>Ga0315277_10002946_pt1 | contig 23383 bp, 22 predicted proteins | sample YL17G05_15_MG_FD_203695 | JGI IMG/M metagenome (GOLD analysis project Ga0315277, IMG submission 203695) | Sediment microbial communities from Yellowstone Lake, YNP, Wyoming, USA - YL17G05_15 | ecosystem: Environmental > Aquatic > Freshwater > Lake > Sediment | place: USA: Wyoming | collected...
CAGCACTTCCCCGTTGTCGAGCATCATCGGCGAAACGTCGAGCCGCTCGAATCGTTTGGCTGCCATCAATCGATTCAGGGTCTGGCGATTCAGGTCCGCCAGCCCAAGCCCCATGTCGTCCACCATGGCCAACCCTATGCCCAGCAGTTCGGTCGGCATGGTCTGCGTAGCGCCGATCTGGATTCCCTGGGCCACGATCGTGAGCGGATCTCCCATGTGGATGCCGCTCTCAGACGAACCACTTCCGCCGTCAGACGCCATGGCGACGCCGGTTACGGTCTGATTCCACTGGTGGGACCACAACACGGGGGCGTTCGTTTTGGTGCCGTCCGGGTGCACCACTTGGGCCGAAATCACGCTCCAGTCCCAAACGTCCTGCTCCACGCCGACGTGAATCACGTCGCCGGCGGGAAAATCGCCGGGGTCGGGATTGCTCCAAATGTGCAACAGGTCGTTCTTCGTATCGGCGCCGCCCGTCGAAGACACCGAGTAGTTGTTGAAGTGGTTGCCGGCTGAGTTGCCGTCGTAGTGGAAAACGGGGGTCGTGTTGCTGGTGCCCCGGGTGCGGATTTCGAATCCGTGGGTGGGATTCCCGCCGGGGTTCTGGTAATCCCAGTTGATCCCCAGCGTCTGGTACCCCATGCCGTAGGTTGAGGTCGAGTTGAAGTTGATCGGGGCCGAGGTCAGCCGCCAGCCTTGCGTCACGTCGGAGCCGTTACGCTGCGTACCGGCCGGCCTGGTGGCGGCCCAGGTGTTGCTGCTCGACTCCGGCCCGGCACTGACCAGAATGTCCGGCGTTCCGCTGCTGATCTCCGAGAAATTCATATTCCGGCTGCCGTAGATGTACTGATAGGCGTCCAGCTCATCGTGGCTGAGGATCTGATTGTAGGCCCCGCGGGGAACCCAACTCCGCATCAGCTCGTTGTTCTGGTCGGCCTGCGCGACGGGGGGCGGGGGCTCCACGGCATAGTTGCGGTTGCTGGCATCACCCACGTCGGGATGGTGCAGGCCGACGGCATGGCCGATCTCGTGCGCCATGATCGAGCGGATGTCGCCGAAGTTCTGCGCACCGCTGTTGCGCAGGTACGAATAGTTCGCCCCATCGGCCGTGAACCAGGCGAAATCCCATTGGTTGAAGGCCAGGCGGACCTGATTTCGGATACGGCTGTCACTGGTAAAACTCGCGTCGAATCTGTAGCTGAGCGTGATCACGCTCCCGCCAGCCGTATCCGGATCCCAGGACGCGTATTCGTTCGGATTGGTCGCCATATCGACGAAGCCGTACGACGGCAGGCTGTAGACCGCGACTCCGTGGGCGGGAGATGCTGGGAAGAACGACAGAAGCCCTACACACAAGAGAACTGCCACAAGCTTGACGTGTCTAAGAGACATGGTTTGTCCCTCCTTGATTGGCTGCACCAGCGGCCCGAATGGATCGTAGATTCTTCGGGACCGCGTGCCTAAGGCCTGAGCTAACTGGGTACACAGCAGATTGCCTCTGCCCGGTTCCTCCGTGCCTTGCTTCCCCCCGCAGTTAGCGTTCGCCCGGTCAGAAAGACCTTGCTTCCCATCCGGCCAGCAGGCCGGGGGAAGTCTCCGTTTTTCTTCCCTGCCTCGGGCGAACCGGTATTCTTCCCGGCATCTGAGAAATCGCTGCCTCACAGTGGCGTTGTGCAGAATCCGGGATTTCTCCCTGGTGCCCTGCCGTCCTTAAGTGTCTTTTCCCCAAAACCTTCTGAACCCGGCAAGGCTGAGCAGCCCGGAAGTCAGCAGCCAGACAGACGAAGGAACGGGGACTGGCAGAATCCCTTCGCTGTAGACGATCCTGAATTGGTCTCGATCGGGAAACGCAGGATCGATCTCGATGAGCGGATCCAAAAACGCACGGGTATTGTAGTAGGTGCCCGGCGGTTGCGCATGCGTAAGTACGTAGATGCTGATTGTCTGGGCCGTATTCACGGGAAGATTCAGGGTTTGGCTCTTGTCGAACGAGAACACCCCCGTGTAAGAGCCATAGGCATCATAGTTGTCGGCCTGCCACTGTCCGCCAGGGTGGTCTATCCTGGCGAAGGTGTGCGAGATGAAGCTGCTGTTGGTGTCAACTGAGACCAACCCCGAAGCGGAGAGATTCACTGGCACAATTTGGGGTAACCCTGGAGCCAGCGGCTCTACGGCGAACTGATACCTGGTCTGCACAGTGCTGGTAGCTCCGAAATTACCTTGACCGAGATCGATCTGAAGACCCGCTTCGGCGGAGACGGGCGGCATATTGGTGGCCCGGGCGAAAGCGTCACCGCCCCCCCCGCCGGGCACCGCAAGATGCAGCGAGACCGACTCGGCGAGATACTGATCGTTGCCTTCTTTCGCGGTCCCGAAAATCCCCGCATATTCCACGAAAGTCGCCGGGGCAAGCGAGTTCGCGCTAGCGGGGACGGCAAGCCCTAAGAAAACGGCAAACGCTATTGCCCCAAGTAGAAGACCAAATCTCCTAGACTCCAAGACTCTCTTCATGGCGCTTACCTCCGTTTAGACTGTCCTCTTGAGTACACGCGGTATGACCTCCGCCTGCTTCCGTCGCTTGTCTTCCCCCGATGCGATGGCTCGCACCTCAAGAGAGAGTGCATCCCATCCCGAACGAAAGGCCTTGGTGCCCGCTCTGTTCTTGCCTGCCTGGACCGAGCCGGGCCACCTTCCGTCACTTCAAGAACCGCTGTCTCATCGTCGAAGAGTATTGCCGCCGCTTGGAAGAAGGTGTTTCAAGACCGCCGTTGCCCTCACCCCCAACCCCTCTCCCGCGAGCGGGAGAGGGGAGTTGTGAACCAGCTTCTTATCCGTTCCTTCGGCGGCGGGCATAGGCGAGCAGGCCGATCAGGCCGGCGCCCGCCAGCATTACCACGGTGGCCGGCTCGGGAACCGGCGCATGCACCGGCCCGTGGGTAAACGCGCCCGCGGGGCCCGCCACCGGCGCCAGCCAATTGGCGCCGATCCAGTTGCCCACCTCGGGCGTGGCAAACCAATCGACGTTCCACGAGCGGTTGGGATTGTCGAAGCCGAACAGGACGGTTCCGTTGGCCGGCACGTTCACGCCGCCGGCGGCGGGAGCGGTCCACTGGATCCAGCCGGCGCCACCCTGCTGAGGTGGCGGGGCCACAGCGCCGTGCGCCGTCTTAAAAAGATTCGTCCAACCGCCTCCCGCGACCACGCCCACGTTCCAGTTGGCCGGCATCGTCCAATTCGCGTAGTTGCCGATGCTCATGTCGTTGGTGGTGATGCTGAGGGCCGTAAGGAGCAGGGGCTGGTTGGTGACGTTGAGCAGTTCGTATTGGTACATTTGCCGTCCGCCTCCGCCGGATTCGGTCCCTTCGCAGGAGATGTCCCAATTGGGCCGCTGCTGTGCCGCCGCCGGAAGCGCGAGCCCGAAGACTACCGCCGCCGAAGCAAGAAAGGTTCGTTTCATGAAGTTCTCCCCCCGTGGTGAGTAAAAAAAGGAAAAGCCCGTGCAGGGAGCACCCGCCCCAGCAAATCGTGCCATACGGGTCGTTAAAAGCGCCCTCAGAAGGACCGGACCTGAGCAAGGAGACACCGGCGCTGTCAGGCGGCCGTTTTCGGATGGCGCGCTAACGCTGCCTCCCGGCCGCGGAGATCAAAGACATTTCTGCCCGTGCCCGGCGGTCCCGGTGGATTGAGACGGAACGAGAGGTCATCCTTGCGGACGACCTCTCGTTCTCGTTTGCCGCTTCCAACGGGCCCCTCCGTTTAGCCCTTCCTCCGCCGGCGGGCGTAGGCCGCCAGGCCGATCAGGCCGGCCCCGATGAGCATCACCACCGTGCCCGGCTCGGGCGTGATCACGAACGCCATGTTGAGCGATTCGCCGGTACGCGGGTCGATCAGTTCGTGGGGAAGCGTCGCCCCGCCGGTGGGCAATTCGTCCCAGTAGACGGCATCATCGTTCCAGCGGTTGAGTGACGTCTTCCAGCCGAACACCGCGGGCGGGACACCGGCGACCTGATTCGGATACGCGGTCACGTCTAGCCAGTAGGTCTTGCCCATCTCTTGCTTGAACGCCAAGGCCTCGGGGATCAGGAAGTTATACTGGATCACCTGGGTGTCAGTCCCGAGGATCCCCGCAGTCCCTTGCCTGTTCGGATCGTAGAACAACTCTTCCGCCGTCGCCCAGGGCCGCCACTTGAACTCGCCGGGCGCGAAATTGTGTTCCCAGAGCGGCGGCTGCGCGGGCATGCTGTACGGGTTGTTTGGGCCTTTCGGGATGTCGTTGTGGATGCTCAGCCGAAACTTCACGTTTCCGGGGTTGGGCCCAACTGTGGGGATTTGCGGGTCCCAGGGGAACTGGTCGTTCAGCCACGAACCCCAGATGTGGATGTCCGTGATCGGGCCCGACTCCGTGCAGAGGAAATCGTCGGCCAGCACTTTCTGGACCGCGATCCCATCCATCGTCGTGGGGGAAGCCAGGACGTCCAGGCCGGTCTGAAGGTCGGGCAGTTGCGGATAGTGCATCTTGAACGGATCCTCCCGATTCCAGTCGGCCGTCGCCGGGGCAGTCAGGACGATCAATGTCGCAACAGCCAGTAACGCCGTAAACACATACTTCATTTTGGGTTCTCCTGTCGATTGGGCGAGCCGTCATAAGTAACTGGACTGGATGGCGCCGCCCTCTACCTGATTGACAAAACGCAACAGCACCTCTTACCCGCTCCGGCGGTTTTCCTCCCCCGATGCGGTGCACGGCACCTCGGGAAAAGGTGCCTTCAGATCTGGACGAAAGACCGTCTGCCCGCCCGTTCGATGTCCTTGCCTGGGCTTCAACGGCGGCGGCCTCCGTCACTTCAAAAAACGCTGCCTCCTGATCACTGAGAAAAAGCCCCTCTTTCCCCTATCTCCGTTTCCCTAGACCCGATAGCCCGGAACGAAAGGTCACCCTTGCCGATGGCCCCTCGTTCCAGGGCATTGACTCCAACCCAGCCCCCGTTTATCGCATCCTTCTGCGGCGGGCATAGCCCACCAGGCCGATCAGTCCGGCGCCGACGAGCATCGCCACCGTGCCCGGCTCCGGCGTGATCACGAACGCCATGTCGAGCGACACCGGCGGTTCGCCGGATGGGACGCGCGGGTCGGTCAACGGTCTCCACACCATCGGCTCGCCGCTCGTGGGAATGTCGGCCCAAACCGCGTCGTCCATGAAATGTTCCCGCGACGTCTTCCAACCCAGGTGAACTGGGAAAGTCCCTTGCTCGCTGTGGGCCTTCACCGAGAGGTCCAGCCAATAGATCTCCCCCCGCTTTTGCTCGAAAAGAGGCGCGGCGGCGGTGGGCGGGATCTTGATATTCACCTGCCCAATTCCCTGATGGTCGGGCCAGTTCCACTGCCCGGTGTTCGGATCGTACCAGCCCTGTTGGCCGGTGCCCCAAAAACGCGCCGTGAACTCGTTGGGACCGAAGTCCCGCGCCCACAGTAAGGCGCCGGGCCTGCTGAAAGGAATCACTGGATCGGCAGGCTTATTGTCGTGGATACTGACGTGGATGTTGTCGATCTGGAACGGAATCATCTCATTATCGTACTGGGCAGAGAACCAGAAGTGGACGTCGGAGACCGGCCCCGACTCGGTGCACAGCCAGTCGTCGGCCAGGACCTTGGGGGCCATGAAGTTCACGTCCCACCCGTTCGGATCTGGCAATTGGGGGAAATGCATCTTGAACGGATCGCCCACGTTCCAGTCGGCCGTCGCCGGGGCGGCCAGGAACGTCAACGCTACAACGCTCAGTAACACGGTAGTCACGTACTTCATTTCGCGTTCTCCTGTTGATCGAGGGGCCGTCAGGAATGACTGCACTCGGCGGCACCGCTCTTAACGTGGTTAGCTACACGCAACGCCATTCTTGCCCCGGTCAATCGCCTGCCCTCCCTTGGCTTCGATGCGCTGCACCTTGGGAGAAAGTGCCTTCCCTGATGGGCGAAAGTCCTTCTCACCACCTGTCCTATGTCCTTGCCTGGGCCTAACGGTGGTGTCTTCCGTCACTTCAAGAGATGCCGCTGCCTCCTCGTGACGCACGAAAAGTAGTCTCGCCTCGCATCTTTGTTCCTCTAAACCCCATGACCCGGAACGAAAGGCCACTCTTGTGGATGACCTCTCGTTCCGGAGAGTCCAACAGGCCACCCCACGAATCACTTCCTTCGCCGGCGGGCATAGGTTACCAGGCCGATCAGTCCGGCACCGATGAGCATCGCCACGGTGCCCGGCTCGGGCGTGATCACGAAGGCCATGTCGATGGTGTGGCCTGCGTACGGGTGATTGGGCGGGTAGACCATTGGGACCCAGTCCCCCACCGCCACCCAGTTGCCAAGAGCATCCATTGTCATATGCCCGTAGACCGCGTCATCCTCGTAATGGTAGCGGGGTTCGGTCGTCTTCCACCCGAACAACGCCTCCGAGCCGGGCCCGTCCGGCAGCCCCAGGGGGATTGCCGTGACGTCCAGCCAGTAGATGGTGCCCGCCTCTTGCTTCAGGCGCGGGTCGAGAGGGTCAGGGTAGAAGTTGTACTGGAACACCTGCGTGTCGCGGCCGATGATCTGATTCTGGCTGGGGGGGATGTTGGGGTCCATAAACCCCTCTTCGGCCGTCGCCCAACGCCGCCACTTGAACTCGCCAGGCGAGAACCACCTGGCCCACAGTTCTTCGCCCGGGCGGCTGTATGCCGGATCCGAAACGTTCGAATGGAGACTCAACCGGAAGGCCACGTGGCCCGGATCGGGGACGAGCTGCCCGCCGGCCGGATCGTAGTTCTGCGGGAAGAAGTCATTCAGCCACGAGCCCCAGATGTGGATGTCCGTAATCTGCCCGGTCTCCGTGCACTTGAAGTCGTCCGCCAGGACCTTGCCCCAAGGGGGGGCGGCGTGGGGGAACGTGGTGGCCAAGACGTCCAGCCCCGTTTGCAGGTCCGGCAGTTGAGGATAGTGCATCTTGTACGGATCGCCCACGTTCCAGTCGGCCGTGGCCGATGTCGCCACGACCAGCAATGCCACCACGACTGTGAGCAGAGTCAACACGTGTTTCATCTCAGTTCTCCTCTTGTTTGGAGCGAGTCGGCCGAACAAACCCCCTTGCCGGCACCGCCCTCTACCTGGTTAGCCAACCGCCACAACACCTCCAACCTGTTCCGCCGTTTGTCTTCTTTAGACGTGGGGGGAGGCACTTCAGAAAAGTGCTGCTGATCAGCGCGAGAAGTCTCGGCACCCACCGTTTTCTTCCCTGCCTGGGCTCAATGAGGGTGCCTTGCCTCGCCTCAAAAACCGCTGCCTTTGGGTCGGAAGTGAAGGATTGAAGAGTCTGTGAATTGCGGGTTTGCCCTGCCCGCATCCGGCGGCCCGGCCCAAGGCTCGAACCACCAGGCCTGGACCGGCTTGCAACCGAACAGTGAGGCGCCCCGCGCCCGCGCCGCCCGCTCGTCCGCCGCGCGATACTCGTCGCTGACGAGATAGATCACCGGCCGGCAGAGGCGAGTCTTCAGCATCTCGCAAAGCTCCAGCCCCGACATGTCGGGCAATGCGAGATGAACTACCCACAGGTCGACTTCCTCCGCCTGCGAGAGCCGCAGGGCGTCGCGGCCGCAAGACAGGAATTGCCATCGCAATTCGGCCCCCCAAGGCATTTCCAACAGAACGCCGTAATCACCCGGCCGGGGATCCACCACGGCAACCGTTGCACAGCGGACAGGAAGAGCTTCCAATTGCTGCGAATGCATCAGAGGGGTTCCTGGCGGCTCCGGCGACGGCGAGGCATGTTCCATAGCTCGATACATACCGTCTCCGAAGCCAGGCGACGGCATACAGAGCAATCTGTGTGCCAGAGGGCTCAGACGCTGCTAGCCATGCCACCATAAGTCCTTCTCACAATAGGAGATACGAATCACAGTTTGCCGCTTAAACCACGCCCGGAACGCCGCCACCTAGTACCATCATGGACCAACTTCGGACCCTCTTGGCACGGGCACGTTGGTCCAAGAGAGCCCAAGCTGACTGGGGAAGGCGGAAGGGAGAAGGGCGAAGGTGGAAGGGCGAAGTTTAGCGGCGGCCGGTACGGCCGCCTCACCCGCGCTTCTCACCAACACCCCACATTGGATCACAGTGTGCCACTGCTTCGCAGAAGCAGTGCGGGGTGAAACCCCTTCATCACTGCTTGCCTTACGTCAAGCAGTGGCACATCGTGGTGAGAAATGCCGTCCAAGAGGCGAAGAAGGTCATGCACTACGGGCGCGGTGACGCTGGCGGTGCGAAGGGACCACAATGCGATACTTGCGGACCTTCCGGGCCAGCAACCGGCGGTCGATGTCCAGCAGCCGGGCCGCCGCACTCTGGTTGTAGAACGTCCGCTGAAGGGTCTCCTCGATCAGCCGCCGTTCCGACTCCGCCAAGGTGGGCCACGAATCGAGATCTTCTCCAAGGTACGGCAGCCCGCTTGCTTCCTGCCGATCGCCCGCGTCACGGGCCGTCGGCCGGGGCGAACGGACGGCTGAACCATATGTACCACCCGGCGCGGCGACCTCGGGCTCGAGCAGTCGCAGGACGTCTTTTTCGGTGATCTCTTCGCGCTCGGTGAACACCACGACCCGTTCCAATACGTTCTGTAACTGGCGGACGTTGCCCGGCCATTCGCAGCCCGACAAGACGCGCAGCGCCGAGGGGGAAAGCCGCTTCCGCGGCAGCCCGTTCTCGATCGACAATCTGTCGAGGAAGTGACGGCAGAGCGGCTCGATGTCCTCCGGCCGATCCCGCAACGGCACGGTCTCGATTCTCACCACGTTCAGCCGGTAGTAGAGGTCCAGGCGGAATCGGCCCGCATCCACCTCGGCAGCAAGCTGGCGGCTGGTGGCCGCGATGATCCGCACGTCGATGGGGATGCTGTGGTGACTTCCCACCGGGATCACCGCCCGCTGCTGGATCACCCGCAGCAACTGCGCTTGCAGCTCGGGATAGAGTTCGCCGATCTCGTCCAGAAAAATGCTCCCGGCGTCGGCGGCGCGGAAGCTCCCCAGGGTGCTGAAGTCGGCCCCCGAAAACGCCCCCTTGACGTGCCCGAAGAGTTGACTGGGAAACAGGCTCAGGGGGATCGACGTGCAATCGACGGCCACGAAAGGGGCCTTCGCCCGCGGACTGTGGCGGTGAATCGCCTGGGCAATCAGCTCCTTGCCCGTCCCGCTGGGACCCACGATCAACACGCTCGCCCCGCAACCGGCCACCTGTTGGACCGACCGCCGCACGCCGCGTACCCACCTGGAGTTCCCGATCAACTCGTTCATGGCAAAGTACCAACGAGTCAGCCCCCGGCAGAGCCACGGGAAAAAGGGGACAGGTCCAATTTGCCGGAACGGCCCGAAGGGTGCTTCGCACAAATTGGACCTGTCCCCTTTTTCCTGTCGAATCACGCCGCCGGCAGCCTGGAAAAGCCCCCAAGACCTCTTATAGTCGGCCTCGACACCGTAGTCAACGGTTGACCATCCTTCCACGTGGGCACTGGAGAAAACGCCGCTGGTTTACCTCGTTCGGGTGGAATCACTAACCATCGCCGAACGTCGGCTAGCGATTCGTGATCCGGCGGAGGCGACGAACATACGGCCAGTAGTATCGGTAGGTGTGCAGCGCCGCGCGGGCCAACAGCCGCCGGGATGCAATCACCAGGCGGCCCACGGAATACGTGGTCGGCTTCCATTTCCAGTGGGCGTCGCTGGGCGTCATGTAGTCGATCGCCCGCCATTGTGGCACTGGCGTCACGCCAGTGGCACCCGGCGGATCACCGAACAGTCGCCGATACAAGTAGTACCTCAGCAACTGGCCCGGGCTGCAACTGGCGTACTCCGGGTCGTAACCCACCTTCAGCGAATGATAGACTCCTTTGGCGCTCTGGCCGTAGGAGAACGCGACGGGCCGTCCGCCGCATTCCAGGAAGGCCAGCTCCAGCAGGCCCCCGCGGGCCAACTCCTCGGCCTGCCGGGTGAAGAAGTCGAGCATTCCGGCGGTCCGCAAGACCGAGGTGCCGGCCGCACCCTTCCAACTGCGGTCTTCCACCTCAAAGCCCCGCCGCATCCAGCCTGCCACCTCCTCCGGTGCGAGCTGCGAGAGCAGGCTGAACCGCACCTCTCCTCGTTCGGCGAGCCGTCTGGCGTGCCGGGCCATCTGCTGGCGATGCTTTCTCGACCAGCGATGTTTGTAGGCGTCCCAGTCGTGGTCGATCTCGATCCGTCCGATCCGCAATTGCTGATGGTAGTGGACCGCCATCGCCGCGCGGCCGACGGCCGCCAAAAAGGCCTTCCAGCGGGGCGCATCGACCGCCACCTCGTCCAGCCAAAAAAGCCCCCACCGCAGCTCGGCCATCGCCGCAACCAGCAAGTCCAGGACCGAGTCCGTTCGGGCCGTGGCGTCCAACAGCAGGTCGCCGCTGGGCGACCATTCGTTCAGGGGTAATGCCCCGGCGTCGATGACCCGGGCCACCTTGCGGCGGACCAGCGGCAGCGCGGCCACCCACTGCCCGTGCTCCTCCACGGCCAAGGCATGAAACTCCGCCCGGGGCGCGAACTGCCGCAACCACTGCACCACCAGCGGGGCGCGCAACGTCGGCAGCGTCGAATCGCTCCGCCGCCAGAGATCGTCCCAGGCCGGCGCCGCGGCAGACAGTTGATCGACCGAGGCAATCTGGACCAGTCGAGGTCGGCTCACCTGAATGCTGAGTGCTGAAGGCTGAATGCTGAATACGGAACTCAATAAAACTCTCCGTCAGGTTCTGCCGGATGCAAGTCGTTTTCGTCTGGCAAGTGGGCGTCTGATCGGTATTCTCGCTGCAACCGTACTGTTACCACGCTGCCATCTCCGGTCGCGCTGGTGCAGACTGACAACCGATCTGAAGGGGCAGTCAACCCGGAAACGGTAACAGTAGTCCTGAGTCTGGTGAATGGGTGGCTGGGGTCGACGGGCACCGACGCGAAGCGTTGGTCGGTGAGCCCCCAGAACGCCGGATCTCCGGGGGCTCGCTGACGCTCGACCCCGGCCACCCCAAGCCAGGTCATCCGAACTTGGAACTACCGAATGATCGCGCCGGAACGGTCAGCCGCAACAGGGGGAGCTGCCGGAGCAATCGCAACTGCGCTGCGAGCCGCTCAGTGCCCCAATGATGACCGACGTAGCGCAACCGACGCCCGATCGCACGGAGATCGCCTCGGCGGGGCAGTTGCCGGCACACGCGCCGCATTCCATGCAGGCGTCGCGGTCGACGATTCGCGTCTGGTGGTCTTCGATGGTGAACACGGCATGCGGACACACGGTCAGGCACATGCCGCAGCCGGTGCATTTCTCGCCGTCCAACGTCAGGGTAACCACGCCCGGCAGGTATCGCAGCTCAGTCATTACTGTTCTCCGCCCTCCATCATACAAACCGGCCGATCAACCAGAGCGTCACGCCCACGACGGCGGCGGCCGCTTGGATCGGCACGGCGACGCGCATCTCGCGGCGGACGCCCGAGAGCGAGGTGTAGGTCGTCGCGCCGGTGAAGTTCATGGCCATGAAACTGGTCACCGTAGGAACCAGCAGGCACCAGGCGGCCAGGCTGAACCAACTGTCGAATGCCGCCGGGTAGAACCGCGCGCAGACAAGGATTCCCAAGAGGAAAACCAACCCCAGCCACGCCCCTTTGGCCGACAGTGCCCGGCCGGGCAGCCAGGGGAGCAGGATCGGAGTGAGCACGGTGCTGCCGGCCCAGGCTCCCAGGATCATTGCGGCCGAGAGCAGCCCCGCGCCGGCCAGCCGCGTCCACGAGTAGATCCCCGGGCCCAATCCGGCCAGCAGAAAAAAGGTGGCCGCGACCACCAGCGCGTACTTCGCCGACCAGACCAGTTCCACCGGCATCACCGCGGCGCGGTCGCCGAGCCGAAAGTGGACCCTGCGCATGTCGGGCGTGGCCTTCATGCCGGCGGCCAGGAACGCAGGCAACTCCTGGGCCCGCACCGGGCCGTACTGCACGCGGAATCCGCTCCGCCGTTTGACCTCGTGCGCCGCCACGCCCGGCGCGCCAAGCTGCGGCACGACCAGTACGCGGTGGCCGACCACCTCGGCCAGCCGCACGACCTCGATCCGACGGACAAGCTCGTCCGTGCCGAAGGTACCCTTGCCGGCCGCACACCAGACGTTGATGCCGCGGGTATCGAGCACCAGGATCCAGGCGTCGAGTCCTGCGAGCTCCGCGCGGAGCCGGTCGAAGCTCAGCTTGTAGTTTGCCGAGACCAAGACGGGCGAGTCGGCCGTGGCGCGTCCCACCGCGTACAGCCCCGGTGCGACCACGTACCCCATCCGGCCGACCCCCCAGCGGACCCTCCAGGCGCCCAGCCGATCCGCCGGCCGCAAGGTCGTGCTCACGCAGGGGACCTCGCCTGAAGGTGTCGGCACTGATCCGACCATCCAAGAGGGAGCTGCCTGCTGCGACTGCACGCGGTTGTAGGGGCCCGTCCGCGGCGTCACGATTCGGGCCCTCCCAGGGCTCTCCGCATGGCGCTGATGACGGGGACACCCAGACAGTACTCCAGTGAGAAGAGGATCCCCACCGCCACGAAGATCCATCCGGTGGTCATCCGCGCCCACCACTCGACCTTCGAGAGGACGTTGAAGGCCTTGCCGACCGACTGGGCACTGAAGGCGATCAGACCCGCAAACACCAGCACCGGCAGCGCCGTCCCGATCCCGTAGATCAGCGGCATCAGCACGGGCGAGCTGGCCTTCACCGACGCCATGAGATTCCCAAAGAACAGGCCCGCCGAGGTCGGACAGAACGAAAGAGCGAACACCACACCCAGCAGCATGGCTCCCCAGATCCCCATGGCGTCGACGCGTTTCTGGAGTTTCTCGCTGACGCCCGATCCGCCGGTAGGGAACTGGATGAGCCCCAGCAGCAACATGCCGACCAGGATCAAGATGGGACCGAGGACGACGTGCATGTACTTCTGCAGGAACATCGATACCTGCGCGTTCGACAGGGCCGCGTAGACCAGCACACATGCCAGCCCGAGATATGCGACCATCCGCCCCGCCGTGTACAGCAGGCCCGCCAGCAACACTTGGCGGGAGCTGCTCACGCGCCGGCCGATGTAAGAGATGGCCGCGATATTGGTGGCCAAGGGGCAGGGGCTGATCGACGTTAGGATCCCGAACCACAAGGCCCAGGCCGCCGCGATCGCCAGTTCCTGCATCACTTCTTCTCCTCCAGGTAGCCACGCACGCCACCCTGGACGTACTTCAAGAAGTCCTTCTTCTTGGCCACAAGGCTCCAGACCAGCGGCATCGGCTTCCACGTGGTGACCTTGCCCTGGTGCACGTCGGCCAGCACCAAGGTCGGGGCCTCGATCTTGTAGGCCCTGGTGAAATTCGCGTTCTTGCGGTCTTGATAGTCGATCAGATGGAAGCTGACCGTGTTGCCCTTCAGCTCCTTGGCGAATCCGGTCTGAATGGCTTCTTCAATGTACTCGCTGATCCGCTTGCACGTGGGGCAACGCTGCGTGCGGTGGAAGTACATGGCCACGACGCGGTGCTCCGGCAGATCGGCCGGCTTCTCCGCGGCCGCACAAATCGCCGCGGAGAGGACCGCGCTTAGCATCAGGCACGACGTGGCAAGATAGGGCCGCATCATCAAACACTCCTTTCCAACGGTTTTGCGCTGAAACGTGTCCTCTCGTCTATCGACCGCCGCGCGACGGCCTCGGACAACTGCTGTCTGACTCTCAACTCGCCGAGCCCTGCAACAGGGCCCTGGTCTCCGCCTGGACGTACTGGATAAACTCTTCTTTGCTCCCCGTCATCACCAATTCCCAGACACGGTCCAGGTTCTTCCACTGTTTCTGTTGGCCGCCGCGGATTTCGACCAGGACGACGCTGGGCGCGATGACCTCGTAGTCCTTGGCGAAGTGCTCGTTGCCCGCGGTCTCGTAGTTGACGACCTTCCATTTTAGATTGCCGCTTTCCAGCTCTGCGCCAAAACCGGTCTCGATCGCCTCGTGGGCGTAGGATTCGATCTTGCGGCAGGTGGGGCAACGCGTGTTACTGTGGAAGTAGTAGGCGATCACGCCGTCGGTGGTCGAGTCCGACTGGTCTTCGGCCTCCCGGCGTAGGCCCCTGGCGGCCAGGGCGACGACACTCGCACCGATGAACAGCAAGAGCACGACGCTCACGACATTCTTCACTTTCATTCGCGATGAACTCCTTTAGCTCGTTTGGGATTCAACCCGCCAGCCGCGACTTGGCGCGGCTGACGACCTTCTCTACCCGCTCATCCGTCGCGGGCGACTGCCCCTTCTCCATCCCCAGGTCCGAAAGCCGCAAATGTTCGAACTCATGGAAGCCGGCTTCTTCCAGCGTCTTGCGGGCGCAATCCAGCGGGCACCCGTCGATGGCCAAGATGGCGGCGGCCGCCTGCGTAGTGGCCAGGATGCCGCTCACCCGGCCTCCCACACCGGCCAGGCAAAACATCTTGCCGGCACCCTCGGCGGTCAGCTTGCGGGCGGCCATGTCTGCAATATGTCCCACATCGGCCGCACCGGAGCAGGCAAAGACCAGCTTCGGCGCGCCGCCACACCCACAACCGGCTTGCCCACTTGATCCGGCCATCAGGGCCCCTCCTAGCTTCTCTGTTGCGGAAAGCGCGGTGCCATGCCCACGCTCACGTGGGCATGTCCACAAACGGCGGCATGGCCAAGCAAGCTTGGCCATGGCACCCGTCACGACGACAGCAACCTCTTGATTTCCTCAACCGACGCCACCTTTCCGACCATCTTGACCTCCCCGTCCACGGCCAAGGCGGGCGTCATCATCACGCCGAAGCCGGTGATCGTGCCGATATCGGTGATCTTCTCGACTGTGGCCTCGATGCCCGACTGCTTGACCGCCTCTTCGGCGTTGTGCTTGAGCTTCTCGCACTTCGCACAGCCGGTTCCCAGGATCTGAACCAGTTTCATTCTCACCTCCCATTGCGTTTACGTCAACCTGACTTATCGGCCACGGCCTTCTTGGTTTCTGTTACGGAAAGTGCGGTGCCATGCCCACGCTCGCGTGGGCATGTCCGTAAATGGCGGCATGGCCAAGCACGCTTGGCCATGGCACCCGTCCCCAAAGGCTTCCCCAACAGAAACTCCCTAGACGAAGAACCAGCCGAAAGCCATCCCGACAAACGTGCTCATCAGCACGACCAGCAGGCAGAACACGGATGTCTTTTTGAAGCCAATCACGCTGTAGATCACCGCGATGCTCGGCACCGAGAGCGCGGGCCCGGCCAGCAGCAGGGCCAGCCCGGGGCCCTTGCCCATTCCCAGTCCGAAGAGGGCCTCCAGAATCGGGATTTCGGTCAGCGTGGCGAAGTACCACATGGCACCGATCACGGCCGCAGTGAAGTTCGCCGTCAGGCTGTTTCCTCCAACCCATCGAGCCACTTGCTCTTCCGGAAGCAAGGCGCCGACGAATCCCGTGATGAACACCCCGGCGAATAACAGCGGGATGATCGACTTGGCAAAGCTCCACGTCTGGCCCATCCACTCGCCAAGCTCCGCCCGGTCGAACCAGAACAAAAGCATCATTGCCAGCGCCACGGCGCACACTCCGGCGAAGTACCAACGGTGATCGAAGACCCAGGCCGCCCAACGGTAGTTGGACGGCGTTTGTTCGCCGATCGCACCCAGGTCAATGTCGGCCTTGGCCACCACGAGCTTGGCCTGCTTATGCAGGTTCCCGACCGGCTCCGCGGTCTGGAGCGTCATGTCGGTCCGAGTGTCCTGAAGAACGGCGGCGATCAGCCGGGCGTTATCCGGGAGCCGGACGCGAGCCCTGTCGGCCGTGACGACCACGGCGCCGGCTCTGACGGGGACGATCGAACCGGGATTGCCGCGACGGATGGCATCCATCTGAACGTCGCTCTTGGCCAGCACAATTGTCGCTTTCTCTTGCAGCCCGGCAATCGACTCACGCAACTCCACGGTGAGGTGGTCGCCGTTCTCCTCGATCACGCCAACGTCCAATTGGGCCTGGTCGGGCAGGGTCAGCCGGGTGCCTTTGGCGGCCACGGCCACCACGTCCTGTTTTACCGGAACGACCGCCTTGCTCGGGTTTGCCCAATCGCTGAACACCAAGAAACCGATCATGCTGGCGAAATACAACGACGTTTGCAGCAGGTTGCGCCGCGAAGGGGGTGGATCGGGCAACTGCAAGAAGGCCTTCTCTCGCGACTGCTCCTCCTTGCGGAAAATCACCGCCATGAGATAGCCGATGATATAGGCGAACGCAACCGCCCCGATCACCCGCGCCAGGCCGATGTCGAAACCCAGGACCCGGGCCGTCAAGAAGATGGCCATGACGTTGATCGCCGGGCCGGAGTAGAGGAACGCCGAAGCCGGCCCGAGCCCCGCGCCCACACGGTAAATGCCGGCAAACATCGGCAGCACGCTACAAGAACAGACGGCCAAAACCGTGCCGGAGACCGACGCCACCGAGTACGCCTCCAGCTTGTTTGCCTTGGGTCCCAGGTGGCGCAGCACCGCCTCCTTGGAAAGGAACGTGGCGATGCCGCCGGCGATGAACATGGCGGGGATCACGCATGCGAGCGTATGGTTCCGGGCGTACCACTGGAGCATCGAGAATGCCTCCATGACGGCATTCTGAATTCTCGGGTCGGCCAGGTTCAGGAAATATGCGACCAGGAAGATCGCGGCCAGCCCCGCGAGAATCGCCAACTCCTTTTTCATCGTGGGCACTCCTGGATCGGTGCCAGCATTGCATGCTGGGCGACTTGGCAAAATGTGCAAGTGTCGCGGCAAAAGAAACGGCCGCACCCGATCGGCCGACCTCTCACGCAAGCAACTCCTGCTGACTCCTGGCGTTACACTCCATCACCGACTCAATGCACTCAAAGAAATCCAGGATGCACTTCATCCGGAGCCGGTAGTAGACCATCGAGCCGCGCTTCTGGTCCTCTACCAGTCCCGCCGCCTTGAGCATCCCCAGGTGACGTGAAACCGTGGAAATGTCGGTGCCGATCATCTCCGTCAGCTCACATACGCAATGTTCGCCGCTCTTGGACAATTCGTCGACGATGAACAGTCGCGCCGGGTGGGCCATGGCCTTGATGATCTTCGCCCGCGCCTCGTACTTCGCCTTCGCTTTCGCGTCCATTGCTATAATCCATCGTCAGAAGGGAGTTGGCAATTCAGCCAAATTCCCCTTGCGGCACAACGGCAGCCGGCCAAAACCAGCCGACTGATCCGCCAGCAAGAGCCAGAACCGAAGGCCGAAGCCGCCGCGTCTCGACCACTGGCAGCCTCTGCCGCCGTCCCCACTGGGCGGCAACACAAGGTGGATCGTTACTTGGCATTTTAGCCAAATGGCCAAGCGGGTCAACCCCGTTTTCTGCCGTGGGGCAGTGCGGGCGCCGTTTTTCTCCTCCTCCCGCTACACCCGGTGGACTTCTCATGGGTGATCGCACCAGTGGGCTGTATCACCCCCAACGCTAGAAGGGAGATCGGGCGGCATGCGACTCCACCTCCGCCAGAGGAGTTGGAGGGCGGGCCGCTCCGGAAAGCCCGATTGCCCCCCCGAATCTCGATCTGTATACTTCGTTACGTGGCGAAATATCGAAGGAATTAGGATGCGCGATTTCGTAACCCTTGCCAGGGCGCTGGCGGACGAGAACCGCGTTCGGGCCCTGATGGCCTTGCAGGAACGTGAGCTGTGCGTGTGCCAGATCATCGAGCTTTTGGGCCTGGCACCCTCCACGGTCTCCAAGCACATGTCCATTCTCCGCCAGGCGCGGCTGGTGGACAGCCGCAAGGAGGGTCGCTGGATCTACTACCGGCTCGCCGATGATGAGGTGCCCAGCGAAGCCCGGGAGGCTGTTGCCTGGGCAACCAGGTCGCTCTCCGGCGAACCCCAGATCCGCCAGGACCAGGCCCGCTTGAAACAGATTCTCCGCATCGAACGGGAAGAGTTGTGCAAGCGGTACGGGAAGAGTTGACCGTGCGCACACCGCAAATCCGGAGGGCTTACCCCGCGGAGGAACGTTCTCACCAGTAAGGCGACGGAGGTCCACCTCAAACGGAGTCGGAATGTATGGCTGAAAGCGTTGCGAAAAGACTGTCGCTTCTCGATCGATACTTGACCGTCTGGATCTTCCTCGCCATGGCGGTGGGCGTTGGGACCGGTCACCTGTTGCCTGGAATCGAGTCCTTCATCAACCGCTTCCAAGTTGGCACGACGAACATCCCCATCGCCATCGGCCTGATCCTGATGATGTACCCGCCGCTGGCCAAGGTGAAGTACGAGGAACTCGGCGACGTGCTGCGCAACTGGAAGATTTTGGGGCTGTCGCTGGTGCAGAACTGGGTCGTCGGCCCGATCTTGATGTTCTTCCTGGCACTCCTGTTTCTGCACGATTATCCCGAATACATGGTGGGCCTGATCATGATCGGCCTGGCCCGCTGCATCGCCATGGTGATCGTGTGGAACGACCTGGCCAAGGGTGATACGGAGTACGCCGCCGGGCTGGTGGCTTTCAACAGCATCTTCCAAGTCCTGTTCTACAGCCTGTATGCCTATGTCTTCATCACCGTCTTGCCGCCTCTGTTCGGCCTCAGCGGCAGCCTGGTTGAAGTCAGCATGGGACAAATCGCCCAGAGCGTCTTCATCTATCTCGGAATCCCCTTCCTGGCCGGGATGATCAGCCGATTCGTCCTGCTAAAGGCCAAGGGCAAGACGTGGTACGAGACGAGATTCATAGCGCGGATCAGCCCCATAACTCTCATCGCCCTGCTGTTCACAATCCTGGTGATGTTCAGCCTCAAGGGCAACCTGATCGTCGAGATCCCGCTGGATGTTGTGCGGATTGCCATCCCGTTGCTGATCTACTTCGTGGTGATGTTCCTGGTGAGCTTCTACATGGGCCGCAAGGCCGGCGCCGACTACGCGAAGACGGCCACACTCTCCTTCACCGCCGCCAGCAACAATTTTGAGCTGGCCATTGCGGTCGCGGTGGCCGTCTTCGGCATCAATTCCGGGGCGGCCTTCGCCGCGGTGATCGGCCCGCTGGTCGAGGTGCCCGTGTTGATCGGTCTGGTGAACGTGGCGCTCTACTTCCGCAGGCGCTACTTCGCCGTCCCGGCTGGTGGGGCGCAGACTGGTCTTGGCTGACCCACGGACGGGTGGCTGGGGTCGACGGGCACCGACGCGCAGCGTTGGTCGGTGAGCCCCCAGACTCGCGGCGCCCCGGGGGCTCGCTGCCGCTCGACCCCGGCCACCCGATGCGGCTGGTGAGGTGTGACGCGAGTCAGAATCCTCGGCCTTTGGTGCTCGTCTTGATCCGGCAGAGGTACATATCGGCCGTCAGATAGAGCACCGAGCCGTCGTTGCCGAAACAGCAATTGGCCGTCGCCTCGCCGGGGTCGATCCGGCCCAGCAGCGTCCCGTCGGGGGAGAACACATTGACGCCTCCCGGGCCAGCGGCGAACAGGTTGCCGGCCTGGTCGACCTTCAGTCCGTCGGGCAGGCCCTTTAGCTTGCCGGCCTTGACCACCCGCGTGGCGTCGTAAAAGACCCGCTGGCGGCCCAGCGTGCCGTCGTCCTTCAGGTCGAAGGCCATCCACACCGCCCGCTCGGGATCGGACTGGGCCACGTAGAGCGTCTTTTCGTCGGGCGAGAAGCCGATCCCGTTCGGCCGCGTCAGCTTGTCGGTCAACAGCGTCAGTTTGCCGTCGGCCGACAGCCGATACACGCCGCAGAAGTCCAACTCCCGGGCCGGGTCGTCGGGGCCCTTTGCCAGACCGTAGGGAGGATCGGTGAAATAGAGATCGCCGTTGGACTTAAACGCGGCGTCGTTGGGGCTATTGAAGCGCTTGCCCTGGTAGCGGTCGGCCAGCGTGGCAAACGGTCCGTCCCTCTTCAGCCGGGCCACCCGGCGGTCGCCGTGCTGGCAGAGGACCAACTGCCCCTGGGCATCCAGCAGCAATCCGTTCGAGCCCGGCTCACCGCCTCGCTTTGGCTCGCCAGTGTAGCCGCTGGGCTTCAAGAACAGGCTGACGCCCTCGCCTTCCTTCCATTTCATCACGGAGTTGTTGGGGATGTCGGAGAACAGCAGGAATCCGCCCTTGGGGACCCAGACCGGCCCTTCCGTCCACTCAAACCCCTCTGCCAGTTTCTCCAGCACCGCGTCGCGGGGAATGAGCTTGTCGAAGCGGGGATCGAGCCGCTCGATGGTCCCGATCGTCGGATAGGTCTTCTTCTGCTGTCCCATGGCCGGCTGGCCGTACATCGACAGCACGGCCGAGATCCCCAGCACACACACGGCAAACCGGTTCGTCTTTCTCATAGTTCTCGTCGATAAAACAATGTTTCCTGTTGCAAAGGTCCCTATCGGCCCTGCCTGGTTCCGACGTAGTCGTACCCTTCGACCCCCAGTTTCAGCCGGAAGACGGCTTCCTTGGCTGCTACGGTGACGTAGAGATACCCCTTGTGGAAATGGCAGTTGGTTGCGCGGGCGCCGCCGGCCTTATACTGGCGGAGAAGCTTGCCGGAGGGCACCTCGACCACGTTGATCACGCCGCCGGTGTACATGGCCACGTAGAGCCTGCCGGCAACGTCGAAGATCATTCCATCCGGTGGAGTCGCGCCGCCGATGATCTCGCCGCGTGTTTCGGTGGGAAAATCGATCAGCACGCGGCGGTTGGTCAGTTTGCCTTCAGGCGTCAGATCGAAAATCAGGATGCGGTATCGCTCGCTTTCGCCCACGCAGAGCTGCTGGCCGCTGGGTGTGACCGCGACTCCGTTGGGAAAGGCCAGGCCGGTGGCCAGTTGGGTGACCTTGGTGGTCTGGATATCGTAGCGATAGACCGAGCCGACGGGGTTCTTGACGCTGGAGCCGCCGGGATCGCTGAAGTAGATGCTGCCGCCGCGGTCCAACGCCACGTCGTTGATGCTGTTGAAGCGTTTTCCTTCGCAGCGGTCGGCCAGCACTTCCACGCTCTTGCCGTCGGCGGACACCCGCAACACGCGTCCCGCCCCGGAATCGGCCACGATCAGGCGGCCTTCGCTGTCGACCTTCAAGCCGTTGGCCGTCGACTTCCGCTCCTCCAAAGGCTCCGTTTGTCTTAGATCGCAGAAGATGCCGGCGGTTCCGTCGTGGGCGATCCGTCCGATGGTACCGTTGAAGCGGTAGTTGACCACGAACAGGTCGCCAGCCGCATTCAGCGCCGGCCCTTCGGCAAACTCGAACCCGGTGGCGTACAACTCCGGCTCGATACTGTGGGTGGGTGGCAGGTCGGCCTGCTCTGCGGCCCGGCCAACCGCAGCAAGAGCTAGCCAAACGGAAAGGAAGCAGGCAAATCGGCGGGAGAGTTTCATGGCACGGCCGTTGGGGGTCCAGGGGGAAAGCGCCACGGACTGTGCGAGAGTGCGCTAAGCCTAGAGCGAAGGCCACGGACTTGCAAGGGGGGCGGCGGCCGATCCTAAATGGACTGGCATGATTCCGGGAAGAATGCTTGGAATTGGAATTGGTGGCTGGGGCACCGCTACGTGTCACGCGACAGCAAGTTTGTCCGTCTTTAGCGACACCGAGTCTGTCCGAGTAGGTACCGAATGTTCAGTGGCCCCCTAATACGCGGTAGATTCTGTTTTGGCTTGCTTCGTCGACGGGTGACGTTCAAATTCATAATCCGCTCACGAGTCAGTTGTTCCGCAGGGTGGTTGCGCAGTTGCTGGCCTTCGTCGTCGGATCTCTTGACCGGCCGGCCTGCACGATGGAGAATCACAGTTTTGCAGTTAACCGACGATCGGATCGAGCGAGGAAACGCCCGTGTTCGCTACCACCCAGGTGCCCGACGCCGCGGGCCGCTTCGGCCCTTTCGGCGGCCGCTACGTTCCCGAGACGCTGACCCGGGCCCTCGACGAGCTGACCGCCGAGTACGAGAAGGCCGCCGGCGACGAGTCGTTCCAGGCGGAGCTCAATCGGTTGTACCGGCACTACGTCGGCCGGCCCTCGCCGTTGTACCACGCCGAGCGGCTCAGCCGGCACTGCGGCGGGGCCCAGATCTATCTGAAGCGTGAAGACCTCAACCACACCGGGGCCCATAAGATCAACAATACCTTGGGACAGGCCCTGCTGGCTTGCCGCATGGGTAAGCGCCGGGTGATCGCCGAGACCGGCGCCGGCCAGCACGGGGTGGCTACCGCTACGGCTGCGGCGCGGTTCGGGCTGCAATGCGTGGTCTACATGGGCGAGGAGGACATCCGCCGGCAGAGGCCCAACGTCTTCAGCATGAAACTGCTGGGTGCCGAGGTCCGGCCGGTGACCGGCGGCTCGCGGACGCTCCGCGACGCCATCAACGAGGCCATGCGCGACTGGATGACCTCCGTCGAGACGACCCATTACTGCCTCGGCTCGGTGGTCGGCCCGCACCCCTTCCCGCGGATCGTTCGCGACTTTCAGTCGGTGATCGGCCGCGAGGCCCGCGGGCAGTGCCTGGAACAACTGGGCCGGCTCCCGGAGCTGATCGTGGCCTGCGTGGGCGGGGGGAGCAACGCCGCCGGGATCTTCTTTCGCTTTATCGAAGACGAGGAAGTCGCTTTGGTGGGCGTGGAGGCGGGCGGACGCTCCGATCGGGAGGGCGATCACGCCGCCACCCTCTGCTTCGGTCGGCCGGGCGTGCTGCACGGGAGTTTCAGTTACGTCCTGCAAGATGAAGACGGGCAGACCTGCGACGTACACAGCGTTTCGGCCGGGCTGGATTACCCCGGCACCGGACCGGAGCACAGCTATTGGAAGGAGACCGGGCGGGTGACCTACACCCACGCCACGGATGCGGAGGCCCTGGCCGCCTTCGACACGCTCGCCCGGACCGAAGGAATCCTGCCGGCGCTGGAAAGTGCGCACGCCGTGGCCAAGGCCATGCAACTGGCCGCCGCGCGTAAGCCCGACGAGGCGGTGGTGGTCTGCCTCTCCGGGCGCGGCGACAAGGACGCCGCCGAAATCGCCCGGCTGCGCGGAGAAACGCTCTAGCGACGCACCGAGAGAATCAACGCGGGGGTGGCGATTCCAGCGATGCGCCAAGGGAACCAAACCGGGGGGTGGCAATTCATTGCCGCCCAGAATGGCCGACCACCGGCTGGACGAACGGTAGGCAGTATGCGGTGTGCAGTAGGCAGGAGGCAGGAGGCAGGTGAGAGCGAAACGAACGTCACGCTAATCCCCAATCCCGAGTCCCTAATCCCCAATCCCCAATCCCCAATCCCCAATCCCTCGCCCCTGACCCCTGGCCCCTTCCCTGATGTCTGCGATCGACGAGCTGTTTGACCGACTTCGCCGCAAGG
>Ga0315277_10002950_pt1 | contig 23366 bp, 17 predicted proteins | sample YL17G05_15_MG_FD_203695 | JGI IMG/M metagenome (GOLD analysis project Ga0315277, IMG submission 203695) | Sediment microbial communities from Yellowstone Lake, YNP, Wyoming, USA - YL17G05_15 | ecosystem: Environmental > Aquatic > Freshwater > Lake > Sediment | place: USA: Wyoming | collected...
GATGAGGAAAAGATGGTCGTGGAAGACAATGTCATCAAGGAAAAAGCAGGGGAAAAAGCGTTTAAAAAAGTTGAAAATGTTGAAGGCATAGAGCCGGCAATTACTAGCGAAATTAATAACCAATAGTAAAATTACAAGCTCCAAATCCCAAATAGCAAATAAAAAAACAAATTCTAAATTCAAATATTCAAAACAGTGTTTATCGCTTAGAATTTGATTATTGAAATTTATTTGTATTTTGGTGCTTGTGATTTGGGATTTAAAATCATGTTTAATTTAAACTACCTCGAACTCTTTATATTAAATACAATTATTTATTTTGATCTTTTTGATTATCCTTTAACTTTGAATGAAATTTACACCCATCTTTTTACTGGCGGCATGGAGGGCAGCAGTTTTTCCCTGGCTGAAATTGAGGAATGCCTGAAATCCAGCGCCAAGCTAAAAAAAATTATAACCACTAAACGTGGTTTTTATTTTTTGAAGAAAAGAGCAGATATTATTTTAACTCGGCAGGAACGCTATAATTTAGCTGATAAAAAATTTAAACTGGCTTTGCGCGCCATTAAATTTTTTAAATTCTTGCCATTTATTAAGTTAGCGGCAGTTTGTAATAATTTGGCTTATAGCAATGCCCAAAAAGAAAGCGATATTGATTTTTTTATTATTACCAGCAAAAAAAGAATCTGGCTGGTGCGTCTTGGCGCTATTTTTTCAATTGCTCTTTTAGGTCTGCGGCCGCCTAAAGATAAAGCCCAAGATAAAATTTGTTTAAGCTTTTATGTGACTGAAGATAATTTGGATCTTTCAAAAATAAAAATTGGCGCCGAGGATATTTATTTGGTTTTTTGGCTAGCCACTTTATGGCCAGTTTACGAGCGGGATAATTTTTACCAAAAATTGATTGAGTCCAATTATTGGTTAAAAAAATATTTGCCTAATTGGCAGCCAGTTTGGCCTAGCTTGCGCCGGCGCATTGAAGACAACGGGTTTAATTCCTTTATTTATAAATGCAAAGAATTTGTTTTAAATAGTATAATCGGTAATTGGCTGGAAAATTTTTTAAAGCAAATTCAGCTTAAATTAATGGCCCAAAAGAAAAAGGACTTGGCGATTTTGGAAGATAAAAGAGTAATTATTTCTGACTCAATGTTAAAATTTCATGAAAGCGATCGCAGATTGGAATACCAGGAAAAATTTGAGAAGAAAAGGATTGAATTAGTGGAGGATTTATAATAAATTCATGACTAAATTAGCCAAAACAATTGAATATCTTTTCTATCTTTTCATCTTTCTTTTGCCTTGGCAGACAAGATGGATTTGGCATTATGGGAATTTGAATGGGGGACAAAGTGAATATTTAACTTTTAGTTTATATGCTACGGAAATTTTGCTGTGGCTGATTTTGTTTTTGGCTCTAATTTATAAAATTAAAATCAAAGATGAAGAAGCTGGAATTTTAAATTACAGAATTTTGGATTTTTTTATTTTGTTTTTCTTGTTGATAGCGATCATGGCATTGAGCTTGCTTTGGACAGCAGATAAACAAATTTCCTTTTATTATCTTATTAAATTTTTAGAGGGTTTTGCTCTGCTTATTTTTATAATTAATTTTAAATTCAGTTTTTTAAATGCGGCCGGTTCTTTGGTTTTAGCTGGCTTGATCCAGTCAATTTTGGCAATTTGTCAGTTTTTAACCCAGCAAGTTTGGGCTTCAAAATGGTTAGGTATGGCTGCGCAATTGCCGCAAACATTGGGGACTTCGGTTGTTGAGTCAGATGGCATCAGATGGCTGCGCGCTTATGGCTCTTTGGCTCATCCTAATATCTTGGCTGGTTTTTTAGTTGTCAGTTGTTTATTGTTAGTTGTTTTGTTAATTTTAGCGCGCCATAAATGGGAAAAAGTTTTACTCTGGATTTCTTGGCTAATCATTTTAACTGGCTTATTTTTTACTTTTTCTAAAGCCGCGTTTTTGGCTTTGGGGGTGGGAATTTTATTTTTGAGTATTTTTATTTTTTTAAGTAATGAAACCCGAACTAAAATTATTTTTAGCCAAATGCTCTTTAGCGGTTTTTTGGTCTTGGCTGTTTTAACCATGTTTTACAGCCAGCTGGTTTTTACGCGGTTAAGCGGTGAGGAGCGTTTGGAACAAAAATCTTTGTCTGAACGCGCACTTTATTTTGAGCAGGCTAAAAATTTGATTAAGGCCAATTGGCTGAAGGGAACTGGTTTGGGCAATTATACTTTAGCCCTTTATAATCAATTATCCGAGAAACAGCCAGCTTGGGCTTACCAGCCAGTACATAATGTTTATTTGCTGGTGGCAACTGAATTAGGAATCTTAGGTTTTGTCATTTTTATTTTATTGATTATTGAGGGTTTAAGAAGAATTTATCATTTTAAAATCCAGGAGCATTTAGGGCTTTTGGAAATTTTCAGCCAATTTCAATTTATAGGAATATATGAATTTTATCGCCAGCGGTTTTACTGGTTTTTGGGCACAACCGCGATTTTTCTGGCAATTTTGGTTTTAATGGTTTTTGATCATTATTTTTGGACTCAATATTTTGGCATTATGTTGTGGTGGCTGTGTTTGGGTTTGTGGTTAAAGCAGATGGGAATGGTGAAATAGGATAAGAAGAGCTAGAAGAGCGAGAGGTGAAGAGGTGATGGGAGTGATTTTTTAAATAAAAAAACCCGCCGTTGCTTTTTTGAAGCTTTAGCGGGTTGCATTGCATCTCGATAGATTCCTGATTTTATTTATGATTATTTTGCTCAGCTGGAGGGTGTAGCGGAACTCCATTAATTGTAATCGTATCATCTGGATGATTTGTGGCTGTCCAAAAGATGACAAAAGGTTTTAAGGGCATTGGAACCAAAATGTGATTGGTTTTATCAGACCGTATTAAGAGTGCGATTGCAATCAATACGGACATAATTATTGATACTTTTATAATTTTTTTCACTTAAACCTCCTTTGGAATTTTTTGACTTTAATAATTTTCAAAAGAACCAAGCTCTTTTATTTTCCTCGTCTCAAGACAAAATAATCTACACGAGACTATCCCGTCCTGGGATGAGGGGGGATCAGGTGATCCCCGTGCGAAGAATATTATTTACTCCGCTTTAAAAGAGATAATAACAAATTTTCTCTCTGTCTTTAATGCTTCTTTAACTGCTCTACGTATCTCATTTCTTGCACATTCCTTTTTCTCTTCCTTTACTTCCGCCCTCCATTCTAAGAAATCATAATAAGCCGGTATAAGGAGTTTGATATGCAATGTAATGAGTACCCACAGAGGAATATAGAATACCATCATATACGCCGTTATAGTCCAAGCTGTTAAATCCCATGCATTGTTGTCCGCATAATTAGGCGTGATGATACCCCAAGCTATTTGTGCGGTTAATGTTAATTCCATAATGAGAGATCCTAACCATAAAATGGCTATGATAGTCATTATGTGGTAGATTATTCGTCCTAACTTTTTCATTCTTTTTCCTCCTTGGAATAGTATTTAGGTTTAAGCTTTTAGCTTTTTTTTTATATCTTTAACCCATTAGGGTATTGTAAAATTACTGCTTATATAATAGCATATTTTTATAAAAAAGTCAAGGGTTTGGATGTAAATTTGGTTATATTTGGCCATAAAAGGGCCCTTTGGGACTAAAATAAGCTAATTTTACTTCACCTAAAGGCTAAGCCTTGAAGTAATTCATATATTAAAATAAAGAGCTGGCATGAATTTAAGGCTTAGCCTTAAAGAAATTTTTGACTTTTTGAGTAATTTATACTAAATTAAACTTATTCCAATCACCAATAAACTAATAAACCAATAACCTAATATACCAATATGCCCAAACTCATTATCGGCGTTTCCGGGGACAAGGGCTCTTTTTCCGAGGAAGCAGCTGAATATTATTGTTATAAAAACAATCTCTCTGATTATGAGCTGAAATATTTAATTTCCGTGGAAAATGTTTTGACTGCCTTAGACAAAGGCGAAATTAACCTGGGTGTTTTTCCCATTGAAAATTCTAATGGCGGCATTGTTTATGAAGCTGTTTATGCCATGGCCAAGCATGTTTTTGAAATTGCCCAGCTTTTTGAAATTGATATTAGGCAGAATTTGATTGTTAAGCCAGGCACGAAAAAAGAAGATATTAAAAAAATTGCTTCCCATGATCAGGCGCTCAAGCAGTGCAAAATGTATTTGAAGAGAACTTGGCCGACTGCGGAATTAATCCAATGGCCAGATACTGCTTTGGCAGTCAAGGATTTGTCAGAAGGCAAATTGACTGCTGATACAGCAGTCATTGCAGCCAAAGGCGCGGCCAAGCTTTACGGCATGGAAATTATGGAAGAGGGAATACAGGATCTTAAATTTAACTTCACGACTTTTTTGGCGGTGACAAAGAAATAAGTTTAAAATTCAAAGTTTAAAGTTTAAAATTGCAGTTTAAAGTTAAAAATTTTGCATTTTGAATTTTAAATTTTTAATTTTTTATGACAATCGGCATCATCGGCTTCTCACGCTTTGGCCAGTTACTGGCCAAGATATTAAAACCTCATGGCGAGGTTTATGTTTGGAATCGTTCTGACAAAGCCCAAGATGCGAAAAATTTGGGCGTTAATTTGGTTGATCTGGAAAAGGTTTGTCAATGCGACTGGGTTTTTGTGGCAGTTGCTATTTCTGCCGCTGAAAGTATGATTAAAAAAATCGCGTCTTTAGTCAAAAAGGGTACTTTAGTTATGGATGTTTGCTCTGTCAAAGTTTTACCAGCCAAATGGCTGCATGCTTATTTACCGCAGGAAGTGGAAATTATGGCTACGCATCCAATGTTTGGGCCAGACAGCGCCAAAGATGGACTTAAAGATTTGCAATGGGTGATTTGTCCGTTACGCATTGGTTTGGAAAGATTAAAACAGGTCAAAGATATTTTAAATAAATTGGGCGTTAAGATAATTGAAACAACGCCTGAAGATCATGATCAGCAGACAGCAGTTTCTTTGGCTTTGGTGCATTTTATTGGCCGGGGTTTGGAAGAATTTGGCATTAAAGATCTAGCGATTAAGACCTTGGGTTTTGAAAGATTATTAAAAGTTAATGAAACAGTGACTCATGATTCATTTCAGCTCTTTCTTGACATGCAGAGGTTTAACCCTTATACTAAAAAATCACGTAAAAAGTTTATTTCTGCCCTAAAAAGGGTAAATAGAAAAATCAGTTAAGGAACCTTTAAAATTGAAAAGCCCTCCTTCGCATGAAGCTACGGAGGGCGAAGGGAGGAGGAAATGATTTCTTTTTTGTCTGACAGAGTGAGAAATTTGAAGCCTTCGGTGACCATGACCATGGATAATCAAGCCAGAGAAATGATTGCCAAGGGCAAAAAGATCTTAAAATGGACAGCTGGCGAGCCGGATTTTATGCCAGCTTTAAATGTCAGGGAAACAATGGTCAAGGCCATAATGGCTGGTAATAATAAATACACGGCAGCCAAAGGCACTCCACAATTAATTGAGGCTATTTCCGCCTACTTTATAAGTCAGGGCTTGAATTACAAGCCAGTTCAGATTGCGGTCACTAATGGTGCTAAAGAAGCCATATTTTTGGTGCTTTATGCCACGATTAACCGGGGCGATAAGGTTGCCATGTTCAAGCCTTATTGGGTGAGCTATCCGGACATGGTGGAACTTTGCGGCGGTTTGCCTTGTTTTCTGGACATTAGGGATTTAAAAAAAATCAATTGTTTTTTGGATGAGCACCAGCCGAAAGTGATAATTTTGAACTCGCCCAATAACCCGACAGGAACAGTATTTTCAGTCAGAGAATGGGGTTTTATCACTGCTGCTTTGGAAAAAAGAAACATACTGGTGATTTCTGATGAAATTTACGGCTTGCTGACTTATCAAGGCATTGAACATCGGAGCCTAGCGCTCTTGTGCCCCCAGCTCAAAGACAAGATTTTTCTAGTCAATGGCGTGAGCAAATCAGAGGCTTTGCAGGGCTTAAGAATCGGCTGGATAGCCGGACCAGAAAAAATCATTAAGGTAATCGCTGACTTAAAAAGCCAAATTTCTGGCTGTCCAAGTTCAATTGGCCAAATCGGCGCTCTAGCTGCTTTGCAAAGCAATGGCCAAGAAAGAGAAATAATGAGAGCTGCTTATGAAAAGCGCTGGCAAAAATATGTTCTGCCCTTTGCGCAGAAAAACAATCTCAAGTATTTTACACCGCAAGCGGCCTTCTACTTCTTTTTCCAGCTGCCGCTTAAGTATAAAGGTGATTGTATTGATTTTTGCGAGCAGCTTTTACAGCAGGAGGGTTTAGCCATTACCCCATGTTCTGCTTTTGGCTATCCTGGCTGGGTGCGGCTTTGCTTTGCAGCGCCAGATGAAGAATTGGAGCTGGGATTCAATAAACTGGATAAGTTCCTTAATAAAAAATAAAGCAATGTTAACGGTTGGCTGTTTTGCCAGCCGTTTTTTCTTGACAAAATTTAGCAAATTTATTAAGATGTTTTAATAGATTAAAGTTGATTTTTGGCAGTCTTGACAGGGGACTGCTAGGTGCTTTAAAATATCAAATGACAAAGCACAAAAAACAAAATAATGTCAAAATCTAAAGTTCAAAATTTGAATACTAAAATTAATTCCGAAAGCCGAATTCCGAAATATTATAATTCAGCTTTCGGCCTTCATAATTCATAATTTAAAACTATGCCAAATTACAAACCCTTAAATGATCATGTTTTAATTAAACCAATCAATGGCAATGAAGTTTCCAAAGCCGGCATTATTTTGCCTGACACAGTTGATAAAGAAAAACCAGAAAAAGGCGAAGTTGTAGCCACTGGTCCTGGCAAACTTTTAGAAAACGGATCTCGAGCGCCAATGTCAGTTAAGGTTGGCGACAAGGTTATTTTTAAAAAATATTCACCGGATGAACTGCCGGGGGAGGAGGATTTGATGGTTATTAAAGAAGAAGATATTCTTGCAATTATAAGTGAATAAGAGCTAGAAGAGCGAGAGGTGAAGAGGTGCTATGCTCTTTTAAGCTTATAGCTCCTATAGCTCTTCTGCCCACTTAAATTCTTAATAATTATTAACTTAGAGTACATATGGCAAAACAAATACTTTATGATGTTAAGGCTCGTGATGCCTTGAAAAGGGGGGTTGATAAATTAGCTAATACTGTAAAAATCACTTTGGGTCCTAAAGGCCGCAATGTGGTTTTGGATAAGGGTTTTGGCGCACCAACAATTACCAAAGACGGCGTAACCGTGGCCAAAGAAATTGAATTGGAAGATAAATTTGAAAACATTGGCGCTGAACTGGTTAAGGAAGTGGCTTCCAAAACCAATGATGTGGCTGGTGATGGCACCACTACTGCAACTTTGCTGGCCCAAGTCATGATTAATGAAGGCATTAAAAATGTGACTGCTGGCGCTAATCCTTTGGCCATTAAACGTGGTATTGAAAAGGGAGTTGAAGCTATCATTGAAGAACTTAAAAAGAATATTTCCAAACCCATAGTGGGCAATGAAGAAATTAGCCAAGTAGCTTCTATTTCTGCCAATGATACGGAAATTGGCAAGAAAATTGCTGAAGCCATGCATAAAGTTGGCAATGATGGCGTGGTGACTGTTGAAGAATCTCAAGGTTTTGGCATGGAACTGGAATTGGTAGAAGGCATGCAGTTTGATAAAGGCTATTTGTCTGCCTATATGATTACCAATACTGAAAGAATGGAAGCCGAATATAAGGATTGTCATATTTTAATTACTGATAAAAAGATTTCAGCTGTGGCTGATATTTTACCGATTTTGGAAAAATTAGCTGAACGCGGCCAAAAAGAATTGGTTATCATTGCTGAAGAAGTTGATGGCGAAGCTTTGGCAACTTTAGTGGTTAATAAATTAAGAGGAGCTTTTAATACTTTGGCAGTTAAAGCACCAGGTTTTGGCGATAGACGCAAGGCCATGCTGGAAGACATAGCGATTTTAACCGGCGGTAAAGTGATTACTGAAGAATTAGGTTTAAAATTAGAAAATACTACGATTGAAGATTTGGGTCAGGCAGCCAAGGTTGTTTCTACCAAAGAAAATACAACTATTGTTGACGGCAAAGGTGATAAAAAAGCGATTGAAGAAAGAATTAACCAAATTAAAAAAGAATTGGAAAAATCTGATTCTGATTTTGATAAAGAAAAATTTCAGGAACGTCTGGCGAAACTGGCTGGCGGTGTGGCAGTGATTAAAGTTGGCGCTGCCACTGAAACTGAATTAAAAGAAAAGAAACACAGGATTGAAGATGCTTTGGCAGCGACTAAAGCAGCTGTGGAAGAGGGTATTGTGCCAGGCGGTGGCGTGGCCTTACTACGCGCCCGTTTAGTTTTGGAAAATACAGATGCTCAAGGCGAAGAAAAAATCGGGATTGATATTTTAAGAAAATCTTTGGAAGAGCCATTGAAAATGATTGCTTACAATGCTGGCAAGGACGGTTCTGTGATTGCTGAAGAAGTGAAAAAATTATCAGGCAATCAGGGCTATAATGCGGAAACAGATAAATTTGAAGATCTGGTGGAAGCTGGCATTATTGATCCGACCAAAGTCACCCGTTCTGCTTTGCAAAACGCTGCTTCAATTGCAGCCATGTTTTTAACCACTGAAGCAGTGGTCACTGATTTGCCTGAGAAAAAGGATGAACATGGTCATGGTGGTATGCCGGGTATGGGAGGTATGGGCGGGATGGATATGGGATACTAAATTTAGTTTTCAATTTTCAATTTACAATTTTCAAATAAAAAGATCGTTCAGCAATGGGCGGTCTTTTTGGTTGACAAATTTAGAGTAGTATGCTAATTTAAAATAATTCTTTAACAAATTATGAAAGGAGGAAAAAATGGCTAATTGTTCACACTTGTTGGTTCGCTGTATGGATTTTCGGTTGAATAAAAAAATCATTGACTGGTTAACAGAGAATGGGATTCTGTCTGTTACAGATTTCATTTCTATTGCCGGTGCTTGCAAAGATTTGGTAATTTATCCGTTTTCCAGCGAGTCGCGTTATCTTATGTCCATGATTGACCTGGCCATAACTAAACATGGTGTTAGGACAATAATTTTGACCCAGCATCAGGATTGCGTTGGCTATGGGGGGCAAGCTTGCTTTGCCACTGAAAAGGATGAAAAAAATCATCTAATTGCTGACCTTAAAAAGGTGAAAGCCCACATATTGCAAAAACATGCCCAGCTGGTGATAAAAATGTTCTTAATTTGTAAAAAAGATAAAAATTGGTTTTTTGAAGAAGTTCTTGCCTGAAATAAAGCCCCGCTTTGGGGCTTTTTAATTTGTTGTCAAAAATGCCGTCAAATCAAAAAATGCTTGACAAATTTTAAGAATATGTTAAGGTATAGTGTTACCCTTTTTTAAGGGTATTTTATAGTAGAACTTTGACAGTTAAATCAAAGAAAAGGAGGCAGTATGGCAGCAGAAAAGTACGCGAACTTAAAGGAATTTTTAGACATCATGGTTGATTTTGCCAACAAGTTTTTCAGTGTGTTCCTGGTTGAAGGCAGCTCTTTGCAATTTCAGCAAATAGTTAAAATTGTTGTCTTGGTCATTTTACTGGTTTTTGTCTGTTTAATTATTTTGTTTTTGTACAAGATAATTGACCAGAGTTTAAGGCCATTAATTACCAGCGTAAGCCAAAAAAGTGAATATGTTTTATATTTGCTTTTGGCGATCTTGCTTTTATTTTTTACTTCAGCAGTCAGTTTCAAAACAGCAACGACAGCTTTAGGCTGTTTTATTGCTATTCATTTTGTTTATAATTACTACTTTAAGGGTGGTAATGTAAAAGAAAAGTAAAAAGAAAGGAGAAATTAAAGTGGAAATGGAAACACTAAAGCAATGGTATAACATTGTTTATGAAGTCCCGTTTTTATTGGGATTAATTCTGCTTATTTTGCAGACTGTTGGTCTGGGTGAAACCGGACTTGATCATGATGTTGATCACGATGTTGATCATGATGTTGACCATGACATGGATCATGATGCAGATCACGATGCTGATCATGACACTGGCGAGGTAACTCATGCAGCTGATGTCAGTCTTGAACATGACGTTCATCCCGATGTTGAGCATGGGCATGAGACTGAACATGGTCAGGATGGCCAATCAGAAACAACCAGTTTGTTCTGGAAAATAGCCTTGCTCTTGGGCATTGGCAAAGTACCGCTTTCCATTATTATCATGACAATGTGTTTTGTCTGGGGATTTGTTGGCTATATGCTGACTTCGGCTTTACGGCCGATTTTAAGAACACCGTTTTTGTTTTTCCTGCCTGTTTTTTTGGCTACACTGGTCATTACAATTTTTGCCACTGGTTATGTCGCTAAAGTCGTGGCCCTGATAATGCCGAAAACTTCAACCTTTACCACCACAACCAAAGATTTAATTGGCAAGGTCGGTGAATCACTCTTTTCTATTGATCAAAATCATGGCACAATCAGAGTTATGGATCAATTCGGCAATTTGCAGCAATATGCTGCTTATTCAGAAAAAATGATTCCAGGTAATACGCCGGTACTCCTGATTAATTGGGATGGGGAGCGAAATGCTTTTTTGGTCAAAGTTCTGCCGCCTGAACTGGCAGAATTAAAAAAAGAAGAGGAAAAGCTTAAAGGAGGTAAAAATGGCTAGACGAGAAGTGTATGAGGAAGAAATGCAAAGCAGAAAAGGAGGAGAAAAAAGTATGGAAAGTAAAAGAAGCATTGCGTCGTTTGCCGGAGGACTGATTCTCATTTCTCTGGTTCTGATCATTGGGCCGTTTTTTCTCAAAGCTGGTTGGACAATCCAGCTGATTTGCGGAGGTTTCGGCATTGTGGGTTTGATTATTGGCGCTGTTTTGGTGACCATTGCCAAACTCTATGTTAAAACCTCGGCCAACATCGCCTTTTACCGTACTGGCGCAGGTAAGCCAAAAGTGATTATCGATGGTGGCGCAATTGTGGTGCCAGTCATTCATGAACTTATCCCTGTTTTGCTGGAAACAATGAAGCTGGAAGTCGTGAGAAACGGCTTGGAAGCATTAATTTGTAAAGACTGTATGCGGGCCGATGTCTCAGCTGGTTTTTATATCCGGGTTAAAAAAGATGAACAGGGTGTCAAGGCAGCTGCTACTACTTTGGGCAAGGATGCGACCAATCCAGAGGCAATCAAAGAGCGCCTGATGGAAAAATTAGTTTCCGCCCTTCGCACAGTGGCTGCGAAAATGTGCTTGAGCGAACTTAATCAAGATCGTGAAGCCTTTGCCAAAGCAGTCCAGGACGCTGTGACCAAAGACATCGAAACTAACGGATTGTTTTTGGAAACAGTAACTATTTATAAACTGGACATGACAGATGTGAGCAACCTGAAAGAAAATAATGTCTTCGACGCCCAGGGCCTGAGAATGGCTGCGGAAATAACACAGCAGCAGCGAGTTGAGCGCAACAAGCTTGTTCGCGCAGCTGAATTTGAGATTACTAAAAAAGACGTTGAAACCAAAAAGGCAGTTTTGGCTCAACAGCAAGATCAGGAATTTGCCATAGCAGACCAAGCGGCTCAAGTCGCCAATCGGCAGGCTGAAAAAGCCAAGGAAATCTCTCAATTCAAAATCGAGCAGGATCAGCAGGTTGCTACTCGCGAAGTGGAAAAAGAACAAGCTATTCAGGCCGCAGGATTCAGAAAAGAAGCATCTTTGGCTGTGGAATCCAAAAACACTGAAACAGCCAAAATTGCCAAAGAGCAGGCAGTCGAGGTTGCTAACCGGGTAAGAGAAGTAGCGGTTGCCGATGCTGAAGCAAAGCGAGCCGAGGCCCAGGCCAATCAGCGCTTGGCAGAAGCCAAAGAACAGGAAGCTGCGCAGAAAGTTAAAACCGCGGCTGAAGTGGAAATTGCCAACCGTGAAAAGCAGAAGGCAGTTATTGCTGCGGAAAAAGCAGGCGAAACCAATCTTATTGAACAGAATAAATTGGCTGATGCCGCTGCATATACCACGACAAAAAAGGCCGAGGCTGAAAAAATAGCAGCTGAAAATCAGGCAGTAGCCAAGGTTCGTTTGGCCGAAGCTGACCTGTTTGCCAAGCAAAAAGAAGCTGAAGGCAATAAGGCTGTTCAAATCGTGCCGGTTGACGTTGACCGTGAAAAAGTCAATGTCGAAGCTGCCCGCGTTCAGGTTCTTAAAACCGAACTGGAAGCGAAAGACTCTTTCCAGTCTGCCTCTATTCAGCTCGAATTGGCAAAATTGCAAATCGAGGCTGGCAAGGTTGTGGGCGTGGAAATGGCCAAAGCTATTGGCCAGTTCATGGGCAATGGTGACTTCAATATCTTTGGGTCACCCGAAACATTGGCTGAGATGACTGCGAAATTCGCTGGCGGTCTGGGTATTACTCAGATACTGCAGGGTGTCAACAACGGTAGCTCACTTCTGGGTGGACTTCTCAATCAGGCAATAAAAACAGCGACTGCAGGTGCCCAGGCTCTTGAAGTTAAGGCCGATGAAGTGGCTGGCAAAGGAGGAAAAAAGGGTAAGGATCCCACTCCCCCTGCCTAATAAAAAAAACTTAAAATATTTTCAAGGGACGATTAATTTCGTCCCTTTTTAATTAGGATACTAATCTGCAAATTTGCTACGAATATACTAATATTTTCTGGTGGTAATTTTTTAATAACCTAATAATCAATTTATATTTAATTTGATTTAATTTTATGATATAATTTAATAAGAATTAAGAACTAAGCATTAAGCATTAAGTGATTTGGGTGAATTAATTGTTACTTTGTACTTAGTACTTAATACTTAATTCTTAACACTAAAACAGTATGACCCTACCAAACATTAATGATCCCCAAGTCAAAAAAGACATTGAGGAAAACAAATTAGTGGCAGCTGTTGGCTACATCAGTATTTTGTGCCTGATACCCTTGCTTTTAAAACCAAAATCACAGTTTGCCAAATTTCATGGCAAGCAAGGGCTAATTTTATTTATTGGCGCAGTAATAAATATGGTGATTAGCGTTATTCCTTTTTTAGGCTGGATTTTGGGTTTTATTGGCGCAGTGGCTTTGATAATTTTAAGCATCTTGGGAATTTTAAAAGCCTTGAATGGGGAGTATTGGGAAATGCCGTATCTGGCGGAATACGCGAAGAAGATTAATATCTAAGACTTTAGAAGAGCGAGAGGAGCTAGAAGTGAAGAGGTGATTTTAAAATAAAAATAAAAAAATATGCAAAATTTTAAATCAGGCAATCATAGAAAATTAATTGCCTGGCAGATGGCTGATGAGCTTGATTTGATTACCCAGGAAATTCTTAAGCAAATTCCTAAAAACGAATTTAAGACCAGAAGTCAAATAGATAGTGCCTCTGATTCTATTGGTTCAAATATAGTTGAAGGGTATTACAGTAATTCAACCGCAGAGTTTATTAGATTTTTAAAGTATGCAAGAAGATCTTGTGGCGAATTGGGTGAAAGGATTAGAAGGGTTTATCGTAAAGAATTTATTACCAAAGATCTATTTGAAAAAGCAAATGATATTGCAATTAGAACTGGATATATTATAGACAGGTTAATGCAATCTTTAGAAGAGAAATTAAAAAATAAAAAATAATACAGAAGTGCAAGAAGAGCGAGAGGTGAAGAGGTGATACTCTTCTAATCCTCTAGCTCCTATAGCTCGTCTTATAACTAAGTACTTGAAGTTTAAGGATAGAAATTGATCAAAAAGAGCTAGAAGAGCGAGAGGCGGAGAGGTGAAAATACTCTTCTAATCCTCTAGCTCGTATCGCTCCTCTTACAACTAATTAATTCAGAAATTATGAAAAGGACAAAAATAGTCTGCACCATCGGTCCTTCATCCAGCAGTGAGAAGGTTTTAAGTCAGTTAATTAAAGCGGGAATGAATGTCGCCCGGCTTAATTTTTCTCATGGAACATATCCGGAACATTTAAGAATTATTAAATTAATTCGCAAGTTGAACAAAAAATTTGATCAGCCAATTACTATCTTGCAAGACTTGCAAGGTCCCAGAATTAGAGTTGGCTTTTTACCAGGTAAGGGAGTTTTACTTAAAGCCAGACAAAAGATTATTTTGACCACTGATTTAAAAGCAAAAATTATTCCACCGGGTGCCAGAACGCCGGCAAAAATTCCTGTCACTTATTCTAAGTTGCATTTAGAGGTTAAAGCCGGCCAGCCGATTTTGTTAGCAGATGGAGCTATCAAGTTGAAAGTAACAAAGGTAAAAGGCAGAGAGCTTGAATGTTTGATTTTAAATGATGGCTTTATCAGTTCGCATAAGGGAATTAATTTGCCAGAAACCAAACTTTCCATTCCGACAATTACTGCCAAGGATAAAAAGGATTTGGAGTTTGGCATAAAAAATAATGTTGACATTGTGGCTTTGTCTTTTGTGCGTACTGCCAAGGATGTTTTGGATTTAAAAAATTTAATCAGAAAATTTGAATTAAAATATCAAGGCAAAAAATCTCTGCCTACTCAAGTAATTGTCAAAATTGAAAAAAGAGAAGCAGTGAAAAATTTTAATCAGATTTTAAAAATAACTGATGGCGTGATGGTGGCGCGCGGTGATTTGGGAATTGAAATGTCAGCAGCTGATGTGCCTTTGGTTCAAAAGATGATGATTGAAAAATGTTTGAACGCGGCCAAGCCAGTAATTGTGGCCACGCAAATGTTAGATTCTATGATTCGTAATCCGCGGCCCACGCGCGCTGAAGTTTCAGATGTGGCTAATGCCGTGATTGATCACACTGACGCGATTATGCTTTCAGGTGAAACTGCAGAAGGAAAATATCCGGTTGAAGCTGTAGCGACCATGGCGCAAATAGCTGAACGCACTGAAAGATCAAAATATGATGATTTGGAATTTAGAAAAATTTTTATTGGCAAACTGCATATTGATGATGCTGTTTCTTCCAGTGCAAATTTACTAGCCAAAAATTTAAAAGCCAGGGCAATTTTAATTGCTTCTCTCACTGGCTATACTGCCCGCATGGTTGTGCGTTATCGGCCAGAATTGCCGATTTTAGTCACAACCAATAATGAAAAAGTCCGTCGCCAATTGAATTTAAGCTGGGGTACAGTGCCTTTTGTCTTGCCCAAATGCAAAACAATTGAAGATCTAGTGGCAAAGGCCTTGGTTTATATTAAAGCAAATAAATTTGTGAAAAATAAGGATAAAATCATTATTATTGCTGGTTTCCCGCTGGGCAAAAGTGGTAATGTGAACTGGATTAAAATTCAAGAGATTAAATAAATATGAGGAAAATTAAATTTACAGATGGTAAATATTATCATATTTTTAATAGGGGAGTGGACAAGCGAGATGTCTTCATAGATGGGGGCGATTATTTGAGGTTCTTGATGAGTATGAGAGATTTTAATAATAATTCAACTTCTCAGACTAGAGATTATATCTTAAGAAAAAATCAAGCGAGGGTAAAGGAGCTTAGCTCTCGGTACCGAGAGCTAAGCTCCTTTAGTTCCTTTATTGACTCTCTTCCAAAGTTGGTCGAAATTATTTGTTATTGTCTTAACCCGAATCATTATCATTTGTTATTAAAACAGCTGGCTGACAATGGAATAGAGAAATTTATGCATAAATTAGGTTCTGGCTATACTAATTTTTTCAACGCAAAATATCAACGTTCTGGTTCTCTTTTTCAGGGGACATTTAAAGCCGTCAAAATTGAATCCAATGAACACCTGCTTTGGGTTTCTGCCTATGTTAATGCTAATGCCCAGATTCATGGCCTAACCAAAGACGCCTCTAATTACAAATGGTGTAGTTATCCTGAATATCTTGGATTAAGCCCTAAAAATTTTTGCCATAAAGATATGATTATTGAGCAGTTTAAAGATAAAGAGAATTTTAAAAGTTTTATGAATGATTGCATTTTATCCATGAAAGAGAAAAAAGAACTGCAAAAATATTTGATTGATTAAAACAAAGGATGCTAAAAGGTTCGGTCCCTAAATTGGAGGCCGAACTTTTTATTGGCGCCAACTGGCAGCCAAGCAGTGACTTATGATTTGTATATTGTTAATCCCAATGAGACAGAAAGGCATGAATACAAATTTTGTTCAGGCTAAAAATATTGCAGCTGGTTGACCTTACAACCTCCCCTTGGCTCGGCCAAGTAAACAAAACAGCATTAATGTAATTAAATTAATATGCGCCAAGGCCGGCCGAACCCCTCCTTATCTAAGGAGGATGAAGTTAAGGGTGAAGAAAAAAAAGAGTAATGTTACTAAAAATCAAATTAACAACACCAATAGCAAATTACTAATAACTAATTACCAATTACTAATACCCAATTTTAGCCCCGCACCGCGGGGCTTTTTTAGCTTAAAAAGCTTCTCCACACAAAATTCATTATAATATTGTATAAATTATGCTATAATTAGGATAGAAAAATATTATTTAATCATAAATTTAGATATTGCTAAAAAAGGGGAAAACACTTAGAGAAAAAAATTTTTAGTATATTTAAATTTTAATTAAATTAAGTATAAAAATAAACTTAAAGCATGTATAAATTCCAAAATAGAAAACGCAAAGGGAATTGGACAAATAGATTGAACCTCTGGTTTTTAAAGCAGAAGAAATTACGAATTTTATTATTAGTAATTGTTTTTGGTTTTTCTACTGTTTATTATTTTGGTTTTGATCAGGTTAATATCAAGATAGCCCGGGCTGCCTCATGTACTGCGGCAACTGGAAATTGGAGTACTGCTGGTATTTGGTCTTGCGGTCATGTGCCGGCAGCGGGTGACGATGTTATTATTCCTAACGGTGTTACTGTCACATTAAGTACTGCTAATACAAATAATCTTCTCTCTCTAACTATTGACGCTGGAGGTACCCTTACTACATCGAGTACGCGTACAATTACGGCCACAACTTTTACTGTCAATGGGACTTATACTAATGGCAGTAGCGGTGCCGTGACTGGAACTATGACAGTTAGCAGTACTGGTACATATAATCATGCTATGAGCAGTGACACAAATATTCCTACTGCCACTTGGGATCCGGCTTCAAACTGTAATATTACGGGAATTACAACTAATCTAAATACAAGCCAAGCATCTTACCACCAAGTTTTTGGTAATTTTACATTTAATAGCCCCGGAGTGAGTACGCCCATATCTTTTGGCTCACAGCTTTATGACATTCAGGGTAATTTTAATGTTGTTAATACAGGGAGTAGCACTTTAACGCTTACTAATACTGGAACTTCCTACAATCTTGAAGTCCATGGTAATTATAACCAGACAGGCGGTACGTTTATTATAGCCACAAGCGCAGCCCGGACCATGACAGTAGATGGCAATTTTTCATTAACTACTGGCACCTTTAATCTAAGTTCATCTGGTACTGCAGGCAATGGTTCAACTTTAAATGTGGCTGGTGATTTCAGTTTCACTTCGGGTACTCTCACGGAAACAGGCTCTACTACAGGAAGCAAAATAATTTTTAATAAAGCAGGTACTCAAACTTTTACATCGGGCGGTACTATGAGCAACACAGTGAATGTTACTGTCAATAGCGGTTCAACTTTACAAATGGGAACTGGCGCAAGTCCAAGTACAATCGCGGGTAGTGGAGCATTTACTTTATCTTCAGGCGCCACGCTGGGCATTACTTCCACGGCTGGTATTACTTCAAGCGGCGCCACCGGCAATATTCAGAGCTCTGGCACAAGATCTTTTAATACTGCTGCCAATTATATTTATAATGGCAATGCAAATCAGGCAACCGGAACTGGTCTGCCTGCCACAGTCAACAATCTAACTATCGATAATACGGGAGCGGCTGGTAGCAATAAAGTTACAAGTTCAGTAACGGCATTTTCGGTTAGCAATAATTTGACCGTAACACAGGGGAACCTGATACTTCAGGCTACCAACGCGAATTACGTCGTTACAAATGATCTTACGGTCTCCACCAACGGAACATTGACTCATAGTGTTAATTGGGATGGAACCGGGATGTTATTGAGTGTTGGGGGTAATATTGCCATTGATGGAATCTTTACTTATACTGTCAGGTCACATGTTCAAATGAACAGTTCTGGAACGAAAACAATAAGAACAGGAGCGAATGCTTCCTCGGCATTCAGCATTCTGACTTTAGTAACCCCAACAACATCAACCATCAATGCGAGTGGAACGCTTAAGGTAGACGATAATTTTTGGGCAGGATTCAATTCCACAGGTGTGTCATTTCATACAAATGGATATAATGTTACTGCACTATCCTCATTATTAAGTGCCGGAGGCACTGTATATATTGATGGAGGCAGTTTAAATATAACATCGGGGCTTCAGGTAGGAACGAGTGCCAATAATGGGGCTATTATTTTAAGTTCGGGTACGCTGAATACCGATGTCCTGAATCTGGGGGACGGAATCAATACTGGCACATTAACACAATCAGGAGGCACAGCAAATATTGGCAATCTTACAATATATTCAGCCGGAAATGCTTATACCTGCACAAATTCACCTACGATCAATATCTCTGGCGTTTGGACGAATAATGGAGGAACATTTACGGCGGCTACAAGCACGGTGAATTATAATTCTGCCAGCGCCCAGACGATTGCCATCGAGACTTATTATAATCTTACCTTTTCCGGAGCAGGCGCTAAAACCACAGCAGCAGGAACAATAAATGTCGGCGGTAATTGGGACACTTCAGGGGGGCTGGCAACTTTAAATACAAATAACACTAATATGACTGTAACCGGTAATCTTACCGGTACGGGTTCTATTACTTCAGGTTCAGGCACAATTTCATTGGCAGGCAATTGTACTAATAGCGGTACTTTTACACCCGGTTCAGGGACATTTGCTTATTCCGCCACTACTGGAGGCCAGACTGTTTGCGCCTATACTTATAATAATTTAACTGTAAGTAATTCTAGTAACACTGATACTGCCGGAGGGACTATAACTGTTAACGGCACTTTGATCACGACTGCCGGCGGAACTTTGGATATGGTGACCAACCAATTACTCGGCACATTATCAACAATCACTAATGGCGGCACAATCAGAACGCAAAATACTAGCGCAACGCCGATTCCCGCAGATAAAACTTGGGGCGGCACAGTTCAATTTGATGGTGGGACTGCTCAAACCATACCCAGTACAGGAACAACCTCTTTCAATAACTTAACATTAAACAATTCCAGCGGAGCAACTATCGGAGGAAACACAACTGTTACTGGCATCTTGACCTTTAATTCGGGCAAAATTACTACTGGCGCCAATAATTTAATTATTGGGATCAGCGGTTCGGTCTCGGGCGCGGCTGCAGGCAAGTATGTCTATGGCAATTTGGATAAGGCGTTCACAACCGGAGCCCAATCATTCACCTTTGATATTGGCGATGCCTCAAATTATACGCCGGTAAGTATTGCCTTTGGCAATGTTACTGTTGCCGGCGATTTAACAGCGGTTACAACTTCAGGAGATCATCCGCAGATTGCGAGTTCAGATGTAGATGCCACTAAAAGCGTTAACCGCTATTGGACAGTTACTAATTCGGGAATTACTTTTAATAACTATAGCGCTGTTTTTAATTTTATTAATCCGGGAGATTTGGATGGTGGAGCTAATACTGCTAATTTTATTGTCGGGGTATATAATGCTGGTTGGACTTATCCGACTGTCGGTACAAAAACATCAACAAGCACGCAAACGACTGGCCTAACTAGTTTTAGCGATTTTCAGCTTGGTGAGAGAAATGTAGCGCCAAACGCTCCAACTTTGGTATCGCCAAGTAGTGGATCATATGTAACTAATAACAAGCCAACTTTATCAGCCAATTATTCTGATTCAGATGCTGGAGATACTGGCACAACCAATTATCGCATTTCTTCCACCTCATTAGTTGATTGTAATAATAATAGTAATATAGTTGCTTTTGGCACATCAGCGCAAACAGCAACAAACAATGAAGCTACTACTTGGACGCCAGGTTCTTCTATTGGCAGTGATGCCACTTATTATTGGTGTGCGCAAAATGATGATGGCATTTTGCATTCAGCCTGGACCAGCATGGGAAATTTTATTTTGGATACCACCCCGCCCTCAGTCACAGCCATAACCAGCGTGGCTGGAGATACTAGCGCGCCATATTATGACACCACGGATAACAGCAGCACTTTAGTCGTCTATACTGCTTCTGCAGATGCTGCTACCTGCAAATGGGATACATCTGACGTAGCCTATGATTCCATGGCTAACACCTGTACCAGCACTTCAAACTGCACGCTTAACCTCGCAGGCGAAACAGCCAAGACAGTTTATCTGCGCTGCGTGGATAATGCGGGGAATAAGGCAACATCATCATATACTTTGAATTACACTATTGATGCGACTGCGCCAACTTTTACCATGCAGTATTATTCTGATTTAGCCCTGACTTTGCCAATTGCAGACAATGCCAGATTAAAAGCAGGCACATATTATGTAAAAATTACTTCAAGCGAAACATTGTCAGGTGCTCCGACAATCACTATTGTTGCTGAAGGCACTGCCAATGATGTGACAAATGCAGCAACAACATCAGTTGGCGGCAATGATTACAGATACAACCGAACAATCAGCTTTGACGCAGCTGCAGTTGGTTCAGTTTTGGAAGACTGGTCTGTCACAGGCACAGATTCTGCTGGCAACCCAGCCACCAATGTTAACCCAACTAACGAAGCTACCAAAGCTATCTATACTGATACTGTGGCTCCAGTATTTTCATCTGTTTTACCGGCCACCAGTACTTCCATTAATAGCATTACTGCTTCTTCTGACGTAAGCTACACCTTAAGCGAAGCCATTTTAAGCGGTACGATAGTAATGGCTAGAACAAGCGGTAATGCCGATGGAGGCTCTCCCCATACTTGTACTCTGACAGGCACTGCTTTAAATACTGGCGCTCATAATAACTTTGATATGTCTGATACTGTAAATGGCTGTACAGTCGCACAATCTTTGGTTGATGGCACGATTTACACTTTTAATTTTAACGGAACAGATACTGCTGGCAACAATGCCACCCAAGTTTCCAGAACATCAGTTACCTTTGATACATCTGCGCCTATCTTTACCATGCAGTATTATTCTGATTCAGCTCTGACCCTGCCAATTGCAGATAATGCAATACTAAAGGCAGGCACATATTATGTTAAGATAACCTCCAATGATGCCTTGGGTTCTCCACCGACAGTCAGTATTGAAGCTGAAGGAACTGCTAATGATGTTACCAATGGAGCCACAACTTTGGTTTCTGGCAATGTTTACAAATATACCAGAACAATCAGCTTTGACGCAGCCGCAGTTGGTTCAGTTTTGGAAGACTGGTCTGTCACAGGCACAGATTCTGCCGGCAATACAGCCACCAATGTTAACCCAACCAATGAAGCGACCAAAGCTATTTATACTGATACAGTTGCGCCAACAGCGCCTGGCAATTTAACAGACGGCGGCAAAACAGAAGACACTATAACCTTGAATTTTGGCAGCCAGACAACAGAAGTAAATTTTGATACCTACAAAATATTTTACAAACAAGGCGCATCCGGAGTCACAGAGTCTGACACAGAGCAGGTAGATTCTGATTTAGGCTTTATTGATTATAATGTCACAACAAATACTACGGTTGTCGGTCTTTTAGCTGGCACGCAGTATGTCTTTAATATCTGGGCCTATGACCTGGCTGGCAATAAAACCAATGCTACAGAAATAGCCATTACCACAGCACCTGCCGATGTTGCCCCCAATGCGCCGACTTTAGTGTCGCCAGCCAATGGAGCAGAAATAAACGATGACACGCCAACTTTATCAGCCAATTATTCTGATCCAGATGCTGGAGATACTGGCACAACCAATTATCGCATTTCAGATTCATCCTTAAGTGATTGCAATAATAATATTAATATTGTGGCTTCTGGCACATCAGCAGAAACAGCAACAGATAATGAAGCTACCACTTGGACGCCAGGTTCTTCTATTGGCAGCGATGCCACTTATTACTGGTGCGCGCAAAACAATGATGGTTTACTGACCTCGTCTTGGACCAGCATGGGAAATTTTATTTTAGATCAAGTCGCACCATCAATTACAGCCATAACCAGCGTGGCCGGAGATGTTAGCGCGCCATATTATGACACCACAGATAACAGCAGCACTTTAGTTGTCTTCACTTCAGATGCTGATACGGCCAACTGCCACTGGGACACTGTTAATACAACATATGATTTAATGGCCAATGACTGCGCGAGCGCTACCAGCTGCACGCTTAACCTCGCGGGCGAAACAGCCAAGACAGTTTATCTGCGCTGCGTGGATAATGCGGGCAACAAAGCAACCTCTTCATATACTTTGAATTACACTATTGATGCGACTGCGCCAACTTTCACCATGCAGTATTATTCTGATTCAGCCCTGACCTTACCAATTGCAGATAATGCCAGATTAAAAGCCGGCACATATTATGTAAAAATATCAGCGAACGAAGCTTTATCAGGAACGCCGACCATCAGTATTGATGCCGAGGGGACAAATAATGACGTAACTAATGCGGCAACCACCTTGATTTCTGGCAATGACTACAAATACACCCGAACAATCAGCTTTGACGCAGCTGCAGTTGGTTCAGTTTTGGAAGACTGGTCTGTCACAGGCACAGATTCTGCAGGCAACCCAGCCACCAATGTTAGCCCAACCAACGAAGCTACCAAAGCAATCTATACTGATACTGTGGCTCCGGTGTTCTCATCTGTTTCACCAGCCAATAGCGCTTTCATTAATAGTATTACTGCTGCTTCTGACGTAAGCTATACCTTAAGCGAAGCCATTTTTAGCGGTACGATAGTAATGGCTAGAACAAGCGGTAATGCCGATGGAGGCTCTCCCCATACTTGTACTCTGACAGGAACAGCCTTAGATGCTGGCGCTCATAATAACTTTGATATGTCTGATACTGTCAATGGCTGTACAGTCGCACAATCTCTGGTAGATGGCGCGATTTATACTTTTGACTTTGACGGAACAGATATTGCTGGCAACAATGCCACTCAAGTTTCCAGAACATCAGTTACCTTTGATACATCTGCGCCTAGCTTTACCATGCAGTATTATTCTGATTTAGCCCTGACCCTACCCATTGCAGACAATGCCAGATTAAAAGCAGGCACATATTATGTAAAAATTACTTCAAGCGAAACCTTGTCAGCTGCTCCGACTGTTTCTATTGCTGCTGAAGGCACAGCCAATGATGTGAGCGGCGCAG
>Ga0315277_10002951_pt1 | contig 23365 bp, 23 predicted proteins | sample YL17G05_15_MG_FD_203695 | JGI IMG/M metagenome (GOLD analysis project Ga0315277, IMG submission 203695) | Sediment microbial communities from Yellowstone Lake, YNP, Wyoming, USA - YL17G05_15 | ecosystem: Environmental > Aquatic > Freshwater > Lake > Sediment | place: USA: Wyoming | collected...
CTGCAGAATGAACTACCCAGTCTTTTTGGGCCAACTTCACATACGCTTTCGTTCGCTGCCACCTCCGTACTCCCGTCTCCACGCACCCCTTCGCCTATTTTGGAAGTTGGAGCGGAGTTGTAGGAAAAATGGCTACGGTCTGGGGATCTTTTTCTCTCTTCATGATGAACTGCAACACATCTTCCCACCGGTTGAACAACAGAACGTCTTCCGGGAAGTATGCATCTACATCGGACCGGCTTAATTTCGGAGAAAAAATAATTGCATGTCTCCCCTTAAACAAAGTTCTCAGGTTTTCCGGCAAAGGTGCAAGGCGGGCTCCATGTCCGCAAAGGCTATGATAGCCACGCCCCTCGGGACAGGCTGAGGTAATCACGATGTAGCCATCCTTCTTGACCACATCCTTTTTTGACAGGAAGAGGATGTTAAAAGCGTTGGTAATCTGCGTGATTTCAGTATCCTTCGGATACGCATTCAAAATGGCGATGTCCTGGTCAAAGATCATTTCCGTGGCAAATACATTCCGAGCACAGGTAATTCCTGCACGGTGTGCCTGGATCATATCGCCCACAAACACTCCGGCAATTCCTCTTGAGGCAGTCGTTACCACATTGACAATGGCGTGGAGCCCGATGTGTCTAGCAATATCTTCGATGTCCGCCCTCAATTTGTTTCCTTCAATAACACCTGTCATCACTTGATATTGACCCGCCATCATACTGTGGTTTGCTTCAAGGGTTTCGATGCCCGAAATTCCCGGCAGAATATTCTTTGCTCCTCCGCCAAAGCCAGCCCATTCGTGAGGCTCGATACAGCTCACACTCAGCTTTAGTTCTGATTCCATGAAATACCTGTTGATTTTAATGGGAGTTCCAATCCTTGATTTTCCGCAATCGACAAGATTCTCATAGGGATAGTGATTCATCACATCAACGGAATCATAGATTTTTTTCCCACTTTTTTTATCATATCATCTCGCATCATTGGGCGATGAGCGCCGAGGGCAAGAATGATCTTGACCTTGGCTCGGGGAATTCCCCCGGTATCCAGTTCCTCCAAAACTTTTCTTAGAATTGGAGCTCCTTTGGTCGGACGAGTGATGTCGTCCATCACGATAGCTGCATTTTTCTTGCCTCTTGTCAGATCTCTCAGCCTAGGTGTACCGATCGGCTTCTCAAAGGCCTCGGAAAGCATTTCTTCACTAATCTCTGGAGCATCGTCCATGGCGCAGGTTCGTATCTTCCAGGTGTTTGGGAATGAGAGACTAAACTCCTCATCACCATACCAAGCCTTCCATGGGATCTTTGCCAATTGGTCCATAGGAACTCCTTTGTTTCGAAATCGCCTGATTCACCTTGGGATGAGCGTGCCCCAGTATCCGCACTGTATAGTTTTTCATAAAGTCAATTTATTCGTTTTCATCCACATCGATTAAGGAACACTGTTTCCCCTTCTGCATATAGATTGGATAAGGGCGACTGTCCGTTGCGGACCTCGTGCTTCCTCCTGGCAGATATTTGCAGCCAATGCGATCCAGCCCTTTAGACTTCTTCGTTCGACTCAAGTATTCCTTCTCAACCTCCGTCTCACCGTTAAGAACAAACGGGCTCATTTTCTCTTCCTCTGCCAGAAGAGATTTTTTTTCATGCTATTTTGTTGCACTACCGATAAAGAAGCCGGGGCTAGACTCTAGTCATTTAGCCTATAGATAGGGTGAAGCATCCGTAAACTGCAGACCAAACTGATCTGTCATTTCCTTCCTGACTTCTCGGTGCATTTCCAAGTATTCCCGCTCGGGTGTGCTAGTGGCTAAATCAAAGCATTCCTGGAATTTCTTGCCCACTGCCGGCGTCCGTATCTTGTCTTCATATTTTGTTAGCAAATATTGCACCATCTTGCTGACTTCCTGCCGACTCCTTCCGGCAACCGCATGTGCCATCTCACTGGCAAAACAGGCCTCTATCGGACCAGTATAGTCTAATCCAACACCTCTGGCTGCCCCACCCACTTCAATAGAGCCACCGGAAGCCACGGAGGCAATACACCAGGCACTGTGTTCGTAGAAGAGCATCTTGGTCATTCCTCCTGCCGCCGAATAACCGATATTTACCACTGGTAAAGTACTATGCCGGGTCACCGCCTGATTGAGAACACTCCGCGCCCAGATGGATTCGCGAAGAGAGGAAACAACAAGGTCAAAGTGAGTCGGGAACGGATGCTGTACCGCCGCGCGTAAGACCAGCATATCCACCGGATTATACGCAGCTCCTACTACGGCAACACCCGCTGGACCACCTGCCAGACCGCCGATAATGATGCCGTTTTCTCCGAAGATGGAGATACCCGCGGCAAGACAGTACGCAATTTTGTTCAATGAGTCGAAATCAATTTTCATCTCGTGGACGGTACCTATCTCCAGTGCATCGGACTTACGGATACCAAACTGAGACGCGGCAATATGCTCCTGTGACCTTGATGCAGTGGTAATTCCGTTAACAATCGCCATCCCCGGACGACCAGCCCTCCTCATCGCTTCGCGGGTCAACCACACCGCTCGGATGGATCCCTCCACACCCAGGGGGCTGTTTGCCATAATGGGACGTCCGTCAACGACCGTCAAACATGGAATTGTGATTGCGTCAGTGAATGGGCCGATGGCATGGGCCTTCACAGCTTGGAGGTAAATCCATTCAGTGGACATCGGCGCTGAAGTGGGACCTACCGAGCAGAATGGCGCTGTCTTGTCTTCGGGGCTACGCACCGGCACAGTCCTGGCGTCTTTATCCTCACCAAAAATCCTGCCTCGTGGACCAGAAGCAATGGCTCCCTCAGCTTCCTTCCGAGTGAAGAGAATCCGTCGCTCTGTATCAACGCAGTAAAGTCCCGTCTCCACCAGAAATTCCATTCCCGCTTCCCACACCCTGTCTGCTAAATCGTTGTCTGAGGGGACCGGGTTCTGGGGTTCATATTTGATCTTATACTTCTCAACAACCTTGCGTAAATTCGGAACAAAAATACGCAGTTCAAAATCCCGTTCCGCACAGATGGGCCCATTCAGTGCCCTATCCACAATTTCACTAAAGCTAATCATAATTGAGCTCCTTTTTTAGTCATCGCTTGTAATGCTAATGCCGTCGCATCTCCAGCCGTCTTGCCATAACCATCTGCCCCGATCTGCTTTGACCAGTCTTCTGTTGTCGAACCCCCTCCTACCAGCACAATGTATTTACTACGTATCCCCCTCGCTTCTAAATGGTCAATAATATTCTTCTGCTGCGGCATCGTCGTGCTCATCAGCGCCGATGCGGCAATCACATCCGCCCCGACCTCTTCAGCCTTCGTCACAAAATGCGACGCCGGGACATTCATTCCTAAGTCGTATACCTCAAATCCAACCATCTTTAACATCGCCCCCACAATGTCCTTTCCAATAGAGTGAATATCTCCGGCCACGGTCCCCAACACTACCCTTCCCACCTTCTTCGTTTCTTTACCCCCTTCCAACAGCTTCGGCTCCAATACCTTCATTGCCCACTCCCAGGCTTCCGCCGCCATCATCATCTCAGGCAAATAGATCTCATACCGCGCAAACCGCTCCCCCACCTCCTTCATCCCAGGCGACATCCCCTTTTCTATGATTTCCGAGGCACTGAAACCTCCCCTCAATGCCTCTTCTACCACCTTGAGCGCCTTCTCCCTATCCCCAGCAATGATCACTTGCCTCAGGCCTGCATATACCATCTCTTTGTCAGGCATCTCTCCATTTCCTCCTTGAATGACTTTAGTTAGCGAATTTTAACTCGACCTTTTCTAACTTACCACAACAATCAGCGATCCGGAACCTTTCCTTAATCGCCAGGGTCGAAATTCCCAAGAATCTAGGGATAACAGTTACTGCTTTCTGCAAGGCCTTTGACTCTCGTACCAGAATTTCCATTTTGCCCAACAAGGCTGGAGAAATCATTTTGTCGATTGCAGAAACTATTACCTCCGCGCCCCGTAATATCGACTGGTTTGGTTGGAGAAACCTCTAAATCCTCACGATGTTAAAAGTCATACCACGCAATGGGATCTTACCTGGATTGAGGAGGCGCATACGGCCATTGAAGAGGGAAAAGTGGCACGGATCGCAGTGGAACCAAAGACGGGATCCTTCGCCCTTTGTCAAATGAGAATTAGAAATTTCAGATCATTGACATTTGTACCTGTTTGGCCGGTAATAATGATGTCATTCAAAGACGCAAGCACAGCGAATACCACGTGAGCGTCTAAAGCTTCAGGCAGATCCACAGCTTTGGCTACTGCCAGAGCTCCCGTGAATGCGTCGGCCATTGCTCCTGCCCCAGTGGTCGGCCCGTCCGTTCCATCCGTATCCAAACCAACAACGATGAAATCCTTTTGCCCCTCCATGTTCAATAGAGTGCTCACCACAAACTCCTGGTTTGGTCCGCCCTTGCCAAAATTTCTATCCACGGTCACAACGGTTTCTCCCCCACCAATGATCACACAGGGTGGCTTCAGGGGTCTTTCGGATCTCCGAATCTCTTTGGCAACGGCCGCGAAACCCTTACCCAATTCCCGACTCTCTCCATCGAACAATGTAGAAAGAATTAGGGGCCGAAGACCAAGGGACTCTGCTGTGGCTGCCGCAGCTCCACACGCAGAATCATTGTTCGCCAAGACAAAATTGTGATAGGACATTCGCCCAAAATCCTTCGGAGTCTCATGTTCTGGATCAGCTTTCTCTAAGTACTTTCGAACAGACGACGGTACTTTCCTCAGGAGATCGTACTTCCGTAAGGCTTCCAGTGCATTTTTGAATGTCGAAGTGTCAGGGACTGTGGGATCGGTGATATAGTCGAGAGGGTCACCGACAACATCTGAAACCGTTAGATTAATCAGCTCTGCAGGAAAGATGGCCTGGGCAAGCCGCCCCCCTTTAATCTTGGACAGGTGCTTTCGAACAGCATTGATTTCAAAAATAGATGCACCACAGGAAAGAAGAAGTCGATTGACTTTCTTCTTCTCAGTCAGAGTGACCGAATCCACCGGAAGAGGTAACAGAGCCGAACTCCCTCCAGTGATACAGGCAAAGACAATATCCCCCTTTTCGGCACTCGTCGCAAGCCGCAACATCTTCAGGGCTCCTCGGAGACCATCGGCGTCAGGAATTGGATGAGAGGCCTCGATAATCTTGATCCGCTGAAGTCTTCCAGCCTGACCTTTCTTTAAAACGACCAATCCCTGGGTGATTCTGTCGCCAAGGATTTCCTCTAATGCTCGGGCTATAGGGAGGGTCGCTTTTCCAGTTCCGATAACATAGATGTTTCTCCACCTTGAAAGATCATATCTGCGGGGACCAACATGAAGCAAATGACCATCTAGACGAACAAGCTCTTTGACAGCGTGGTAAGGGTTAGACGCCTCCAGCGCAGCATCAATCATCTTCAAGGCAATCGTCCGCAGCTTTCTATTGCCATGAGATAATAAATCTTCACGATTCTTGATGTAAGAGGGCGTCAATTTATATCTCATGCTTTTTCAGCTAATTCATTCAGAATTTCTGTTTCACCCAATCTGAATTCTCACGTAATTCTTGAATTGTCCTCCTGGTCTTCAGATGCCCCTCTAAATTCATGAATGTTTCCCGCTCAGCAACTCTTTTGCGAGCTCCACAGCTTCGGGTGCCGTTTCGGCATAACCATCTGCTCCGATCTTCTTAGCCCATTCCACAGTCACGGGACCGCCACCCACAATAACTTTGAACTTGTTTCGTAACCCCATGCTCTGCAGCACGTCGATAATGTCCTTCTGATAGGGCATCGTCGTGGTCATGATGGCCGACGCGGCTATGATGTCAGCCTTCACTTCTTCGGCCTTGTCGATAAAAGTCAAAGGGGAAACATTCGCTCCCAGATCGTAAACTTCAAACCCCCCCGTTGAAAGCATGTTCGCCACGATGTTCTTCCCGATCTCGTGAATGTCTGTTTGAACCGACCCAATCACGATCTTACCGATTTTCTTGACAGTCCTACCGGATTCGAGAATCCTCGGCTTCAGTATGCTCATCACGTCTTCAAAGGCATTTGCGGCCATGATCATTTCGGGAAGAAAGATCTCTCCAGTTCCGAATTTCTCCCCAATAGTCTCCATCCCGGGGGTCATTGCCAGTTCGATAACCTCGATAGGATCAATTTCGTCAAGATGGGTCGATACTAACTGCTTTGCCTTTTCTCCTTGTCCCTGAATGATCAATGTCTTCACCTGATCCAGCAGAACTTGATCCATTCTGGTTACTGTCATGACGTTTCCCCCTTTCTGGGTCTAACTTTCTTTTTATGATCGGGCTCTCACTCCGACTCAAATGTGTGCACAAGGTGCAGGGCAAACATCACCTTCTTGTCGAGCCATATCATGCTTTTCCAAAATCAATAGAAGTAAAGTTCCCCGCATTAAAAAGGGCCGGACTGCGGGGCACTTGCCGGTCACGAAACGAATTCTGGGTTAAGAGCTGGGATTAGGAAGGTCTTACAAAATTTCTACCTGCATAGCGGCCTGTCGTACCAAGCTCTTCCTCAATCTGTAACAGTCGGTTATACTTCGACGTCCTTTCACCTCTCACTGGCGCTCCAGTCTTGATCTGACCGCTGTTTAGTGCCACCACCAGATCTGCGATGAGCGGATCCTCTGTTTCACCTGACCGTTCTGATACCTGAACGCCATATGCATGGCGGTAGGCAAACTCCGCAGCATCCAGAGCCTCAGACAGCGTCCCAATCTGGTTCACTTTGAGAAGAAGTGCGTTCGCCGCACCTCTCCGGACTCCCTCGGTAAGGCGTTCCACATTCGTCACAAATAAGTCATCCCCGATAATCTGAATACCAAGCTCGGTCGTAATTCGGGCATAGCCTTCGAAGTCATCCTCCTGCAAAGGATCCTCCAAGGAGACGATGGGAAATTTCTCTTTCAGCGTCTTATACAGACCAATCAGTTCATCTCGATCGTACTTCTTTCCATCCAATTCATAGACCTTCTCCTTCTTGCTGTACCAGTGGGTACTGGCACAATCCATGGCATAAACGACATCGTCAGTGTAGCCTGCTTTTTCAACGGCTCTGGCCAGAAACTCCAAAGGCTCGTAAACGCCCCGCATGGGTGTTGCGTATCCTCCCTCATCTCCCGTATTGACGGCCAGAATCCCATATTTCTCCACAACGAGATCTCTCAAGACCAAGTTGACCGCAGAAGTCATCTGAAGAGCTTCCCTGAAAGAGTCAGCCCCTACCGGAACCATTATGAATTCCTGGATTTCAAGGTAATTGGCAGTCAATTTTCCACCATTTAAGAGATTCATGAACGGTGCAGGAAGAACATGGCCGTTGGGGTTCAAATAACGGTACAGGGAAACTCCGCTCACATTTGCGGCTGCCCGGGCGACTGCAAGGGATACACCCACGATGGCATTGGCACCAAGCCGCTTCTTGTTTGGGGTACCGTCCAGTTCTTTCATGAGCATGTCGATCTTCCTCTGGTCAACGACGCTCCGCCCTTTCAAGGCCGGGCCGATCACTTCGTTCACATTCGCCACCGCCCTGAGAACCCCCTGTCCGTTGTAACGACCTGGGTCCCCATCTCGGAGTTCATGGGCCTCATAGGACCCTGTGGACCTTCCGGCGGGGACATCGGCTCGTCCCATTAAATGATCATCCACCCATACGTCAACCTGCACAGTTGGAAAGCCCCTGCAATCAATAATCTCTCTTCCTCTTATTGCACTGATACACGAACTGCTCATCTCAAGTTCCTCTCTCTTCCGTTAGATTTCGTGCTCAGACCTTGAAGGGTATCCCCAGGTCCTTTGTTTTTTTCTTGACCACTTTATAGAAATCACGATATTCCTTCGTTGGGGTACTATCCTTTACATTGAAGCACTCCTGATACTTCTTGCCCGTGGGTGGATGCACAAGGTCCTCTTCATACCTCTCCACCAGTTTCAGACAGATTTCATTGGCCTCTTTTCTCTCCATTCCCAAAATCGCGTGGGCAACTTCAGTTCCGAACTGAGGCTCGTAGGGGGTCGTATGATCTAGAACCGTATTTTTGGCAATTGCCGCCACTTCAATCGATGCCCCGGATGTAACTGCTGCAAGCGTCCAGGCCGCAATCTCATAGAAAATCATTTCTGTCATGGGACCAGCCCCTGCAAAACAGAGGGCCGCGAGGGGGAGTGGACTATTCCTTGTAATGGCCTGAGAACTGACGCTTGCGATCCAGAGCATCTCTCTTCCCGTGTTAGTTAAGTAACGAATATGGTTGCTGAAGGGATGGTGCACTTCCGCTTTGTTGATCATGATAGCCTGGATATTATAGGCTGCCGTCGCAATGGCTGCACCTTCGGGACCACCAGCGTACCCTCCCATGATGGGAGCGGTGGCGTTCCAGTGCTGTCCACCCATTCTCTGCAGATAGGCCACCTTGTTGAGTAAGCTGAAGTCAACCTTCATCTCCGCGATCGCGCTGATCTCCCATGCGTCAGTCCTCGACAATCCAAAGTGATCTGCCCCAATGGTGGCTGTATCGGTTGAGGCAGAAGCCACCCCATTGACGATAGGAATGCCGGCTCTTCCAGCTTGTTGAACCGCATCCTTAGACAGAAGAACCGTGCGGATGCTCCCCTCTAATTCCAAAGGGGTTTTCCCTCGAATAGGGACTCCGTCTACCGACATGAGACTGGGAGTAGTAATGGAGTCCGCTAAAGGGATAGACGCATAACCTCTCATGAGGCTGCTAAACACTTCTTCGCTCGATACGGCACCACCACATGCTCCCACGGAACACCAAGGGGGAATAAGACATTCAGGCGTTCTCCTGGGAAATGGTTTTGAATCAATGCCCTGGCCAAAACGGCCCTGTTTGCTGTAGTCACGCAAGCCCTCCAGAATCTCTTCCCGACTGAACTGGATGATTCGCTGGCTATCAATGCAATAAGTGCCGACCTCGGCGTATAGATCTAAAGCTGCTTGGAAGACCCGGTCTGCCAAATCATTGTCAGAGGGAACAGGATGGTTTTTGTCGCATCCTATCCCATACTTGGAGACCACCTCCGCAGTCTTTCTCATGAACATCTTCTGGTCAAAGTCCTTTTCCCTGGCAAAGGGACCGTTCAATGCCCTATTGACAACCTCAGAAAAAACAACCATTTCACGTCCTCCTTAGTGTCTAGTACTCTGGCAACACTATGCCCCTGCTTCGGTCACAGGTGACCTCTTCCAGGTTGTGGGTTGAGAGAGTTGTTATCGCCAGAATTTTCCCGCCGGTGTCTACTTCAGAATACTCTATTCGTTATGGCGTAGGCGTTCTTGCCGGTATATTCTTGACAATGTCTACCGCATTCTTGAGATGTTCTCTGATACATTTCTCAACAAGTTCGCTATCTCCACTTTTTATGGCCCCAATGACAGGATAGTGAGTCTCAACAAGCTGATCCGATTGGCCATAGAAATACTCTTCTCGGGCGATAAATGACTTTATCTGATCTTGCAGAGTCAACCACATTCCGAGGAGTTTTCGGTGACCCGAAAGCTCACAGATCGTCCGATGAAACCGCATGTCTTCAGAAATCACCTTATCCACTTTTTGTTCATTCGCGGCCTTTTGCATGTCTGCAAGAATTGAATCCAACTTCCCAATCTTTTCTTCATCGAGCTTGCTCATCAAGATTCGAATTGCCAGTTCTTCCAAAGCACTTCTGAGGGTATAAAGCTCCTCAATATCCCCTTCATCGAAATTGGATACGTATGTTCCCTTGAAAGGGAAAGCTACAACAAGCCCCTCTCGCTCCAGATATCTAATAGCTTCTCGTATTGGAAATTTACTGATCCCCATCTCTCTTGCGAGTCTGGCCTCCACAATCCGATCTCCTGGTCTGAGCTTTCCTGACAGAATGGCCCCTTTGATCTGGTTTAAAGCCAGGGATTTCAGAGTGATTCTTTCTTGTTTCTTGAATATCTCGACCATGATCCAAGTCAGGAGCAATGGAAAGTGAAGCTCCCCGCCCTAAAGGGCGGCGCTTCCCGGGAAGGTACTTTCCTTTATATTGTCCCCTTGACTCCGCCCTAAAGGGCGGGGCTTGCGGGGCTCTTGCCGGTCAACAGTAGAACATCTACCATAACTCCTCTTGTCTTGTCAACACAGAAAAAAGCTCTTGACACGGAAACTTGTCGTTTGGTAGACTGTAGACTATTGACCTGAAGAAGAAGGTAACGTCATTTATGATGAAAAGATTCTTGCCCGGATAACGCATCCCGAAGTACGTTCATATGCGTAAGGCTCACTGAAATTGTCAATGACTCTGGCAGGATGTGAAAAGGTTGGTCACAACAGAAACGGTAGCAAATAAAAAACGCGGAGTGAGATTAGGGTGGTGAAAAAAAAGGTTTTGGCTTTCTACCCAAATTACATGAGTTTCCCGTTTGACATACCTGGATACTTGGATGTTTACAGACACCTCCTTGAAGAAAACATCCCTGAAGCACAGTTTTTTGTCTGCGAGAATCGAGAGGAAGTTGAGAAATATGCTCCTGAGGTTGAAATTGCTTTCGTTCCACATGATTTTCCACAAGATCTATTCAAGAGGATGCCGAAACTGGAATGGATTCAAGTCATGGCGGCAGGGATCGAACATTACATTGAGAACGCTGACCAGTTTAGGAACATCCCCGTATGCCGAATCGTTGCGACCCATGGGAAGTATATGGTTGAGTATGTTCTTGCTTACATCCTCTACCTCAGTCAGAACATCTCGCGCGTTATAAGGACTCAAGCTGCGAGGCAATGGGACCCCTTCCTTCCGGAGTTTATTCATCAGAAGACCCTGGGAATCATGGGGTTGGGTGCAGTGGGAACACTGGTAGCAGAGAGGGCTAATGGGATGGGTATGCGAGTCATTAGCTGGGATACGGTTCAAAGGGATACGCCATTTGTTCATCATCAATATAAGACTTATCAAATGGAAGAATTTCTTGGAGAGTCTGACTATGTCCTGCTTACTCTCCCAACAACATCGCAGACCACAAACCTAGTCAATCGTGATGCTTTCAAAGCGATGAAAAAATCAGCTTACCTGATTAATATCTGCAGGGGTTTAGTCGTTGAGGAAAGGGATCTGGTCGAAGCCCTGAAGGGAAATGAACTTGCCGGCGCAATCCTCGACGTCGTGAAGGAAGAACCTCTACCACCAGATAGTGAATTATGGGACTGCCCAAATCTCATCATTTCCCCTCATATCTCCGGACCGAGTGTACGCGAGGACATGATCGAATTCTTCAAAGAGAATTTTCGGAGATCTTTCCGGAAACAACCACTCGTGGGTCTCGTTGACTTTGAGAGAGGATATTGACCAAGGAGAAAGGGAAAACAGGCCTTAATACTTTCGGAGAAGAGTGTGCGAAAAAGTTGACTTGAAAATTACAAAGTGATATATGTCTGCACAAAAAGGAATCTGATCATGAATAAGCGCCTTTGGAAATGAAATGCTTCGGTATCCAGGAGAGGTACTTAGAAACAAACTTTTTAACGGGGACCTGAGTTGAAAGACGTCGGCGTCCGGCCCCGTAGCAAAGGAGGTGGTAGGGATCAAGAAGGATCGAAAATTATTTTGTTGACAACAAGTGGAGCATGGTATCGAACGTCGTCTAAGGAATGAGAAAAGGAGGTTTATTATGCGCTACAAGAAAGGTTGGTTGGCTACCGTTGTTTTTGTTCTTGGATTTTTGATGCTTTTCTCAGTTACGCAATCTGGGGCTGCAGAAAAAATTCTAAAAGTGGGTGTCCTGGGTCCCTATACCGGTCCGGTGGCGCTGCAAGGTGGCGAAATAAAAAACGCCGCAATCATGGCATTTGAAAATATCGGTTACAAGATTGGGGATTACAAAATCGAGCTCGTCTGGATTGATTCTCAGTCTGATCCTGCCAAGGCTACCAATGCTTATGCAGAAGCAGTCGAAAGATTCGGTATTGAGGCAAGCATCCTCGGATATCACAGCTCAGTCCAGGCCGCCTTAATGGACCTATTTGTAAAATACAAGATCCCCCATGGATATGGCCCGGTGGGTTCCGAAATCATTAACGAAAAATATCATTCAGATCCCAAATACAAGGGCTATATTTTCAAGGCTTGGGTGAGTGTAGGTCAGGTGGCCGCAGGCTATGCGGACTTTATAAACTGGGTAGTTCAGAGAGGAGTTTGGAAACCGGAAAATAAGCGGATAGCCTTGAACTCTGAGGACACCGACTGGGGTCATTCATGGAGTGCTGGAGTGAAGAAAGCCTTCCTCAAATCCGGTTGGGAGGTTATCGCAGATGACTACTTTCCATCAACCCAGACCGATTTTTACCCCCTTATTAGCAAGTACATGAAAGGGGGCGCCTCCATCATAGGCGGGACTACCAATTATTTGTCCAGTACTGCAGCCTTTTTGAAACAGCGTCAGGAATTGGGATATAAGGGGGTCACCATCGCAGATTCATTGACCATGATGGGTGAATGGTACTCTCTTACGGGCCGGGCGTCCGATGGTATATTGGACCTGCTTCCGACATTTGCATCCCCTGCTGCGAAAGAGTTTGCGGCAGCCTACGAAAAGAAATTTAACGCCAAACCCGGTCCAGTCGGAGCTGGGATGCCGTACGACGGAGCCAACTTTTTCATAAAAGTTGCTCGAAGGGCCCTTGAAAAATACGGGAAGCTTGACAGAGAAACGATCCATAAGATCGCTCTTGAGGAGGTCGCTACAGGAAAGCTGGATTATACTGCAAAAGATGGAGCGATCATGATGTCCAGGTACCGATGGACAGAGCAGAGTACGCCTGATCCCGTTTTTGGTCCGGATGACTGGTTCTTGCCAATAGTTCAATATGAGGGCGGTCAAGGGAAAATTGTGTTCCCAGAGAGAATGAAAGAAGCTGAATTTAAGGCTCCAAAGTGATAGTCCAAATGATAAATGATGCGGGAAGGGAGGAGTGGTAATTGGCCACCCTCCCTCTTCCTACCACAATACGTACCTGGAAGCATCGATCAATAGAACATGAAAATATTGGAGACTCACGAACTGACAAAACGATTTGAAGGACTGGTCGCTGTAGACCGTGTTTCGGTTCACCTCGAAGAGAACGAAATTCTTGGATTGATCGGACCCAACGGCGCTGGTAAGACCACCCTTCTGAATGCTATTGCAGGATTGGATCCCCCTACCTCTGGGTCAGTCCATTTCCTCGGAGAGGACTCGACAGGGTATTCACCTGCAAGAATGTGTCACAAGGGATTATCTCGGACCTTTCAGATTCCCCGGCCCTTTCCCCAACTAACGGTCTTAGAGAACGTGATGGTGGCTTCTGTTTTTGGGAACAATCGTCGGTTAAGTGATCCGGTTCTCCATTCGCGCGCTCAGCTTGAATTCGTTGAATTCCCTTTACCAGAACATACAATTTCGGAGCAGTTGAACACCGTCCAACTGAAGCGGCTCGATCTGGCGAGGGCCCTTGCAAGTTCTCCCAAAGTTATCTTCTTAGATGAAATTGCGTCGGGTCTCACAGAAGGAGAATTAGATGATTTGATGGCCATTATCCGAAGGATCCGGGAAAAGGGCACCTCTATCCTCATGGTGGAACACATCATGAAGCTAATTATGAATTTATGCGACCGCCTGGCGGTACTCGATTTTGGGAAAAAGATTGCTGAAGGATCGAAGGAGGAGGTCTCTCAAGACCCCAAGGTCATCGAGGCTTACCTGGGTGAGGACGAACGGGGACCGGCGAAAGGCGAACGTCCCATTCATGACAGGAGCAAATAACTTGCTTTTGGAGATCAAGAATCTTGATGTTTCTTATGGATTTCTTCAAGTCCTATGGGGCGTTTCCATCGTTGTTGGAGAAAAGGAATTTGTCTGTCTGATCGGGCCTAACGGGGCTGGGAAAAGCACAACCCTGAGATCGATTGCTGGTTATCTGACCCCCAAGAACGGTGCCATCCTCTTTGCGGGCAAATCGATTGCCGGATTAGATGGAACGGTGATCAGCCGGGAAGGCATCAGCTACATTTCGGAAGAACTAAATCTTTTTACTATCATGACGGTTCGTGAGAACCTTTTGATGGGCGCGTATACGGTCAGAGACAAAAAGCAACGGAACGAGAGATTCGATTTTGTGTTTAGTCTTTTCCCGCGACTCAAAGAAAGAGAGGGCCAACTGGCGGGAACCCTGAGTGGCGGTGAACGAAAGATGCTTGGTATTGCACGGGGTATGATGTCGTCTCCTCGCCTGCTATTGGTCGATGAGCCCTCCTTAGGTCTAGCGCCTCAAATGACGACAGGGGTTTTCAGGGCGCTTCAGTTTCTGAATGGAACTGGGGTGACCATTCTCTTGGTGGAGCAGAACGTTCGGAAGACCCTTCAAATTACGGACAAGGGATACGTGATCGAGAAAGGCAAAATTGTTCTGGAAGGGAATACATCAGATCTAAGAAATAACGAGCACATCAAGAAAATCTACCTTGGAGGTTAGCATAAGGTTCATATGAATTTTCAAACGGTGCGCCATCATTTCATTAAGTTCTATGGCTGGGCAAGGTCGACCGGAGGCATTACCGTCATCCTGACCGCTGTTCTCGCGATTCTGGCATCGATCGATAAGGGTGTCTTTATCCTGACGAATACGTTTGTGACGGGTGGGATGTGGGCACTGGTGGCGATTGGCATTACGTTGATTTTCGGGGTCATGAACATTTCGAATTTTGCTCACGGCGAATATTTTATGGTAGGTTCACTAGCCGCATACGCCATCATTACGCCCTTGAATGCTCACCTTCAGCATCACCCGAATCCCTGGTTATTGACTGTTGCCCCTTTAATCGCCATCGCTGGGGCAACGCTGGTGGGGGCGGTTTTCGGATTGATCACGGAGCGGTTAATCTTCAACCAGCTTAGAAAACGCGGCAAAGGAAATTGGCTATTGAACTGCTTCTTGGTGACCATTGGCATCTCAGTTATTTTGTCCAATGCTTATCTGCTCCTTTTCGGGGCGAGCTTCAGAGGGATTCTCTATTATTGGGATCTTCCTCCCATCTTGATTTTTGGTGTTCCCGTTTCCGTGGATAGGCTGTTTACATTCTGTCTTGCCCTGTTCACTTTGCTCGGCTTTTGGGTTTTCATGAAGTTCACAAGAACCGGACAGGCAATCCGGGCATGCTCGCAGGACGAGCGAGGAGCTCGAATGGTTGGAATATCTGTAAATGTTGTAAATATCGTTGTTTTTTGCCTAGGCTGTGCTTTCGCAGCTCTTGCAGGCGCCAGCCTTCTCTTCATGTTCCCTGCCTATCCCACGGTTGGCCTGATGCCTCTATATAACTCCTGGTTCATCCTTATTTTGGTCGGACTGGGAAATATTGAGGGGACCATCCCGGGAGGTTTCATTATCGCATTTCTGCAAGTGGCTACACGGATCTATCTGGGGGAGGGATGGGAAAACATCATCCCGATGTTCATCATCTGTCTCATTCTAGTATTCAAACCTTATGGAATTTTTGCCTATAGTGTTCGATCGGTTTGGGAAAAATAGAAAGAAAAATTTATGGAAAACATCGCGTCAAACCGGTTAGGGTTACGGCGACTTCTGAATCTGGCTTCCATGACGCCACTTGGCTTCCTAGGATTGGTATTGTTGGGTTTGTTCCCCATCTTGCCTTATTTGAACCAGGGCTATCTCATCCGGTGGTTCATTTGGGCAGCCATCGTGGCAGCGGCCTCTATGGCTTTTGACTTCAGTGGCGGATACATTTCCATCGTCAACTTTGGATTCAGTGCCTTCATTGGAGTGGGAGCCTACTCTTCCGCTCTGATTGCCCTCCGTTTGGGGATTTCCCCATGGCTTTCGATGTTTTTGGGAATATTACCTGCGGCCTTGTTGGGCTTTCTGGTCGGTGCGGTTAGCCTTCGATTGCGTGGAATGTTTGCTATTTGCTTTACTTGGTTTGTCGGCCTTGCGTTCTTCGGTCTGGCTATGAAGCTGGTTCCTCTGACCCGGGGTCCTCTTGGGCTCAGGGCTCCGTACTTGTTCAAGACTTCTTCCAATCTTCCTTACTTTTATGTTGCTTTTGGTATGTTGGTTGTCACCTACATCGTTTTGAAATGGATCCTTCGTTCTCATTTGGGATTGGCCTTTCAGGCCATCGGTCAAAACGTTGAGGCAGCCATGACCTCCGGAATTTATCCGGCGTGGTATCGGATTATTAATTTCACTGTCTCATGTGGCTTTGCAGGATGGCTGGGAGGATTTTACGCCCACTACTATGGCATTTTGACACCAGACCTAATGCACACAAGCAAAACAGTCGAGATTCTGGTGATTGCCTATGTGGGGGGAAGAAAGAGCCTCTGGGGCGGAGTATTAGTCGCTTTTCCCTTCGTCTATGCAATGGAAATGGTTAGATCTTCCTTGGCGAATCTCCCGGGTTTAAACTTAATCATTTACGGGCTCTTCTTGATCCTGATCATGATCTACTACCCTGGAGGTCTGGCAGAGTCCTATCAGGTCTATCTCGGTCAATCCAGGAATCCATTGGTTCGGTGGCTCATCAATAAGTAACCCAGCGACCTCAGAGAAAAGTTCCAGACCCAATGTTGAACACACAGCGAGGTGAACACGTTTGAAAAGAAATTTACATGCCGCCAAGAAAATGAGCGGGGGGTTCAGCGTCAACCTTTTCACTGACGATGAGATTAATGAAATCCATCTAGCAACCCTTGAGGTGATGGGAAAAACCGGCCTCTTTGTCGAAGATGAAGAAGCTCTTGCGATCTTCGATGGAGGTAGAGCCAACATCAACCGCGAAAGTAGAATCGTGAAATTTCCTCCCTATGTCGTCGAAGACGCCATCCGCTCGGCTCCGCCAAAAATCCTCCTATATGGCAGAAACCCAAGGCATGATTTTCTCGTGGAAGGCAACCGGGTCGGCTTTACCAATTTCGGAGAGGGCATCTTTGTCAATGACCTTTCAACCGGTGAGCAACGATCTTCGACAAAGCAGCATACGGCAGACGCCGCCCATCTGGTTGACTACCTTGAGAATTTCGATATCTGCCAGAGAGCTGTGGGTGCCCGCGACAAGCCTCCGGAAGCGCTGCCTGTCCACAATGCCGAGGCAGTTCTGACCCACACGTCGAAACCCTGTGTTATTGGTCCTGTCGACCGGGAACCTCTAAAATGGGTCATCGAGGTGGCTGCGGCGGTCGTCGGAGGTAAGGAGAGATTGAAGGAAAGACCGATCCTCAGCTTCAATACCTGCCCGACAAGCCCCCTCCGATTGCTTGGACCCTTCTGCCGTATTGTCATCGACGCAGTTCGCTTTGGGATTACGCCAAACATCCTCTCCATGGCCATGGCTGGAGCGAGTGCACCCGTGAGTCTTGCTGGAGCTATAGTCCTACAGAATGCTGAAGTCCTTGGAGGGATCGTCCTAAGTCAACTTGTCAGGAAGGGAGCTTCGGTGCTCTACGGAAGTACGACCACCATCATGGATCTGAAAATAACCACCTCTCCCATGGGATGTCCTGAAATCGGAATGGTAAGCGCAGCAGCAGCGAAATTGGCTCAATACTATGGAATTCCAAGCTGGGTGGCTGGAGGATGGGGGGACAGCAAGCTTCCTGATGCACAAGCCGGCCATGAGAAAACACTCACGGCCCTTCTGCCAGCACTGGCTGGAGCCAACATCATCTACGGTTCGGGTAGTCTTGAGATGGGCATAACCCTCGATTGGGCCCAACTCGTCATGGATAACGAATTCGTAGGGATGATTAAGCATGTGGTGAAGGGAATCCCAGTAACGGACGAGACTCTGGCAGCGGATGTCATCCACGAGGTAGGACCCTTTGGAGACTTCATCAGCCATGAGCACACACGAAAACACATGAAGACCATGCAATCCCAGCCGAAACTGATCGATCGCAGAAGAAGAGACTTCTGGCAGCAAATGGGCGGAACCGACTTGGCTCAACGAGCCAGAGAAGAAGCAAAGTATATCCTTAAAACTCACAAGCCCGATCCATTACCTCCTGAAGTTCTTTCCTCTATCCGTTCTATTGTCGAAGCAGCGGAAGCCGAACTCTGTGTCCCCAAGGAACGAAGAAGGAGAAAAAGAGGGTGAGAGTGCCCTACCCCAATTCTCGGATCTGGCTGATCGAAAATACTCTGTCAGGAAGCCCCTACGAGAAAGTTTTTTGATAGTCTCATGAGTCTATGGCCAATGTTAGAATATTGATTTTCCAACCTTGTGCATAGGATGCGTCCGCAGCTCGATGACCTGCTTTGAGCTCTTCAAAAGTGCCTTTAGAGGAAAAACGATCGATCTCCTCTTAAATCACAAAACTTCAAGCGAAGCAGGTGTAGTGACGTGAGGTCATTTTGACAAATGGGAGACGGCTATGAAGCTAAGGAGTAGAGAAAGATTTGAAGGATTAGGGCGAGTCATGCAACGAAGCTGGCTTAGAGGGGCAGGAATCATTGATGAAGAAATCGAACGGCCATTTATTGCGGTTGTGAACAGTTGGGAAGAACTGGCGCCAGAAAACATTCACCTCGACAAGGTTTCCGCGGCGGTGAAAGCCGGAATTCGCATGGCAGGAGGAACACCATTTGAGTTCAATATGATCCATGCATCAGATGGATGGGCCGAGGGTGCCTATTCCATGCGATATATTCTGCCAAGCCGGGATCTGATCGCGGATGCGATGGAGGTCATGATCGAAGCCCATGCCTTTGATGGGGTGGTCATGATTGGTTGCGGAGATAAAGTGGTTCCCGGAATGCTGATGGGAGCCGTTCGGCTCGATATTCCTTGCATCTTCCTTTACGGCGGTGCTACGGAGGCAGGACTCTACAGGAGCAAAAAGAGGATACTCATCGAGACCGTTTTTGAAGGGGTCGGGCAAGTAAAGCGCGGATTACTTGCTGAAAAAGAACTCCTCGACTATGAGGATTTGGTTCTTCCAGGCCCTGGAGGAGGAGCACTTGCCTACACCGGAAACACGATGGGAATGGTAGCCGAGGTACTCGGTTTTTCTCTTCCCTATACATCAACGATCTCTGCAGGCGCAACGGCCCAGCTAAAGACAGCGAAACGGGTTGGCATGCAGATCATGAAACTGGTGAGTGATCAATTGTCACCATCAAAATTCTTGACGAAAGAATCTCTCGAGAACGCCATCCGGTTTATCAATGCGATCTCAGGTTCACTGAATGTTCCCATGCACCTCTTGGCCATTAGCAGCGAAGCCGGAGTCGATATTGGCCTCGATACCTTTCACCATCTGAGCCAGACGACACCGACTCTCTTCAGCTTCAGGCCAGAGAACCCTAGAACGATTCCGGACCTAGATCGAGCTGGTGGAGTTCCTGCTGTTCTCAAAGAATTGGGAGAACTGGTACATAAAGACTGTCTAACCGTGACGAGAAAAACTGTAGGGAAAAACATTGAGCACGCAGAGGTCTACGATAGAGAGACGATTCGTTCCCTCAATGATCCATGGAGTACTACGGGAGCGATTGCTGTGCTTAAGGGTAACCTTGCTCCCGAAGGGGCGATTGTCAAGAAGTCGGGGGTTGCGGAAAAAATGTGGAGACACCAGGGACCTGCACGCGTGTTCGATGCAGAGGAGGAAGCGATCGAGGCCATTTATGGGAAAAGGATCAAGCCCGGCGATATCATTGTCATTCGGTACGAAGGCCCGAGCGGTGGTCCTGGGATGCGAGAAATGCTGGCTGCGACAGCAGCTCTGGTGGGCATGGGCCTGGATGACAGTGTCGCCTTGGTCACGGACGGTCGATTTTCCGGAGCCTCCAGGGGCCCGGCGATTGGCTATATATGCCCCGAAGCAATGAAAGGAGGCCCTATCGCGATTGTACGAGAGGGTGACCAGATTCGGATTGACATGATCGATGGGAAGCTGGAATTGAATTTATCTGAACGGGAGATCAAGAACCGACTTTCAGCGTGGATCCCTCCGCCTCCACGAATCACCAAAGGCTATCTTAGCCGATACTCGAAACTTGTAGGACCAGCGTTGAAGGGAGCAGTCCTCGGATAGTGGAGGATAGGTCACGAGGCTTCAGGTTGGAGGCCGAGGGGATAGATGAATGAACGGAGAAGAGAGATGTTTTAATGCTTTCGAAAGGAGGTGAAAGAGGAAATAGAGACAACAGAAAGAGGAGGCAAATTCGAACGATAGAAGGAGGTGGTAATTTTGAAAAGGAATTTACATGCAGGGAAGAAAATGAGCGGAGGATTTAGCGTCAATATCTTTACCGAAGACGAACTCAACGAGATCCATCTTGCAACTCTCGAAGTGCTCGAGAAAACTGGGCTGTTCGTGGAGGACGAAGAAGCGCTCAATATTTTCGCAGATCATGGAGCGACGATCGACCCCAAAAGGAAAATTGCCAAGCTTCCTCCCTACCTCGTCGAAGACGCCATTCGCTCAGCACCTTCAAAGTTCATCCTTTACGGCCGCAACCCGAAGAATAATGTCGTGCTTGAGAGTAACCGGGTCTGCTTTACCAACTTTGGAGAAGGGATCTACGTAGACGATATCAATACGGGAGAACATCGAATCACGACGAAACAGGACGTGGCCGACTCTGCAGTACTGGCAGACTACCTCGACAACATCGATGTTTACGAGAGAGCAGTAGGAGCCGTGGACAAACCCCCTCAAACGCTCAACATCCACAATGCCCACGCCGCCTTTACCCATACTTCCAAACACTGCTTTCTCGGAGCAGGGGATCGAAAGAATCTGGAAAAAATCCATGAAATCGCAGCAGGCATCGCAGGCGGGAAAGATAGATTGAAGGAATACCCCATTTTCAGCTTCAATGTCTGTCCAACCAGTCCGCTTCGGCTGACTTTGGAATACTGCCAGATCGTCATCGATTCCGCTAGGCTCGGCATCCCCTTGAATGTTATATCAATGGCTATGGCAGGAGGTTCAGCGCCGGTGAGCTTGGCAGGGACCCTGGTCGTCAGCAATGCTGAGGTTCTTGGAACGGTCACTTTGAGTCAGTTGGTTCGGAAGGGGACCCCTGTCATCTATGCCAGCTCAACCACCAGCATGGATTTGAGACTTGGGACGGCCTCGGTCGGATGTCCTGAGCTGGGAATGATTAGTGCGGCGGTGGCCAAGCTGGCCCAGCGCTACCAGCTTCCGAGTTGGGTGGCGGGTGGATAGGGGGATAGCAAACTTCCGGATACCCAGGCGGGTCATGAGAAAACTCTGACCGCCCTGTTGCCGGCATTGGCAGGCGCCAATATCATCTACGGCTTAGGGATGCTTGATATGGGAATGACTCTGAACTGGGCACAGTTGGTTATGGATAACGAGTTTGCAGGAATGATTAAGCATGTGGTGAAGGGAATTCCAGTCACAGACGAGACTCTGGCAGTAGATGTCATCCACGAGGTAGGACCCTTTGGAGACTTCATCAGCCATGAGCACACTCGAAGGCACATGAGAACCCTTCAATCTCAGCCGAAGTTGATTGATCGGAGAAGGCGCGATTTCTGGCTGCAGTTGGGTGGAAAGGATTTGGCTGAACGGGCCAAAGAAGAGGCAAAATACATTCTCAAGACACACAAACCCGATCCTCTGCCTCCGGATGTGGCCTCGACCCTTGAGTCGATTGTTCAGGGAGCAGATCAGGAACTCTGCGTTCCCAAAGAGAGAAGGAGGAGAAGAAGTTAAGGATTTTATTCTGGCCCCCATCGACCAAGGCGGGGGCCAACATAATTCTAGATATCCCATAATCATCGAATTCGAGAGTTGTCACTTTGCTTGACTAATCGAGAGCCACTCGATAAAGTAAACAGAGTTTTCCAGAGGGAGGGAAACTATGAGCATTCTTGAGGACATTGCACAGGCCGTTGTAGCAGGAGAAAAGAACAAAGTGCTTGAACTGACGCAGAGAACCATTGCCGAAAAGATGGATCCGATGGTGGTCATCAACCAGGGACTCGTGGCCGGGATGGATATCGTGGGACCGAGGTTCAAGAATTGTGAGATGTTTATTCCCGAGGTCCTCCAATCGGCAGCCTCCATGCACGCGGGCATGGATTTGCTCAAGCCCCATCTCAAGGGGAAGGTCTTGGAGGCGAAGGGAGTTGTGGTCTTGGGAACAGTCGAGGGAGACCGGCACGACATCGGGAAGAACCTCGTCGGTATGATGCTTGAGGCAGGGGGGTTCAAGGTGGTGAACCTGGGAGTGGATATCTTGGCCGAAGACTTCGTGGATGCCGCGGTAGACAACAAAGCCCATATCATCGGACTTTCTGCGCTCCTCACGACCACGATGCCCGCAATGAAGGAAGTCATTGAAATCCTGAAGGAAGAAGGGAAGCGCGACAAGGTTAAGGTAATTGTCGGAGGGGCGCCCGTGAGCCAAAAATTTTCTGATGATATTGGGGCTGATGGTTATGCTCCTGATGCCGCCTCTGCAGTGGATCTTTGCAGAAAACTACTCCCGAGCTAAGGGAAGGAGTGAAGCGCTCCGCCCCTGCCTACCGCAAGGAGGCATAGGGCGGGGCTTCCGGGTAATGTTGATATGATTACATGGTCGGCTCTCCACCAGCCGGAAGATAGAAGAGGAGAGAGCGGCTGCCATATTGGATTTGCGTTAAGACTACTGTGACAAAATTGTGACAGAATTAACTCAAAAAGACTGGAACAAACTGGAATAGGCTGGAACAGATGGGAAACTACTTGTATAATGATTTTGGAGAATTACGGAAAATCAGACCTTAGATCAAGGGGTTGCAAAAAAACGCCCAATTCGATCTACAAATCCGCAGGTCACCTTAAGATAGAAGGTGTAAAAGGGGACGTTCGTTCCCAAACAACTTGTCGTTGTCATCAGACTACAAATTCTTTTGCCAATTGTTTGGCTGTCCGTGAAGAAGCGCCGCGTTTGAAGAACTGTCTAAAATTGCTTTAGAACCTAAGTCCCCTTCTTGTGAATTTCATTATCATCAGACCGCCGGTAAAATGAATCCGTGGCCGACGCGCCAAGAGGGTAATCTATCAAAGAACGACCTCGACATAAATACCGAATTACCGAAGCCTGACCCTGACCCTGTTGCTCTCCTCCTCTATCGTTTACCGTCCACTGTTAATTCGAACTACAAAATAAAGCTCCACTTTAGCTCCACCTTAAATCGTAACTGACACTGCGGCCCCTGGCAGGGTTTTGAATGAGAATGCCCTTTTCGAGCAGCTCCGAGATTTCACGGAATGCGGTAGCACGACTCACCTTCGCCATGGAG
>Ga0315277_10002952_pt1 | contig 23364 bp, 19 predicted proteins | sample YL17G05_15_MG_FD_203695 | JGI IMG/M metagenome (GOLD analysis project Ga0315277, IMG submission 203695) | Sediment microbial communities from Yellowstone Lake, YNP, Wyoming, USA - YL17G05_15 | ecosystem: Environmental > Aquatic > Freshwater > Lake > Sediment | place: USA: Wyoming | collected...
TCATCTAGCTCCTAACGCACTGTCTTTGTGGTCTAGTCTACTCCTCCTCTAGAAAATACGGAGATAAAAACCTCCATATTTATTAAATGATATAGACTATTTTTTGAAGATTTTTGGGAGGACGTCAGGGTTGAGGCAGTTAATGGGCGGTTTTCCCTCTAAGTACCGGAGCACCTCGTCGTATGCCATTTTGGATGAATAGTAAGGGACATCCGCGCTCGATCCGCCAATGTGCGAGGTGTGAATTAGATTAGGTAACTCGAGGAGCTTGCTTTTGCGTTTGATCGGCTCGCGGAGGTACACATCCAATGCGGCGCCGCGAATCTTCTTCTGCTCAAGTAGGTCAGCCAACGCATCCTCATCGACAATTTTACCGCGGGACGTGTTGATGAAATATGCGGAGGGCTTCATCAGTTCCAATTTCTCTTTTGAAATCATTCCAGTCGTTTCCTCTGTTACTATGGCATGAATAGTCACAACATCCGACTCTTTCATAAGTGTATCAAGGTCGACCTGCTTTGCATCAAGTGCTTTTAAGCGGTCTTTTTTTACATAGGGGTCATAGACGAGAACTTTCATCCCAAAGGTCTTCAAAATGGTCCCCACGCGGAACCCAATGGCGCCTAAGCCGACGATTCCGACGGTCTTTTGGTTCAGTTCAATGCCGCGGTCAGCGAGCGCGGAGAGGATCGGCCATTTCCCTTGTGCTACTAGATTGTGGTTATTAACGATATCACGGGTAATGCAGAGGATTAACCCAATGGCATATTCGGCGACGGAATTGGCATTCCTCCCAGGTGTATATGCCACGATTATATTTTGCTGAGTCGCTACATCATTATCTATAAAAAATTCAGTGCCTTTAGCGCAAACAATCAATTTTAAAGTCGTGAGTTGTGATAGGACATCTTTGCGGAGGACTTCTGGCTCACAAATGAAAATCTCAATATTATTCTCGTTTAAATAATTGACCAGATCGACGCTTTGCTTAATATGCAATTTACCTTCCGCATCAAACCACGGTTCGTAAATGACCTCGACTTTTTCCTTTAATTTTTCGAGGAATTCATCTACAAAAATTGCGGTCACTAAAGCTTTCATTCTCATTGCCTCATTTTATTTGAATTTTTCCAACTTTACTTCATCGCCGTCTTCAATAGCGGCGAAAATTTTCGGATCGATATCAATAATCTTCCCGATGACATTGACAGGACTATAGGCTTTCGGTTTCTCATCTGTACTAACAGGTGTTGGTCCAAAAAAGATGCAAATGGAGGGTTCCACATCCCAGTAACCAACCTCTCCAACTTCAACAGCTGTTCGGGCCTTGGGTTCGAGCTGCTCTTTAACCACTGGGACGCTGAATAAAGCTTCATCGCCCCAACGATCAAGTTTTCCTTTTATGGGAAGAGCAGCTATGAGTTTCTTTACTGTTTTTGGGGATTCGTTGGAAATTTCTAAGGTTGCGCTAATTTTTCTTTTCGGAACTAAGATTTTCATTTTTTCTGGCATGAAATCACTTCATTCCTGAAATACTACCTACATAATTTTTCATCAATGGTGGTTGAGGAGTCTTTTATTCCCCATTTCAAGGGATGGTCTAAAATTTTCCAAGCATAGTCATCCTCGAGTGGTTTATTTTCTTCGAGAATACCAAAAATACTTTCAGCAAATTTCAAGGCAAATTCTATTAATTTTTCCATAATTTCTTGTTGAGTGAGATTCCTATGTTGGTTAATTAATATTTGGGCTTGTAAGTTTTCAATTTCCCTTTTTATTTTGTTATTTAATTTCATAGTTACTCCAAACTAAAATCTTTGGTATAATTGTAAAAGATAATGCTTTTATATTCTTCTAATAGTATTCCAATAACTACAAGGGAAGAATTTTTATCAATGGGAGAAATGCGCAAAATACTTTCAGGGATCTCTCCGACCAGTGTGTCTTTAATCTGATCAAATGGATAAAAAATGCTTTTAAATCTGTAATTTATGTTAAACCTTAAGTGATAAGTATGACAACAATGGATTTAATTGGGAATTATGAAGTAGTGGCTCAACAATGGGATTCACAGTTACCCCTTGAGGAGAAATTAAAAACGTTACGAAAGATTTTCAATGTTACTTCGTTAGATAAAATTCCCTTTTGGAAACTTTATAAAATCGTAAAAAAATTGAATTCCTCCTAATTTTTTTTTGAGTATGTGTCTGCCTTATTGGTGGCGATTTTCGCCGGAATTTCATTGCTAGTCGGAAACAGATATTTCAAAGAGACATTGAAACGCATTAACTAACACAATCATTTGCTCCGATGTTACGAAGAGGAGGAACCGATTAGCAGTCGTTTCTTATATATCCTCTTAAAAATCCCGAAACAGATCTGAATAATACACATGATAATCCAGATAATTACCCCGATTCCAACAGTCATGAATGGTCCAACCAGATTAAGGCCGGGATTTTCGCCAAATGTAGAAAATAAAAGGGAACCTGCAACAACCTCGACTAATAAGATTGCTAGTGGCATACTGAAGTTGATAATGCCTCCTAGAACCGGGCGGCTTAAGCCTAAGATAAACCCGACGGTTAAAACCCCGAGGATGACAATTGAAGCATAGGGGAGGATATCGATGTATTCACTGAGGAAAGTCGCCATTGTAAGCTCTAAGGAATTGGTCTGCGGTAAAATGACTACTACTGGGAGGTAGATACAAATAAAAATGCCAATTTCCGTGAGGACTAACCCGCAGATTTGAGCTGCATAGAGATAGTATACTTTTTGACGATTATTAGTGGGAATTTGTGGTTTAACTTTATTTAAATCACGGCGGAATAGAAAGTACACGGCTAATCCAATTCCGACAGCTATCAAAATGAAAAAGGGGATTCCGAGCCACGTTGTGAGTGAATCACGCCAGACATAGGAAGAGAACATGGTATAATAGGTACCGTCTATTTCCACCATCACATAGTAGGTGATCTCAGCACTGAAGGGAAGGTTAGCGATTTCAACCGTCCATGTGGAGTCCCCATTTAAAATCATCTCTTGCGTGGACCATTGAAATCCCATAACTTCCCAGTGATATGCTAATATGACCTTTGAAATAGGGGCGTTGCAACTGACATTTGCGGTTACTTTAAGGACCTCTCCAACCGGCGTGGAATCCACCGCCCTCCCAACCTGAATATTAGGCGGTGCAGGACCGCCCCAGAGGGTATAGTTGAGCCAGTAGAGAATTGTCCCTTCTGAGGGGCGGAGCAGAAAGCCGTGATGTCCGCCGGGGGAAATTACGGTGGCTTTAGTGGTGTTATAGGTAGCATAAAAGGTATTATTGAACGCCTCCAAAGGGGCAAAGTCATCATTTGTCCCGCAGATGAATAAAGTAGAGGGATTATGGGTCGTGTTCACATAAACGATAGGGTCTATATAATGAAATACCGTCGAATAGGGCGGTTGCGTCAAATCTATTTCATGTGGATTTACGAGAAGATGGAAAAAAGAATAGGGTGTTGAGAAAGTGGTTTCAAAATCTCCAGGAGCGATTTGGGGAATGGCGGTGCGAACTTTCTGCCAATAGATATTGCTCGCAAATAGCGTGTTCAAGCCCCCATAACTGTTCCCCGTGAGTGCGATTCGGTCTGGATCGACCACTGTTTGATTTAAGAGTACATCTACTGCGCGAATTGCAGCTCGGGCAGAGAGATAAAAGTGCGTGTGGTTTAACAGATCTGCTGTGATATTGCCATCAAAGCCAGATAAATCGGGGACGAGCCATTGCTGTGAGGGCGGCGGACCAGTCGAATTTCCATGTCCCGGAAAATCGATAAGTAAAACAGTATAGTTTTGTGCAGCCAGAAAATAGGCTAAATCAAGTTGTTGAGTATGGGTACCTCCCAGCCCATGCATTACTAGAACTCCCGCAACACGCCCCAATTGCCCAGAGCGATTATCAGGGAAAACCAATTCTCCGTAGATCCGCAGAGGCGTATTATTGATCCAAATTTGACTTGTATAATATAATTCTTGGACCGTATAATTCTTTGAATAAATTGAATCCCAAAGAGGGTACGTATCGACAATGGAGATATTGAGTGGAATGCTTTGAATCTGAGTTAAGTTCCAGAAGTCGGGGATTTGGTTAGTATCCCGCTGATCAATCTCCGTCTCTTTATCCAGAGGAATAAGGGTAGGTGAATTCTTCATAGAAATGAATTGAATGGAGTAAATAACCACTAAAATTAAGAAGAGAACTAATATGAGGCGAAAGAGATTTGGAAACGGTTTCATAATTCTTAGTCCAGTTGCTGATTATTTAAATTTGATTGGATTAGTCGAACGCGTCGGGCTCGATAAGCGAGGTGAAGAGCTTTATATCGCTCTCGGATTTCAGAAAAACGCCCAGATTGCCGACCCGAACCCGTTTCAATCCCAGGTCTTTCGCCAAGAAATAGGCTTGGAGCATTTGGAACATATCAGGGGAGGGGTTCTGGGTTAATTGGTATTCAGGGAAAAAGGCGAGGATAGTAAAAGGTATATTTAGATCAATTTGGGCCATGAGTTGGAATATCTTTTCGAGTTGGTCCAGTTCCACCCAGCCAGGTATGTAGAGACTAGAGATTTCCAGTTCAAATCCGCGTTCTTTAATTTCAGCGGGAAGTTTGAGAATCCATTCATTGGTAGTGCCACATAGTTTCTTGTAAGTCGCGTCATCATACGCTTTTATATCCAGCCAGAAAGAGTCCAGACCTGCTTCGGCAAGGATGTCCAAATTGGTAGGAGTTAATCCATACCCATTTGTTTCTAAGAGTACGTGCAGGTTCGAGCAGCGCTCTTTTATCTTTTCAGTGGCTTGGGCGTAAAATTCCGCCTGGCAGGCAATATCGCCGCCGGTAAAAGAAACAATGTTCCGGGCAGGGCCATACCCTTGGGGACTGAGCGCCACCTGGTTGGGAGTTAATTTATAAGGACATAAGGGATGGCGTTCGCCTTTGGTGACGCATAATCCACAATGGCGGCATAAATCTTCGGCGGTAAACATAAGGGCGCGATTGCGAGGTTCCCAGACGGTGACCACTTTCTCGTACTCCTCGCTATACTCAGCGATTTCATCGGTGGTCAACCATTCGCCATTAAAATTCTGAGAAAACTCCCATGAATGGCATTTGAGGCAGTTATGATTGCATCCTGATTGGTAGATCGAGAAGTAGTCTTCGGGACGACTTAAAACTGTGGAATTAATTACTCTTGAGAATACTCCATCGACTTCTTTCAAAGTGGCTTCACAGGCAGGTTTCATAGACCCATCTGGCATTTTTGTTTGGCAATTGCCCATCTGGAAGCCTTGGTCTACCATTTTACAGCGCATTTTTTTCAATCACATGATATTCAATACTCTTAAGAAATGAATTGAGCTGATCTTTTATAGATTTGTTGAAGGTTGAGTAAAATGAGATTGGAAGAGATTCGGCATGTGAAAGTATCGCCTGAGACGACGCTCGACCAGCTCGTGCGAGAAATGAAGACTGGAGCAGGATTTGGCGCGAAGCACCTCGCACGCGCGGTTGATATCTATATGGACATGGTCCAGGATAAGGATTGCACCATTTTCTTAACGGTTGCCGGTGCTATGATTCCAGGAGGAATGAAACAAGTGTTAATCGATTTCCTGGAATTAGGGGTCGTGGATGTCCTTATCGTGACCGGGGCAACGCTTACCCACGATTTAATAGAAGCATTCGGGTATAAGCACTTCCATGGGAGTGGGTACGAACATCTTGCGGATGATGAAGCGCTGAGCAAAGAAGGGTTAAATCGGATTTATAATGTTCTACTTCCGAATGAAGCCTATGAAAAGTTGGAAGATAATATTCAATCCATATTAAAGCAATCTACCAAAACGGAATTCTTATGCTCAGAATTTTTAACGTACTTTGGGAATTTACTCCCTGATCGGCCCTCAATTTTAAAGGTGGCAGCCAAGCGAAATATTCCGATTTTCTGTCCTGCCATCGCAGATTCGGTTTTGGGCTTCCAGCTTTGGATGTATCGCCAAACAAATCCTTTAAAAATTGATATTTTAGGGGACCAGAAACGTATTATTGATATTGCCTATGAGTCCAAGAAGAAAGGAGCTTTAATCATAGGTGGAGGAACACCAAAACATTACGTGGCATTAGCGATGCAGGTGACTTCGAAGGGTCTTGATTATGCAATCCAAGTTACCACAGACCGACCAGAGCCAGGTGGCGTCAGCGGGGCAAGTTTGCAAGAGGCAGTTTCGTGGAAAAAAGTGGATGCTCGTGCAGAATATATAGATGTGATTTGTGATGCAACTATCGCACTCCCAATCATGTTAGGAGCAATTTCCAATCGAATGAAAGCCAAGCCGCGGAAAAATAAGGTTTTTGAAGTCTATAAATAAGTAACTATTGAGCCTAATTATTTTTCCATGCGCTCGACGAGGAACCCCATGAATTCGGTCATGATTCGAGCGGCGGTAATGGCAGTAATTTCGGAAGGATCGTAGGTGGGGCAGACCTCCACCACATCAAATCCAAGCACGTTAAACTCGCGAGCTATTATTTGGAGACAATGCCAGAGCTGACGATAGGTCAGCCCGCCAGGAATCGGATAGCCAGTGCCGGGAGCAATGCTGGGATCCAATGCATCTATATCAATTGAAACATAGAGAGTTTCAATATTATTTCGGTGAAATTGTTCAAGGTTTTTAAGCATTAGAGATTCAAGATCTTCTTGAGGAATTGAATAGGCAGGGATATAATGTATTGAGTTCGATTTCAGGAATTCCGCCTCCTCATAATCGACATCCCGAGTACCGATGAAAAGAAGGTCATCCTTTTTGATGGAAGGCAATTCAAGGATTCGATGAAATACCGTAGAATGGGCATACTTCTCTTTATACAGCCACATATCATATAAATCCACGTGGGCATCAAAAACAATGAGCCCAAATTTCGGCGTGGATTTGAGAAGACTGCGGACGATAGGGTAGGTAATGAAATGATCACCACCTAAAGCGACGGGAACCGCAGGAGCGGCGGAGTTTGCCGCAAGAATTAATGAAATCGTCTCTTCAATAGAGTCCATGGTTTCCTCGATTAAAGTAGGATAGACTGCTACATCCCCGATATCTACGATCTTTTTTTGAAAGATATCAGTCCACTTCTCGGTCAAGAGTGAGAAATAGTTAAATGCTTTCCGAATTGCGGCGGGCCCTTCTTTGGCTCCAGCCCGTGGACTGGTACTGGTGACTTCCGAGGGCACTCCAAACAAAACAAAATTGATATCGTTCGGCAGCTCATTTCGATCGAAAGTATCAAACAAGAATAATCCATCCAAACGGTCTTTATTATTGATCTTATATTTCCCTCGATGATATTATAAAGGTATTCTATAATTTATACGATATCGGAGGAGTTTTCGGGGGAAAACTATCCCTATGGGCTTAAATGCTGCGAAAGAGAATATTTTTTTAATTTCTATAACACTAATATATGTACCGTCATTATTTAGTTTTATAAATAGCGGGTGACGTGTTATGACATCCATGAAAAAGCGGGTTTTCTGTGCATTATGCATCTTTGTTTTTATGGGATCTCTGTTTTTAGGAACTAATTATCAGAATAATTCCTCGGAAGAGAAGATCTTCGCAAATCAATCAGAGAATCAGCAATTCTTTCAGTCTGGGGGTGTTATAACTCCACCACCTTCTCAAACTCAGAGAAATTTTACCTTTTCGGGGCAGAGCCAAGCCAATACCTGGCTTTCATTTCAAGGCGAAAGTGTGCTCACCTCTGATACGAATAAGGATATGAAAATCACGACGAATAAATGGAATGTTTCGAATATTCTCGTGAATTTTACCGATATCCATAGTGAACGGCTTCTGCATGTAGAAAATGTCACTCCACCGCTGGGTTATTATAATATTTATAATAGATCGAAGATATCTGTTGTTGCCATGGAATTTAAGATGCCCTTACCGAGTTTCGTTTTCAATTTGAAATTATATTTGCGCTACATGGGGAATTTTACAACTTCACTCCAGATTTGGGGTGCAACTTCGGCTGGGGCTGGCGCACCTACGCCTAAAACCCCTGGGTCAGGGTATATGGCAATCGCGGAATCTAAAAATTTAGTGATGTATGGCTCAGTGGATAAGACAGAATGGGTTGAATTCAAATTCACTCCGAGGACTTTAAAGTCGTTTCTAAACCCGAATACAACTGCGCTTGCCTCCTTTTTTGTGATTTTTACGGCAATACCTACAGGGGGTGCCAGTTCTTCGCCAAACGCAATTTTACAGTGGGCCACCAATCCGGATGGGGTTGGCAATCCGGACAGTGGAGCAGCCTATACGTTGCAAGGCAATACGTGGGTTTCACTCGGTGCTCTAGATTTATTATTAGAAAACATCACCTATTCACCTTTGACTTGGCAAGATGTTTTTAGCGTAGAATCTGAAGAGCCGAGAGATTTTGTACAAGTTTACCAAAATACTATAGTAATTCTTACACGGGACAATGCACAACAATTTCAAATTAATACTAATTCATACTTGAGCAACCTATCGGTTTATTTAAAATATAGAGGTCAATTATCAGTATGGGCAGATATTTACAATGCTACAGAAAGTACCTCTTCGAATCCGGGAGAGGCGATTCCGCATAAAAAGTTATTTGCTTCAGAAAAGGTATCACTCATTACAGTAAAATCAGTTGAAAATTGGGTTAAATTTCGATTTTTAACCGATCCAGTCCTTAATTCTTCATTCTTGAATATACGCAACACGTATAATTATTCATTTTTCGTAGTAATAAGAGCAACAGGGTCAGTTATTCTCGATTCTGTCGATTGGGGCTATATACCAGATGACGATAATGGAGATCAGGGATTAGCCTATTATTGGGATAGTTCACAGCCTCCAGAATATTGGTGGCTGGAGGAACTGGACTCTGATATCGGTGAACCTATAGATCTAGCATTGAAGGATATATCAGTCATTTCGTACGAGTACAACCCTTCCACGATTAATTTGAAGATAAATTCATCGAATGTAAATGATTATACATCCTTTAAATTTGGTGGATTCAAGCTTCTAAGCGGAAATTTCGATGGTTCACGGGGATCAATTTTGCTCAATACCACAGCGACCAAAACAGTAACTTACCAAGCAACTTGGAGTTGCCAATTTAATAATCACACGCTGGCACTTACCTCGTTCAAGGGATATTCACTCATTAGTTCAGTTCAATGGAACATCACCTTGAGCACGAAATATCCTGTATGGAACAGCTCCAGCCAGGGACTTGGTAAATATAGTTTTTGGAGAATAAACATTACACTCCCAACGGACCATACCGTGAATCGGATTTACTATAACAATATTGCCTATCCTTCATGGAATACTTCTCGCGTGGGTGATAAGCAGTTTGTTTTAATTGCTTTAATTGTAGGTCTTTCGGGCAATTGGCGCCTTCAGGTATTTAGTCCAAACTATGTCGAAGAGGTGCACGCTTTCAATGGGACTAAGGAACTCACTCAATTCTACGTCAAGGATAATTTGAATACTACAGCCAAACTCAAGGTTCTGACGAGTACTTCCGGCGTCAATTTAACGATTTTCAATGTTTCCAGCAAAGTTGTGCATACGCAAACTGTAATAGCCTCGGCGTATTGGGCGAAATATGCGCTATGGACACTCCCGAAGAACGATTCACATTTTCTCGTGGTGTCGTGGTATAATGGAACGGAGGTGGGAATTCGGAGTCTTGAAATAATGTGCGTATATCACACCAAACTCACAAAAAATTTTCCAAACCCGAACCTTAATCTCGGCCTCCTCACCGGCACAACTCCCATAAAAATCGGCGTGTTTTATAATGATACGGATAATAATAGGGGCATCCCCTTTGCCAAGAATACCATCACGGTCAATATTACGCCGTACGCGGTTGTGGAATACGATAGTTTACTATTCCCCGGATATTATAATCTCACGATTTACACATCCCTCTTGACGAATGGGAACTGGACGGCGAAGATTCAAGCGACCAGAAGAGGGTATAATACCTCCACTTTATTCATTCGGTTTCAACTCAATATAGGGATAAATGCCACATTGACTGTCACAGATGGCTGTCGATGGCAAGCGGGTCGGTGGTGGGTGAATCCCGATCCATATTTTGATGACCAGACGCATAAAGTCTCGGTCTACTACGCAAATGGAACGTATCCGTATGAGGGGATCGAATACTCCCAAATCATCGGGCGACCAAATTGGGCTGCCGCCTCATGGTATGGAATCCCGAAAAATGCGTCCCCAGGATTTTACGATATCGCAATTGATACGGACGGATTGCATGAGGGGGATATCGGGAGGGTCGATATCATAGCTTATTCACCGTACTTTGAAACTAAAATGGTCAATGTCTCCTTGTATATTATAGAAATTCCCGCGAATTTACTCTCCATAGATGCAGGTCCCTATCAAAACATCACCTGCTATGAAGGAGAATCCATCGAAATTGCCATGGGGTATTGGGATGGCTTTCATGAAAGGCCGATTTTGTTTGAAAATGCAACAATGGGCAATTTAATGTGGCAAATTGCGGGTACCGGAGCTAATGGAACTTTAGAACGATCAGTTTGGCAGTACGAAGCGACCATCTCACTCCCGGCATGGGGAATCCTTGGAACGAAAACTTATGATCTCGAAATCACGGCCGTTGCCTTGCGCGATTACGCAATTTATCAACAGAATTTGACGTTGAATGTGAAAAGTAAAGAAAACACCACGTTGTTTCTCACTACTTGGACGCCGACGGAGTATCGGGTGGGGCACAGCTTCTATATCTATGCTAATTTGACCTATGAAAATAGGACACCCCTTGTGAATACCAAAGTGGATTTTAACATGACCTTATGGTACCAAGGATTATTGCAGGGAAATATTCTAGAGTCCAGATTTACCAGTGCCACAGGCATTGCGACCTACTATTATAGTGAAATTCCGGACGGAATTGATCAGATTAGGATACAAGCGACCTATGACGGATCACCGAAAATTGATCCTGCGATTGCACTCCAGCTGCTACCTATTCTGCCAAAATATAATATCAGTTTATTGATTGGGAACTTCACTTGGAATGAATACCGAGTCGGCCAAGACGTATATCTACTAGCAACCTTACTTTTGGAAAACGGTTCCTATCTAATTAGCCAGCCAATCAATTTTAATATCTCGTTCTACAACGGGATTACTTTAATCCAAGAGGTTTTAGAGACCAAATTCACGGGTTCCCTGGGAAATGTTTCCTACTATATTGAAACAATCCCTGATCCTGCAGATATACTTATCTTTACCGCATCATTCACCGAAACAAAAACGATTCTCGGATTTGCGAATAGCACAATTATTCCCATTGGTCCGAAATATAATGTATCACTTTCAATTCTGTCTCAATTACCCCAGGAGATAATGGTGGGGAATACCCTCCAGCTTGAATCTTTGCTTTTCAACGAAGAAACTCATGCAGGCGTCGCCAATGAAACTGTTGAATGTGTGCTCATTTTTGGTACAAATGTGACAATTACTAGAAATGCTCAAACGAACTCGCAGGGTCATGCTTTTTTTACCATAACAATTCCAGAGGATTATTCAAGTTACGACAGTTTCCAGGTTGAAGTGCGATATGCAGGCTCACTCAATTCAAAAAGTGCGGTATATACTGCAGAGACCACTATTACAGTAATGACTTGGGTGAAATATCTTATCAATCTATTGCCATATATAGGTATAGCGATAGCGGTGGTTCTCGGGTCCTATTTATCATACCGTCAACTTGTGGCAGTTCCTCGCCGCCGTCGTCGAGCAGCCCGCATGGAAAAAGTCGCGTTAAAGTATTCAGATCTGATCAATTTACAGCATATTTTGGTCATCCATAGTACTATTGGCAGCTGCGTCTATCAACATTCATTGGGAGAAGTGAGTTTCGATGCAGACCTGATTGGAGGTTTCCTTACCGCGCTTTCCGCTTTCGAGGGTGAGTTGAAGATTCCCATGCCATCGAAAATGCCTTCGGGAGAGAAGCAACTACATGGTGAGGCAGAGAGTCAAGGATTTGAGTTGAGCTATGCGAATTTCAAAGTTCTGCTGATTGTAGGTCATATAATTCGAACGGCGTTCATCCTGGCTGCATCGCCATCACTTAGCCTCAGACTCTCGGCAAGAGAGTTTGTAAGGAAGTTTGAAGAGATGTACAAGGGCGATTTAATCGATTGGAAAGGCGCAATGGCGCCCTTCAAGACGGCAGATAAGCTGATAGTACAAACTTTTGAAACAACGCTGCTATGGCCCCATATCATGGAGAGTATTTCTGAAGATCAGATGAAAAAACTCAATAGTCTTGAAAGTAGTTTAATTACTCTGGCATTAACAATCCAGAAGGAAAAACAGTATTTCTTCCTCCCTGCCCTTATCCCAATGATCGAAAAAGTCCGCCACGCGTCAAATACGGAAATCCTCGGCACCATTGATGATCTACGGCGAAAAGGAATATTCAAAGCGATCTCGATAGAAGAATTGGAGAAAAAACTCCAACAAGGAACATCAAATACCGATATAGGCGTGAAACTCTAATTTAATCTTTATCATTGTCCTTCTGTGTTGCCATGCCATCAACGCCCTTTGAAAATTCCTATTAAAGACCAGAGGGAAGTAAGGAATTTCAATTTAATTTTCTATTACTCATAAAAAATAAATAAGGAACAATTATAGGCAAATCTTGGTTTTTTTCACTTAGAATTTTTCATAAGATAGATGATGAAAATGGAAAATAAAATAGATGAAGCGTATAAAAGGGTGATACGGATCAAGATTTTCTTGATGTTTTTGATATTTGGAATTGCGACAGGTCTGCCATTAACGGTTGTCGGTGGCGTTGTCGGGTGGGGATTCCCTGATCCCTTTGGGATGATGGGAGCCGTGAAGGCTATGCTCTTCGTGGGTATAGCCCTGCTCATCGCGCTTCCGATCATCGGTCTCCTGATTGGGGGGGTCATGGCCAATAAAGCCTATGATAACTTCAGCTACCAACTCCAGTCGGATGGGGTCTTCATTCGATCGGGAATTATTACCAAAATGCAACGGATCATCCCCTACAAGAAGATCCAGAATCTCACAGTCGTAAGTGGGCTCTTAGAGCGGAAATATGGGTTATCTAGTATCATGATCGAGACGGCAGGGGGCGCAATGTATCGCGGGGTCTCCTACCCCGAAGGCGTCATTCCAGGGATACGCGAGCCAGAGCCGATCGTGAAGGAAATTCGATCCAAAATGGAAGAATCGAAGTAGGAAATCTGGTCCGAATTCATTTTTTCATCTTTTTTTAAGTTCCGGACTGTTTGGGTTCGGATCACTAAAACCAATCTTTTTTTCCGAGTCGGGTTACCATTTTCATGATGCTCCGAATAAAGAAGCCAATCTGCGGACCTTCATCCACCAATTTGGGATCAATTACATAAATATTTTCCATTTTTGTTTTTATTTCCTGAACAAGCGCAACTAGCCCTTGGGTCTGCGCTAAGGAAAGTCCCTTCCGATATATTTTCAGCGCAAGATCATACTCCAATGCTTGCTTTAAGGCATCGCCCAATTGTCCAAAGAGCGCGGCATTATTCGGATCGTGGAGTATGCCATAGTGGAGATAATGAATCGCGGCAATCCCTTTTTTATTTTGGGTCAGGCGCTTCCCAATCTGGAGAATTTTTTCGGACATAGATTCCGTCGGTCTAATTTGATTGATTGAAGATCAGAAGGTTACATTCATATTTATTATTTTTCAAGGATTTATTTACACGAAATAAAAGTCGATGAAATATAAGTCGATGAGATAAACATGGGCGCTGAATTATCGAAAATTGATGAGTTTGCTCATAAAGGCGAGCTAATTGACTGGTGGTACTTTGGGGCTCTGTTCGATAAGACAAAGACGAAGATATCGGAATGGACTTTCATTTCGAATTTTGTAATAGCGAGGGGGTTCGTGGATAATTTAGTATGTATCCTAATCCCACCAAATAAGGACCCCATTGATCTATCAGGATGGGGTCTAAAAGCAGGCTCCATTAAGGCTGCAAGCAATGAACTAAATGTAACTTGTCAAACTAATAATTGGGTTACCGGCGCTTATCCGGAGTGGCATCTTCATATGGAGCGAACTAGAGAAGGTCACAATTATGGCATAGACCTGCAGTTCAAAGCAGAAGTAAATTCGAATTTTAGAATTTATGCGATTGAAAAATCCCATTTAGGGCATTTTGCGGTGTTTCGGCTACGTGTAAAAGGGACTTTGACAATTGACTCAGAAATTTTTAACGCTTCAGGGGTATCTTATTACGAACACATGTATGGATTCATAGATCCCAGGAGTTCAAAGGGTTGGTATTGGTATTGCATGCCTCAAACGAAGATGGGAAATTTATCAATGAATATCGCTTTAGGTGTGAGTCCTAACGATAATATTTTTCATCGGTTTGTTTATTTCACTGAGAATGGGAAAGATTTCGGCGAATTTTTAAATTATAGGTTTGAGATTTTGGAATACCAGTCATTTCAAGGAATAAAATACCCCTATAAATTTAGGATTAATGAAAGGAATGATACAGGCACAATTGAGGCTGTGATAACACGCACATCTAATCCAAGTCAAGGATTCCACGTTACGCCGTTCGGAAATGTAATATTTATCACAGGTAGGGCAGTTACCAATGGACATATAGAATGGAAAGGAAAGAAGTATGATATAACGGGAAAAAGCATCGGTAGTAATTTTCTAATCGTATATTCAAATCCAGAGGCAAAGTAAACACAATGAGCTATAAACGAATCTTGCTGGTGAAGCCGCAGGGTGCCGCCGGCTTAGGAATCATTGTCGGAGCACTTATTCCGCTGGGAATGGAATATATCGCCGCAAGCTTGGAAAAGATCCCGGAGGTCGAAGAAGTCCGGTGCATAGATCACGACGTTGATCATTTTTCCTACTCATTTTTCCGATCTTATGTGAAACGGTATAAACCCGACCTAGTTGGGTTCTCAATGAGTGCTACCGAACACCGTGACGGATTGAAATTGGCTCAAATTTCCAAGGAATGTGGCGTGAAAGCGACAGTAATGGGTGGATTTCATCCGACGGCTATTCCGGAAACATTATTGGCGCATCCACAGGTCGATATGGTGGTGCGTGGCGAGGGAGATTTCACAATGCAAGAGATCGTGCAAACTGGCGCAATTAAACCTGAGGGCGTCTTGGGAGTTTCTTTCAAAGACGGCACCAAAATAATTAACAATGAGGACCGCCCCTTAGTCGAGGATTTAGACATAATTCCCTTTCCAGCTAGGCATTTGCGTTGGAAACCTTATCTTTACCACTTTTCTTACGCCCCAGAGAAACGGGCCGACCAAATTTCCTTTTCCCGAGGTTGTTATGGCACCTGTACTTTCTGTTGCGAACCGAGGATGTCAAGATCGTATATTCGATTTCGCTCCCCTGAGAATATCATTGCGGAATTGAAAGAAATAGTCCGCTTTCATAATTACCGCCCTCTACACATGCTTGTTGCGGACCCGGATATCATGGGCAATCCGGAGCATCTGGAGAAAATATTGGATGCGCTTCTAGAATTTCAAGAGACATTGCGACATAAGATTTCATTCAATGCAATGGTAACCTGTAGAAGGATCGCGAACTATCCGGAAGTTATGGCTAAAATGTGCAGAGCGGGGATTAATAAGTTCTGTATGGGAATTGAGAGCCCAAGTGAAGATGACTTGAAGAAAACCAAGAAAGCCACGCTCAACACGCAGCTCCAACGGAAGGCAGTTCAAATCATCCGAAACAATCATGGTGTGGCGGGAGGGACGTTTGTAATTGGCTTGCCCTGGCATACGAAAGAGCAGATCAAGCGATTTCCCGACTTTGGGAAAAGCATCGGGCAGATGTACGCCGCATTCGGTATTGCTACACCCTTCCCGGATACGGATTTCTATGATGACCTGAACGAAAAAGGGCTGATTTACGAGAAAGATTGGAACAAATTTGATGAGATGCACGGCGTCTTTCATATCGATGGCATTAAAAGAGGAGAGATGGAATGCCTCAATGCTTATTGCTTAGGACGATTCTACACGCCAGATACGCTTTTCGATCAAATGCGAGTGGAATCCCAGCGATTGGGCAGAAAAATTCATTTCCTGGAATTTTTTAGCGCTCGGATTAATGGTCTCTATTACATGACGCATGGAGGACTTGGGTTACGCAAGTATTTATTCAATCGTGATGGATATTTCTTCTTTAAAGGATTCGGGGAGGCTCCAAATGTTCGCAAGCGGACACAACAAATGCAAATCCACACATTTATTGAAATGGCGCGCTTCCTGCATCTAATTGACTCCCAAAAGATACAGATTTCTATTATTTTAAATCAACGTGCTATTATGAGCGCTATAATAAAAACAAATCGCCATGCCTTGGAATGGATCGATACACAGCGAGGGAAACTTAAGGATGCCTCGGTGACAGTGGATGTCGATCTTCCTTTTGAGATTTTCGCGGCTAATTCCCTTAGGTCAACGATGATGCTAATTGTAGCCATTGTTTTAAAGCCTTGTTTCAATATACACCCGAAAAAGGTTTTAAACAGGATCAGGCTCTATCTCGCCCTCTTTATCGAAATCTCGATTCGGATTATTGGAAGAATATTCAATATCTAAGCGGTTATCCTCAAAATTAGTATCAAAATAAATAATTTTAGTAGTGGGGCGAGAGTCGAAAATTAAAGTTATTGGTTATTTATGGGGAGTTCGGGGTCGACTTGAAGACGGGGGCTGTAAAGATGACCCTGGTGATATTTTTTGTATTTCCGGCTCCGCTTGCGTGTGCTTCGGCTTCGGTACATGCTTCTTGCAGTAAATGCCATCTTTATAGATGAGAAAATTTGACATAGTTAATGTTATACCACAGCTTTCATCCATGCACTTGAAGCACCCTTTGTGGAAATACATATCGCCCGCCCTCATTTCTTCTGTTGCATATACAGTCTTTCCGCATCTCCGGCATTTATGACTACTTGACATACATTTTTCCTCGTATTTTTAATCATAAATATTATTTGCATTCAACCTTAATTCAATCTGAATTTAAATTTAATCCGAAGAGCATACCCCACCATACTCTGCAAGGCTGACATTATTGTTTCGAAAAAACTGGCATCCTACCCCCACCTTACTCTGCCAAACTGATAGTTTTATTATTTTTAAGTATTACTTTTAAAATCTACGAAAAGAAAGGATTCATCTCATGGATAAGAAAAACAAGAGAGTCCAACGCAAATAGGGGCAAGAACAGAATTCATCAATGCTTTTTTATTAAATAGGTCGAGATAAATTGCCGAAATATGTTTGTCTAAACAATTTTAGTAGTGGGGGAGAGTCGAGAATGAAAATTACCCCACTACATGTTGGGTTCAAGCGGTATTTATTTAAAGGGGGATTTGACTCTCATTTTTATATAGGGCTTAAATCCCTTATAAAATAATAGGGGGCAATTTTCGTAATCCGAGATACGATCAGTGTGATTCTTCTGAAAATGATTAGAGATGCTCCGAGCAAAGAGGAACCATTCGAACGAAAATAGAGGGCGTCCATTTAATAGAAGAAAAAGCATATTAATGAAAAAAAAGGATAATAATATAAGAAAAGCTAAATAAATTAAAAGTAAGAAAAGCAGAGCTTTAGGACATGTTGGATTAAGATTAACCTAAAGTTTTGGATTTGAAAGAAAAATATAATTTAATTCTCGTAGAGGAGTTATATTATGTCCAATTTTGCCATCTATGAGCGTTATAATGAATATTCAACCAATATGATTGATGCTGATCCGAAAGTACGACTGCGCGCACTTACTCAAATGGTGCAGTTATACTATCAGGCTCCTGAGTTAAAAGTTTCAGTGCTCTCTAAATTGGAAACGATGACAGGGGATTCAGATCCGACGGTTTCAAACTATGCGACCCGTACATTGCAGCAAATTGAATCAGGGAAAGAAGTTCCACCAGCCTATATTCCAAGAAGACCTGGATTGCAATCTGAAATGCAGCCCACAACGGGTCCATCCAGTACCACTACTGCGCAACAGCAGCAAAAGACTAAAAGTATCATAATGAATGTGGTTTGTTGCATTATTTTCATCATTATCTACTTCGTTCTCACGATTTATGTATTCTAGAACCGTCTATCCGAGAAAACAAACGAGAAAATACGTAATGACGAAGGAAAAAGTCAGTGAGAGTAGAATATATTTAAGCCTTCCAATAAGATAGTTGCTGTATCCACCAATCGTTAGAACCAACGTTTATATCTTTTATTTAAGTTCCAAAAACTTCTTATCCAATGTAATGAGGATACAGTATCATTTAAAAGTAGATGGATGGAAAAAGGATGGAAAAAGACAAAATCCAGATAGGAAATACGACCGTTCAAATATATCACGGGGATATACGAGATCTTACGCCTGATATTATCGTTTCCTCAGATAATACGGACATTGCTCTGGAGAAAGGCGTCGCCAAAGCCATATTAGACCGAGGTGGTTCTGAAATAGCCCAAGAGGTTCGACAAATATTGGCACGCAAAAAATTGCAGCCCGGAGATGTTATTGTCACGAATGCAGGAAGTCTCTCAGCCAAGAAGATTTTTCATTGTGCGGTCTGTGATGACACGATTAAGGATTCAGTGGTTACGCCCTACATCGTTACAAAAGTAACGCATCGATGTCTAGAGCTCGCAGATGAATTTGCATATAAAAGCATAGCGTTTCCCGCAATAGGGACTGGTCCGCAACAGACAGATTCTGAAGTCGTCTCTAAATCGATGATTCAGAAGGTATTTGATTATTTAAGCACCACTGCGACGGGATTGCAGGATGTAACTTTTTCCCTGTACGCAGCGGGTGACTGGCAGAATTTCTTTCGGGATTTCTGGAAACATGCTGCAAGCATTAAATTTGAAGAGGAGAAACCAATCCGACTGACCATTTTGAGATCGAATGAGATTAATTATCTGGACCTTACGTCAAGTGAAACGATTTCTTATATTAAGCAATCCAAGACTTCACCAAAAACACTTCAAAAATATTCTAATGCGTTGAAGGAATTTGTAACAAGCGGGAAATCAAAATTTTTCTCGACCCTCCAAAGTTTAGGCGAATCTATGTACAAAGAGCTATTAGAAGACGTGGGCCCGAAATTGAGGAGAATTCCTTCTAAAAACATATTCCTGAAACTCGATGATGACTTATTAAACATTCCCTGGGAGCTATGCTATGATGGAACTGATTATCTTGGGCTTAAATATAGCGTAGGACGCCAGGTCGTAGTTTCGCCCAAATTCTATATCAGTTCCTATCGAACCCGGTCCCTCCAATATCCACTACGAGTTCTTTTGCTTGCTGACCCTTCCGAAACCCTATCCGGCGCACTCAAAGAGTGTGAAGCAATCCATAAGGAATTATCGAAGATTGATGGGATCAAAGAGAATTTAGAATTTAAGAGTGGCGCAGAAATCACTCTAAATAAATTGCTGAAAGACCTCACCTATTATGACTTGGTTCATTTTGCAGGGCATGCACACTTTGATGAGAAGAATCCTAATGAAAGCGGTTGGGAAATTAACCCGGAGAAGAAAGAATATCTTACAGCATCTATGCTGGCAGCCCACACGGCGCCGCCTATCGTCTTCGCAAATGCATGTGAATCAGGGACTCAAGCTACAGGAGAACAAAAAAGATATCAGAGTGAAATTTTCGGCATTGCTTCCGGATTCCTGATGGGAGGCATTAAGAACTATATCGGCACTTTCACCTACGTGAATGATATAACGAGCGTTGAGTTCGCGGTCGAATTTTATAAGAAATTAGTGACGCAAGGCGAAACGGTCGGGAGTTCACTTCGCCAGGCACGGAAGCTCATTTTTGACAAATATGGAGCCGATCATATCCTTTGGGCTAGCTACATGCTATACGGAGACCCGGAATTCAAATTAAATATATAATCTCTTTTTTTCTGTCATTTTATTGAGAGCTATCTAATTGCCTATTTATTTCCTCTATGACCTCGAGATTATAGAGATCCTTGAAGCGATTATTCTTCCAGCCCAAACTTAGGCGATTCTCTAACTTCTTCAAGCCGAGATCCTTTAGAGATTGGCATAAAATTGCAATATTCGGAGCTTTTTTGTTGATTTCATCGAGTGCCTCTTGTTTGGTAACCAACCCGGAGCGGATTTGATAGCTCCAGATTTTCCGCTTATATTTTAAGCTATTCAAGGCATTAATAACGCCCCCGATTTTGCAATCGGTCCCGATAATTTCGCCTGTAAACATATGTCGGGCAGGTTTCCAGCCATATTTATTCAAGATTTCAAGCTGTTCTTTCTTATTTGAAATTTCGATGCCGGTTAATCCAATTTCATAGAAATTCAATTTGTTGAATCGCTCAATTTCACTGCTACTAAGTCCATAGCGCGCAATTAAGCCATTTGCAATCTCCAGGAGTTCAGTTTTTAACTGGGGAAAATCGCTCTCTTTGGCAAATTGTTTGAGATAGCCCAAACAATCATCGATGGTTAATTGATAGCGGTTCCAGCGTTCCCGAAGCGCCGGTGTAGTATACAGAAATGGATTTATTAGAGGTTGGTTGCGCTTCGTCTCATAAGTGTGGGCTGCCTGGATTTCCCAGAGATCGAGTCCCGTTATCACGACTTTAACATCGTAATTTAGGAGAAACCTACTAAAAATTGGTAAATGGACGAGCCCACCACACATCTTACATTGGACTCCCGCTGTAGATAGAGTGGTGAGCCCAAAACGATACAGTTGGGTTAAAAGGGGCTTCGGCGTCTTAATAAATACGTGATCCACTCCCAAATTATCGGTTAGTTGGATAATGTTCTCCCTGATGCCATCATAAAAATTACCCTTATCCGTGGTAAAGGCGAGCACATTTAAATGGTATTTCTCTTTGGCTAAAATTAACGCCACTGAACTATCCTTTCCCCCACTTAAAGACACAAGTGCATCGTACTGGTGCTTTTCCTTTTTAACCTCATCAAAAATTTTCGGCAATTGTTCCCTAGCCTTTAGCCGATAATTGTTGAATTCCTCAGAATTCTGATCCCATTCGATACATTGATTGCATAAACCATTGGGAGTTATGGAAATGCGTTGTTGCATCAAAGTGTCATAAGACTCGACATTTAAACAGCGATTGCACTCTTTAGACATTTTCAACACCTTTTTCTTAAATTACTTGAAAAATAAATTAATAAACTCCACAATCCTTCAACTATCCCTCTCTTTTAATATTCCATTTAGTTCTAGTAGGTTATTAATGGTTTTATCAGCTTCAATGTAATAATCCGAATGAAAGTAGGAGATATTTCTCTTTACATGAATAGCCATGAGGAATCCGGCCTCCTTTGCACCTTTAATGTCATCGTAGAGCGTATCGCCGATGAAGATCATATCCCTATTTTCAATCTTTAACTGATTCAAAGCGTACTGAAAAATTTTTGGAGAAGGTTTCCGTATTCCTAAATCGGACGACATCACCACGCAGTCGAATAAATGCAGGATTCCAAAGAGCTCCATATCCTCTCTAGCTAAATCTCCCTCTGAAATATTTGAAATGCAGGCGAGTAGATAGTCCTTTTTCAAATCGGATAACAGTTCTTTCACTTCGGGGTATAATGTAATTTCGGTCCTAAAGGTTTGATGACTTGTCAATATAATTTTTGCGATATCCGCCTCTTCAAACGTGATATTTAGGCGACTTAGTATTTCTTTCCACCAAACATCAGACTTCAATTCAATATGACTGTTTTCCCGATAGGCTCGCCAACCCCAGAAAATATCCTCCCAAATTCTGAAATAGGATTCGAAGGAGCCTCTATATCCAAGATCTTTAATGATTGGAAAGGTAGATTTGATCATTTCATTCCAATTTTGGTTATCCATGTTAATTAATGTGTTGTAAAGGTCGAATCCAATGCATTTTATTTTTGGCATAGAATAACACTCATGTTTTACCTAAAAAAAGGAGAGAAATCGTATATAATTATGTATCTAAAAAGAAGCAATTTTTCACGTTTTTTGGGTATAAAACCAGAGACGGCGGTTATCATCATCGTAGGATATTTGTATCGCCGAGAAGCCCGTTTCATGTAAGAGGGTGTCCAATTCTTCTCGGGAAAGGAGCTTCAGCCGCTTATGGTGTAATCGCTGCAACCATCCTTTTCTCCGCATCCTTTCAGCTTGAAGAGGATTTGGTTCGCCTTTCCTAAAACCAAGCGTGGAACCAAATAAGATACCAGCCGGCTTCAGGACCGCGTATACATTGGAAATATAGCTTTTGATGGTCCGCTTTGTACGCAAGACATGTAGTACGGAACCCGAATAAACGATATCGAAGGTCGATGGATGGAACGGAAACTCTTTAGATACCGTGAATTGAATACCTAATCTATCTTGGTCCAAGTAGAGATCGAAGCCTAAGTTGATACTGTCCCAATTGACATCATATCCCACGATTTTCTGAGGGGGATACCCACTTTTCACTAAAGCACGGATGTCATCACCAGTTCCACACCCATAATCGAGAAAATCACTCTTCAATTGTAGGATATCTTGGAATCTTTGATGCTTCCGAATATTTGGTTCACCCATTCGCATGAGGATGCGTGGGTATCGCACTTTATCCTTTTTATACTTGCGGATCAATATCTCTTTATATCCCGGTGGATAGTTCACGCCTATGGACGCTAAAAGACTCATTACCCGAAGCAATTCCCTTTCTAAGTTAAACTCTTCTGGTAATTGCGGTTTCTCTTGCATAATTCGCTACCTTATTTTGAGGTATTAGATGGGGTTACTTGATTTGCGAATATTAAATTATTACAAGGCAAGAAGGCAGATCACTAAAATAACAACTAAACCTGTTGTGCAAGTGCCTAGAATCATGTGCCATTTATTTAATTTTTGGAATTTCTCGCCACCTAAGTGAATAAGATGTCCTGATAATCCACTAAAAACTACAAGAATTACCGAGATTATTGCTAATACTATTAAAATTGGTTCCATTTCATCACCTTTTTATCTTTTGATATTTTTTAATCTTAAATAGATGGTTGGGTCTTACTAAAAAAATTTTTCGGAATATCCATGACCTAACCTCAATTTTATGGCGATATGAATTACAATCCATATCGGAACAACCTTCACCTTTTATATT
>Ga0315277_10002953_pt1 | contig 23360 bp, 24 predicted proteins | sample YL17G05_15_MG_FD_203695 | JGI IMG/M metagenome (GOLD analysis project Ga0315277, IMG submission 203695) | Sediment microbial communities from Yellowstone Lake, YNP, Wyoming, USA - YL17G05_15 | ecosystem: Environmental > Aquatic > Freshwater > Lake > Sediment | place: USA: Wyoming | collected...
GATCGCAGGCTAATCCTTGGCCTTTGGGGGAAGAAATGCAAGGTTTGTGGAATCCCGCAAATCATCCAAGGCGGTACCATGGGCATGGGCACGCCGACAAGGGTTTGTGTAAATTGTCAAGCTAAGGATCAGTTCGATGAGTACAGGTTCTCTGACAAGAAGGCTAAGGTATTCACCTTCACCCAGGATAACCTGGCGGACACTCTCGATCCTCCAGCGGTCATTACGGTGGTTGACTTCGAGGGAGGAGGCCGGGCCATATTCGACATGACCGATCGCGACCCCAGTGAGGTTTATGTGGGTATGCCTGTAGAGATGACCTTCCGGAAGTTATATTACGATGCACCGCGGGGGATACACAATTACTTCTGGAAAAGTCGACCCGTAAGGTGCTAAAGAAAGGAGGAAAAGATGGCGTCAGGTATCAAAGACAAGGTTTGTATAGTGGGCATGGGCTGCACTAAATTCGGGGAACATTGGGATAAGAGCGAGGGTGACTTGATAGTCGACGCAGCCTACGAAGCCTATGAGGATGCCGGGATTGAGCCCAAGGATGTCCAGGCTGCCTGGGCTGGAACCTGTTGGGGGATGACAGCGACCATTTTAAGCGTGGCTCTGAAAACAAAATATAAGCCTGTCACTAGGGTGGAAAATGCATGCGCCACGGGTGCGGAGGCTCTGAGAAATGCCTGCTACGCGGTAGCCTCCGGCGCTTATGATATTGCTCTCGCCCTCGGCTTCGAAAAGCTCAAGGACCAAGGCATCAGCGGACTGGGCGGCACTGCTATCTTGACCGGTGTTGCTTCCTCTATGACAGCTCCAGGTGCTTTTGCCATGCTGGCCACCAAATACTTCGCACGCTATGGCCTGAGCCCCGCTGAGGGGAAAAGAATGCTCGCTCTCATCACAGTGAAGAGCCACCACAACGGCGCTCTAAACCCAAAGGCCCATTATCAGAGGGAGTTGACGGTGGAACAGGTACTAAACGCGCCAATAATTGCATGGCCATTGGGTATACTGGATGCTTGCGGAGTGAGCGACGGTGCGGCAGCAGCCATCGTGGTGCGGGCTGAGGATGCCAAGAAGTTCAGGCCTGATCCTGTGTACATTAAAGCACTACAGATATGCGTTGGTCCCGCCGAGGGCCAGATGAGTCAGGTGTTCGACTATACCCACGTCGAAGAAACCTATCGAGCTGGCCAGGCCGCCTATGCTGAGGCGGGCATAAAGAACCCGCGCAAGGAGATTGGCATGGCAGAGGTTCACGACTGCTTCTCCATCACTGAGGCCGTTATCATGGAGGATCTAATGTTTAGCCCCAGGGGGAAAGTAAAGGAAGACATTGAGGCGGGCACATTCAACCTTGGTGGAGATTTACCGGTGCAACCGGACGGCGGACTAAAATGTTTTGGCCACCCTATCGGTGCTAGTGGTTTGAGGATGATGTATGAGATGTACCTCCAGCTTCAGGGAAGGGCTGGACCACGCCAGATAAAGAATCCGAGACTGGGACTGACCCATAACCTCGGTGGATTTCCACACTTGTGCGTCGTCAGTTGTAACATCGTGGGCTTGTAAGAGCTGAAGGAGGAGCTATGAACAAGGTGTTCACCAGCCCAGAAGAAGCTGTTAGGGACATCGAGGATGGGGCAAGTATTGTCATCGGCGGCATTGGAACGCCCGTCGCAGCTCCTACTAGTCTTATTTGGGCTCTAAGAGACAAGGGGGTTAAGAACCTCACGCTTATCTGCAATACCGCAGGATTCGGCCCATATTCACCGATAGTCCTCGTGGAAAATAAACAGGTTGGCAAATTGATTGCTTCCTTCGGGGGCATCGCTAGATTACCTACCGCCACTGAGGAGCAGATCAAAGCTGGTGATATTGAGTTTGAGCTTGTCCCCCAAGGGACGCTTTGTGAGCGGCTGAGGGCGGGTGCGGCTGGCATAGCGGCTATCTATACCCCAACCGGTGTCGGGACCACTGTGGAAAAGGGGAAGGAAAAACGGTCTTTCGGAGGTAGAGAGTATCTATTAGAAACTGCGCTCTATGCTGACTATGCTTTCATTCCGGCTCACAAAGCTGATACGATGGGCAATGTAGTTTTCCGAAGGACCGGACATAATTTCAATCCGATCTTCATTGAGGCGGCGAAGACTTCCATTGTGGAAGCAGAAGAGGTTGTGCAGACAGGAGAGCTAGAACCTGATTCAATTGATACCCCTGCTATGTGGGTAGACCGTGTGGTCAAAAGTACTTTCGATCGCGGTCAAGCAGTACGGGAATGGAAGCCTATGTTGGCGAGATCCCTGATGCTCGGTGCCCCAATACAGAGAGGCGGCAAGACAGGACTGAGCCGAGAGCTTATCGCCCTTCGGGCATCGAAGGAACTGAAGCCCGGAGACTGGGTTAACCTTGGTATTGGCATACCGACCGTGGTTTCACTGTTCCTTCCCGAGGGTGTAAATCTTCACGCAGAGGTAGGAATTCTCGCATGCGGTTCCCCTCCCAAACCAGAAGAGGAGATAGATATAGACACTTATGGGGCAAGTGCTGAATGGCTCACCATCAAGCCAGGGACTTCGTTTTGCTCTAACTTGGAAGCCTTTGCTATGGTTAGGCGCGGCAGAGTCAACAAGGTGCTTCTTGGATCATTTCAGGTATCAGAGAGAGGAGACATGGCGAATGTCTGGCAGCCAGAGATGGGAGCCCCTGGCGTTGGTGGAGCCATGGATTTAGCAGCAGGTTTGGCGCAAGTGATTGTTCTCATGGAGCACACGACCAAGAACAACGAACCTCGGATTGTTAAAAATTGCAGCTATCCACTTACTGCGCTTCGCTGTGTCTCTCTGGTTATCACAGACCTTGCAGTCATTGAAGTCACGCCGCAGGGCTTGTTATTGAAAGAGGTCGCACCGGGATGGACAGCGGAAGAGGTGCAGGCTTTGACAGAAGCTAAGTTGATAATAAGCCCTGATCTTAGGGAAATTGAGCTCTAGTTAAGGTTATTTCTATCTATGAACAAATACGTTGTAACTTAACGTCCAGTATGCTTGAGAGTCTTATAGAAAGTGAATGGGGAGGAGGCAAAAAATGGGAATAGGAGAAGGTACCAAAAGCTTGTTTAAGATGCTGAACGAGAGAGACCGCCTGATAAAGGAAACTGGTTACTTTTGTGGGCTCGAGAAATTGGAGATGCATGATGAAGATCCAGCCAAGATGACACGTTTCAACTGGAGGCTTACTAATGCCTGTATTACTGCCAAAGAAAGCGCCAAGTTACTTTCTGCCTCACCAACAGTGCGAACCTTTGGTGAGTGTCTATTCATGTTGCTGCTTCCCGAGGGGGATTGTGTGACGGCATCACATGGCCTCGCCGGTCATGTTGCCAGTGCTAAGGAACAGGTTGCGCAAATGATCAAGCTAGGCTTTGAAGACAACCCAGGAATAAAGGAAGGTGATATCTTTGCATGCAACCACCCCCGTTATGGAGGTACCCATGCTGCAGACAACTATACATTTGTTCCAGTCTTCCATAAAGGGGAATTGGTTGCCTGGGCGTGCGGAATCAACCATATCGCAGAGGTTGGTTGTGCCATGTACTCCGCGAGTGTCCCTGTCATCTCGCCCACTGCTTTCACTGATGGGTTCACCTATCCTCCAATGAAGATTGGAGAAAACTTCCAGATCGCGAAGTGGTGGAACCTGCTATGGACCGAAAAGACCAGGATGGGTAACTTCAATATCTTGGACAGTAACATGCGTGTAGCCGGGTCCCTCATGGTTCATAACGCAATGCTGAAAGTTATTAAGGAGTTTGGAATAGACTATTTCAGAAAGGCACTAAGGGAAATTCTAGAGCGCGAGAGAAGACGATGTACGACCATTATTCGCAGGCAAATGATTCCTGGGATTTATAGGCATGCTTATTGGCGCACTTCTCAAAATAAGGGGCGAGTAGGGCCAAGTTTTTCTTTCGCTGACAAGAATTTCCCTATTCACACCCCACTTGAACTCCATGTCACAACTGAGGGCCATTTCCTCCTCAACCTTGCGGGGACGAGCAGGCAGGACTATCACTCATGGAATGCTCCCAGCGATGGATGCCGAAGGCTGGCACTAGCGTGGTGGTGGATCCCTCAATTTGTGCACTCAATCTGCATTAACACTGCTTTCGACTACCTAGTGGACTACTCGATACCGGAAGGCAGTCATTTGAATCCTACAGACCCACAATTAAGTTCCGCGATAGGGCTGGGTGGTATGGCCACCTTGATGACACCCTTATGGTCTATCTGTAAGCGGTGTTTTTTCTCCAGAGGGGTTCTAGAAGAAGATTGGAGCGCAACCGGCTGCGGCGGTTTGCTTGAGCCAGAGGGGGTCTTTGATGTCGGTGTGCCTTGGTCCTTTGGCATGTTTGGTGCTGCTGGCGCCTGGTCAACTGATGCAAGTTCTTTCAAAGATGGTATTCCCGCCGCGACTTGCGGGTTCAACCCTCAGTCAGATATGGGCGAAATCGAGGAGTGGGATCTTTATGAACCCCCGCTTGTTTGTTTGGCGAGGAAACTTCCCCACGACCTTTATGGACACGGCAAGTTCAGAGGTGGGACGGGTATAACTTGGGTTTTCGGGGTCTTCAACGCTGGACAACGCCTTTCCATCAGCTTCGGTAGCGGTGCCGGTCCTCAGATAGTTGGCCCAGCAGTTGGGGCGAGCGGCGCTTATCCTGGAGGATATACGGATTGGCATGTTGTTTTCCATGGCACCAATTTGCTTGAGTTAATAGAGAAAGGGAAGGGTTATCCCACTACTCTTCATGAGATCATGCAATGGATCAGGGAGGGAAAGCTGAAGGTAGGCGAAATTGAGTATTATTCCGGTGGGATGCCATCTGTCCCATTGAAAGATGGTGATATTTATGTGCTGGCATCCCATGGTGAGGCGGGTTGGGGTGATCCTATAGAACGAGACATCGGCTTGATAGAAAAGGATTTGAACGAGGGATGGATGAGCCCTGGCGTGGCCAAACAGATCTATGGAGCAGCAGCGCAACTTGTTGGCGGGAAATGGAAACTGGATGAGAAGGACACTATCAGGGCACGTCAGGCGATGAGGCAAGCGAGAAAGGCAAAAGCGAAGCCCTTTAAGGAATGGTGGTCGCATGAGAGAGATGGCGTGTTGAATAAGGAGTTTAGAGACGAGGTCAACTATATCTACCAGGATGTCTTAAAAGATCAAAAGTCCGGCCCGGAATTCTGCAAATTCTGGCGTTTGGACGATGATTATGCACTATGAAATCGTAGCAAGGAGGAGAACATGACTGAAGTTAGCAGTGCCGAAGTTGTATCTAAGGAAACTATAAGGCTTTTAATGGAAGGAAAACTTAGCTCCGAGGATCTGAAAAAACTGCGCCACATGCCTTTCAAGGAAGAGGATCGCTTCTGGAAGTATCTCGAGGTTCTACAAGAGACAGTGCCTATTAAAGAAAAGATACTGCTGCGACTTAGCGACCACCTCTATATTGTGGCCAAGGGTGGTAAAAAGATAGTGAAGTGTGACTGCGGGCAGGAGTTCGGAGATTATCGGGTCAACTGGAAACTTAGTTCCCTTGTCTATGTTAGGAAAACCAAAGAGGAGATGCAGCAGGTATACTCATATCTCCCAAAAGAAAGTCCTTATCCCGAGGAGGGCCTTGTGGAGATAAGGGAATACTACTGTCCCGGATGCCTGGCTCAACTCGGGGTGGAGCTCGTTCCCCCGGGGTATCCGTCCATATTTGAGATGCTTCCAGATATTGACTCATTCTACCGCGAGTGGCTGGGAAGGCCTTTGCCTCAGGAGGATACTGACCCGTTTGGTGATAAGACTCTGGAAGAGATATCGCGTTGGCCTGTTAAAAGATAGAAAGCTCAGGTCCTAAATCGGTGTATCTTAGTAAATAAGGAGTAGCAAAATGGCTAGGAAGAAAGAGAAGGGGTTTTTGGTGGCATTAGATGCTGGTGGAACAATGACTGACACCTTCCTAGTAGATGAAGAAGGCCGATTCAGCTTAGGAAAGGCGCTGACCAATCGACAAGAGGAATACAAGAGTTTTGTGGACTCTGTTGCCGACGCTGCTGATTTGGTAAAGGTCAACAATCGTGAAATCCATGAGCGAGCGGTTTCAATCGTCTACACCGGTACAACAATGCTTAATACCCTGCTTACCAGGTCCGGAAGAAAAGTAGGGTTGCTAGTGACAAGAGGGTTCGAGCACATAGTTCATATGGAAAGGGGACTAACCTGGCTTGCGCTCTCGTATGAAGATACCCTGCACTACGCTCTCCACGAACATACCCCGCCTTTGGTGGATCTGAATCTTGTCAAGGGGATAACTGAACGCATTAAGGGTGCTTGCTTTTATGTTGGATGCCATCTTCCCCCTGAAGCAGTGGTCGTTCCCCTGTCCGAGGATGATGTAAGGAAAGCCACGGAAGAGCTTTTGGATGCCGGGGTAGAGGAGATCGGTATTTTGTTTCTGCACTCGTATGCTAATCCAGTGCATGAACGAAGGGCAGCAGAGATTGCTCGTGAGGTGATAAGACAGCGGGCTCTCGACGTGCCAGTGACAACTTCCTACGAGATATGCCCAGTTTCCTTTGAATCGCAAAGGTGCAAGAGCCTCTTGCTTCAGTGTTACGCTGCACAGCCGGTATCCAAACAGCTATTCAAAGTGGAGGAAGCAGCAAAGGAGAATGGGTACCGTTATGAGCTCCAAACCTTGCTTTCATACGGAGCTACAGCGACTGTTCACTACCCTCGTTTATATGAAGCGATCGCTTCGGGGCCTGTTGGAGGCTTGCTCGGTGGTAAGGCATTACTAGTGGACCTAAAGGGACTCAAGAAAATAGTCTGCACTGATCTAGGTGGCACTTCCTTCGATATAGGCATTATAGCAGAGGGTCAAATACCCGTAGATCCGGAGCCCGCATTCGCTGGCCACAAATTGAATTTGCCAATGGTAACTATAGATTCCGTTGGTGCAGGCACCGGTACTGTAATTCATGCGGATAAGCAGCTAAAAAGAATTACCCTTGGTCCTGAGAGTGCTGGGTCTCTGATTGGCACATGCTACAAATATACTGACATTACTATCGGTGATATAGACGTAGCTCTAGGATACCTCAACCCAGACTATTTCCTGGGTGGGAAGGTGAAACTTAATAGAGAGGCAGCACTGAAGGCATTAGATGAGCGTTTGGCAAAGCCACTTGGAGGGGATGTTTATGACACATCGAGTGGGGTGCTAGATTTGCTGCACAGCCAATTGCAGGATGCAGTTAATTCTAGATTGCTTGCGAGGGGATATAATCCTGCTGAGTACACACTGATTGCTTATGGGGGGAGTGGTCCGCTGCATATGTGGGGAGTGGCTGAGGGGCTCGAGGTGGCTGACGTCTGCACTGTTCCCTGGGCAGCAGCTTTTTCTGCCTATGGTGTTGCCGCGGCTGACTACTTCCATCGCTACCAGAAGAGTGTTATCAGCGTCATCCCTGTAGGGGCGCCAGATGAGTTCAAAATGACGCAAGCCGAACCACTAAATCAAGCATGGGACGAGCTTGAGCAGAAGGCCTATAAGGAGCTAGAGGCGGAAGGGTTCTCCCGGGCAAAGGTCACTTTCAGATATTTCATATACGCCAGATATCTGGGGCAGCTGGCTAGTTGGGAAGCACCTGTTGAGATTGGAAGGGTAAAGACGGGAGAAGATATGGATAAGCTGATCGCTAGCTTCGAGAAAACCTATACTTCTATCTATCCAATAGCAGTCGTCATGCGTGAAATAGGACATGGCATCACCGCGGTTGGCCTTGAGGCGCATGTTGCAAGAATGAAACCTGTAGTGACCAAGTATCCCCTCAAAGGCAAACAGCCTTCAAAGAGCGCTAATAAAGGGCAAAGGGACGTGTATCATCACAGAGAATGGATAAAATTCGATCTTTGGGAGATGGATTTACTTGAGGCCGGCAACCGGGTAGAGGGCCCGGCTATCATTGAGCATCCGATGACCACTCTCGTTGTTCCTCCCCAAAAGTGTATAGAGTTAGATGAGTATAAGATCATGTGGTATAAGAACAAATAGTAAATATGAGTGAGTGTGATCGGTGCGATAACCGTCAAAGTGTCAGTTTTATTACCCGCAGCAGTCGATACCAACATTCAAAATGCCGAACGCAATCGACCGAATCGGCTTAAACCTCGTCATGCCCAGAGCTCTGAAATTGCAGATGTGGTAAGAACTGCCACTGCCGAGACATTTAGACAAGGGCTCGCACCCAGGACAGTGGCAGAACAAGTGGTAAGGGCAATTCGGGAGGAACGTTTCTACATATTCACGGAAGGACGCGACTCAGATACATGGAAAAAGTTAATAAACAAACGACTGGACGAAATACGCAAGTTCAGTAATCCGACATTACCCATTTCGGATGAAATGACTTCTCTGTTCTCTGTTGCCTTAAACACGATCGGCAAATGTTTATAACGAGCTCTGGAATAGGTGGACTTTTTTCCGAGCAAATGTAAGGCTGAAACAATCGTTATGTTTAGTACTTTTCTCTTGGGAGAATCTGTTCGTAGACCATTCCCGAAGCGGCATTTGACGATTCGCCGTGCTGGTGATCGGCATTTTGCAGCAACGATAGTCTAGGAAGGGGGGGTGAGATTAAGAAAAGATTCAGGTTGAGTCATCTTGAGGCCGACTATAGAAGAGAGGAGGTATAGTCATGGGGAGAGATTTCGATGTCATTATCGTAGGCGGAGGTACTGGGGGGCTATCCATTGGCAGCCTATTGGCTCGGGAAGGCATTGCCTCCGTGATCATAGAGAAGGAACCAGTTCTTGGAGGACGCTATCGCTCGGTAAGTTTCAAGGGTTGCCGAGTGGATAACGGCGTTCATTTTATAGGGGGAATGGTTGCTTCACCAGAAGACAGCCATCTTTACAAATTCCTGTCTTACCTAGGGATCCCCCCGGAGGCCAAAGTGGTACCCTGGATTCTGGGAATGGTGAGCAAGGATAATCCCAACCGGATTTCGTATTTCTCGATGGATCAGAAGAAGGGGATTAACAACTTCTTCGATTTCTTTGCTTTTGGCAGTGGTGTCCCTATGGAGGATTCAGCAAGGCAGTCGCTTAGAAAGGCTTTCAGAATCATGGAAGACATGTCTGAAGAAGAATGTCGTAGGTCGGTGAATGTGAGTTTCGGTAGCTGGGTCGATCGCAACGTGGAAGACCCAATTGCCAACACGGTTCTTCAGCTGTCCTCACCCCTTCTGGGTGCTGCTGCCAAAGACGCGAATTACGGAGCTTTTGCCAATGTCCTCGGTACCTTCCCGCGCATTGGAGGGCTCTTGATGTGGTATCCGAGGCATGGCCAATTGGAAGATGCGGTAATAGCTCCTTTGACCAAGTACTACACAGATCGAGGGGGAAAGGTCCTAACGAACAGGACAGCCAAAGAGATTCTGATAGAGAAAGGAGAGGTAAAAGGAGTTGTCGTTCGGAATAATGGGACGCGTTTCCTAGAAGAATACGGTGCCCCTGTTGTCGTATGCGCAACACCAATCTTTGAAGCAGTATCCAAAAATATCCTTAGGTCTGAGTTCTTAACAGAGGACTGGTCCAAGGCCATTCGGCAGTGCGCGAATCTAGCCTACGAAGACCTATCGGGATTCTATCTGCTTCGTGAGGAGGTTATCCCAAGGGAAGTACCTGGCTGGCTACATTTCTTTGATGCTGACTACGGCATTCCCACTTACTTGGGGGATTGGAGTTTGGCATCAGCTAATAATGCCGTTGAGCCACCAGGGAAACAGCTCCTGTGCTCTTATATTCCCGGCGGCCTGGATGCTACTCACTTTGGCCTTACTTCTCCTATGGAAAGAGTGCGGGAAGCAAATAGAAGGTTTAAGGAGGCCGTTGAGAAGGCATTTCCTGGTTTCATCCAAGCCATTGAATCGGAGCGATTGACCCTGCATCTCAGTTGGGGTAGGTATGCTTGGGCTATTGTGCCAACAGAGATCGATATAAAATCACCCAATATAAACGGTCTCTACTTCCAAGGTGACTCAATTCGGTCCGTAGCTGGTTTGGCTTCTGACAAGATTTATCAGTTGGCTTTCCCTCTATGCGAAAGTATCCTAAAACAACTGCGCTCCCGAACTCAAATCTCTTTGCCAGGGAAGAAAAAAGTCAAGAGGACGAAACGAGGTTCCAAGATAAATATTTAGAGACCTCACCCGGCGGGAGTTAAAGCGACGTTTCAGCGTGAGCGGCGAGAGGGGATATTTGCAGTGAAAACGAAAATAACCCTTGGAGCTATTATCCAAGGTATTGCCCAAGTTATGGCGGATCCCACTGGCCCCGCTGGGGGAGAACTCGAGGACATCGCCGGGCTCGAGCTCCATATGATCGGGGATTGCGTCGCCCCTTGGAACGGTTTAGCCGCCACCAACGAAGTAGTCGAGGTAGCTCTAGGGGTATAGATTCTCGAAAAGGAGAGCAAAAATGAGGCAATTCACCCAACTATTTAGGCCGGGGAAAATAGGCAGCATGGAGGTCAAGAACAGGATAATCCTGGCGGCTATGGGCAATGCCCTTGCCATCCCCGAGGGCTATGTCACCAAGGATATGATAGAGTATTACCTGGCAAGGGTCAGAGGCGGCGTCGGCCTCATAATCTCCCAGGCCACCACTGTCAGCACTGGCGCCGGCACCGTCAATATGTGCATCTACGATGATAAGTTCATCCCCAAGTTAAAAAGGCTCTCCGCGGCTGTACACCGGAACGGTGGCAAGATGGCTATCCAGTTGGCGCATCTGGGATTGGTATTGCTCAAAATTGAGGCCCCGCAGACATTGGTTATCCCTGTGCCCTCCATACTGCCCTGGATGTCGCGCTGGACGAAACTCGGGGTCGTTTTCAAAGAGATGTCCCGGGACGATATAGACCACTACGTAGAAGATTTCGCCGAGGCCGTGCGACGAACTAGGGATGCTGACTTTGACGGGGCCGAGTTCCACGCAGCCCATGGGTTGTTGATCAACGAGTTCATGTCTTCGGTGACCAATCACAGAACTGACGAATACGGAGGCAGTGCCGAGAACCGAGCCAGGTTCATTTGCGACATCCTGGCCCGGTCGAGGAAGAAGGTGGGACGGGATTTCCCACTTATCGTCAGAATGAACGGAGACGACGACTATGTGGGAGGCACCACTTTGAACGAGGCCGTACGGCAGGCCGTTCTTTTGGAACAGGCTGGTGCCGATGCTGTGAACGTATCCGCCGGCATTGAGTATCTATCGGCAGCTACTATCCCTTGCTATCTATACCCCCCTGGCCCCCTGGTGCCGCTGGCGGCAAGAGTGAAAAAAGCGGTCAAGATACCGGTGATAACCGCCGGCAGAATCGACCCCATCCTGGGAGAGCGCGTCTTAAGGGAAGGCAAGGCTGACTTTATCGCTCTGGGCAGGTCGCTCTTGGCTGACCCGGAGCTGCCCAATAAAGCCAGAGAAGGACGGCTGAATGACATCTACCAGTGTATCTATTGTAATAACTGCATCTCTGGCATGGCGAAAAGACCGATGTCCTGCACAGTGAACCCCTTCCTCTTTCGTGAGAGGAAGCTCGCTCTGAAGTCCACAGCCTCACCAAAAAAGGTCATGGTGGTGGGGGGAGGCCCCGCCGGCATGCAAGCAGCGATGCTCCTCGCCCGGCGAGGCCACAAGGTTTCCCTCTACGAGCGCAGCCAGAAGCTGGGCGGTCAGTGGAATATCGCCTCAGCCCAAGGGTCTAAGAGCACCTACAGCAGTTTTGTGGAGCGCCTGTCCCTGGATTTGAACAAGTCAGGGGCAGAGGTCATCCTGGGCAAGAATGTGACCAAAAAGTTGGTCCAGCACACAGAGCCTGACGTGGTGATACTGGCCACAGGAGCTGTCCCTCGGATCTTAGATGTTCTCGGGGCTGATGGCAAGAACGTGCTTCAAGCCAACGATGTCCTTCTGGGCAAAGTGAAAGTGGGGGAAAAGGTGGTGGTCATCGGGGCGAGGTCCTTGGGCATGGAGGTCGCCGTCCAGTTAGCGGAGCAAGGCAAGAAGGTCTCGTTGGTGAGCAGGGGACGCCTTGGCGGCACCAACATTCCCGTCGAAGGATTCCTCTATAGGGCTCTGATGAAGCAACTGATCAACCTTCGCGTCCCTCTATATCCCCACTGCCCAGCGCGTGAGATAACCGAGAAAGGTGTGTATATCGAGGTTGATGACGAGGTCTTCTTGCTCGAGGCTGATACCGTGGTCCCGGCGGTAGGGGCCAGACCTGATAACAAGCTGGCCGAGGAACTCCAGGGCATTGCGCCAAAGATCTTTATGATAGGGGATTGCGCACAACCTCGGAATGGTAGAGAGGCCACAGACGAAGCAACTGAGGTTGCCCTGGGGATATAATCTGTGAGATGCCCTCGGTCTTTCACTCTCTTTCACCATGTCGGCAGAGCCCCTTGTGGACGCTGGACAAGAACCGTGATGAACCGGTGGGGAAATCAAGGCCGTGGGCCTCAGTTCAAGTGGACGTTCGAGGTGCTTGCCGGGATAATAGTGACTCCAATAGTTGTTTGAGAACAGAAAACCTCCCGCTGGTAGTCATCTTTGAAGGCTGAGAAACCAATCTGGTTGATAAGTGATTCTCCCTTAGGCATGGAAAGCGTGCCCGAAATAGCGCAGGGTATGAATTTATGCCTAGGGAGGATGGAGGATAGTAGATGGCTTACAAGAGGCTAATTCTAGAAAAAGAAGGATCGGTTGCGATCATAACCCTGAATCGTCCCGACGTAGGTAATTCCTTGGACTTCAGGCTAATGGTAGAGACTGATGACGTATTCAGAGAGGTGGGCAATGACCGTGATATCAGGGCTGTAATCCTCACAGGGGCTGGCAGATATTTCTGTACTGGTGTGGACCTCAGCATGTTTACAAACCCAGAGAGTCTAGTCGAAGACGGGGGTGACGAGCAGCAGGTTGATTCAACATCGGAAGATGAGCCATATGGCAAGGGAACTATCGTTGGTGCTGTGATTAGGATGAGGAGCATGAGCAAACCGGTGATTGCTGCCGTAAATGGCCCGGCCTATGCTGGTGGCATCGGGCTGGTCCTGGGCTGTGACATCAGAATTGCTAGTGACAGGGCCAAGTTCAGCATGGTATTTGTCAAGAGAGGGATTGCCCCCGATACAGGCAGTTCCTTCACTCTACCCCGCATCGTTAGTCTGCCCAAGGCCTGTGAGCTCATATTCACTGGCGATACCATCGACGCCGCCGAAGCTGAACGGATAGGGTTGGCAAACAAGGTTGTTCCTCATGATGACCTGATGAAAACAGCCAAGGAACTGGCGATAAAGATAGCAAAGAACCCGCCGTTGGCTGTAGCAATGGCCAAGGCAGACCTGTATAGAGCGATGGCAGAGACGGACATCGTAGAGCAAATGAAGCGCGAGGAGGAGTCTCAGGCCAAGCTCTTGAACACAGAGGATTTCCGGGAAGCTGCCAAGGCGTTCTTGGAGAAGCGCGAGCCATTATTCAAGGGCAAGTAGCAGCTATCCTAGCCTTTTTTCAATATGAGCAAGGTATAAATTAGCGTGATTCAGGGTTATCAGGCAGCTTACAGTCCCAGGACAATGGTGAGTGAGAGAAGCTGGGCAGGAGTTATGTGAGCATTACTTCTCCGAGAGACTGTATAGTCTGGGTAAGTAGAAAAAGGATCTTCAGGCACATAAGGATACAGCGGAGAACAACTGACTTTGGTAAGGGAGAGGTTTCTACATAGATAGGTTGTTAACAAATCTATAAGGAGGAAGAATGGGGCTGAAGATTCTATTGCAGAATATCATGCATGAAGAGGAGATGGGGGCTGATTCGGAAATAATCTGGGATGGTCTCGTAAGGCTGGCAAAGAAAGTAGTGAGACCAGATACAGCAGTGACTCTCCGTCACCTAAAAAAGGATCGCGGTGTCCCTGACTCTCTGAATTGGCCGTGGCCGTTGACTTGGCCCTGTACGCAGCCACTGAGGGAGGCTGCCATTGTCAATAGCACCCTTAAGGCCGAAGAGGAAGGATTTGATGCCGTAGTAGTTGACTGTGCCCTCGACCCGGGACTACGCCAAGCTCGAGGCATGTTAAATATTCCAATAACCGGTGCTGGTGAATCCGGACTTCTAATCGCCCAGCTACTGGGCAGAAAGTTCGCCATAGTGGCGCCGTCTGATACTGCTATTGCTGGGCTAGAAGAAAATCTTCATTTCTTAGGCTTTGGGGACAGAGCTATCAAGCATAGGCCAGTCAGGCATTTCGAAATTGTATTTGGTCTGGCTGATGCGTTCCGGGGTAAGCCTAAAAGGCTCATCGAAGACTTTGAGAAAGTGGCATGGGAACTGATTCGGGATGGAGCGGACGTCATTGTGAACGCCTGTGGTTTGTCAGGGCCCGCGTTTTCGCTGAACGGCTATGTTGAGGTGCCCGAGGCCCATGTTCCTGTCGTCGATGCCACCACTGCTGCACTGAAGCTAGCGGAACTCCTCGCCGACCTTCAAAAGAGCCTAGGGCTTAGGAAGACAACACTACCTACTGGCTTCTACCGGACGCCGCCCAAGGAGGTCTGGGATGAGACATGCAGAAGGCTTAAGAAGGCTTTGGCGTAGAGTCGCTCGCTCAAATTTGTGATCTAGAGAGATACGGGCGAGGTTATCTGTCTGTTCCACAAGAGGCGTCAAAGTCAATGGGCGACCTGAGGCGGAAGGATTTCTAGAATCTCGAGCCCGCTTCCAAGCATTGGGGCACAGTAGCAGATGGGAGACAAGAGATGTTGAGAGGAGGCCACACATGATAAGTCAGAGCATCGTGCAGCTTTTCGACCTGACTGGAAAGGCGGCTATCGTCACCGGTGGTGCCATGGGCCTCGGCCAGGCAATTGCCTTCCGGCTGGCACAAGCGGGTGCCAGCGTGATGATCACCGATCTCGACATGGAAGCTGCAAGCCAGACCGTGGAGGAGATCAAGGGCAGTGGAGGCAAGGCGCTGGCTATTTATGCTAATGCAGCTAGCATTGCTGATGCTAAGAAAGCGGTTAAGACCATTGTGAAGGAATTTGGTCGTCTTGACATCCTCGTCAACAATGCGGGCATCTTCAGCTTCACGCCGGCTCTTCAGATGAGTGAAGAGACGTGGGACAGAACACTCAACATCAACCTTAAAGGCACGTTCTTCTATTCTCAAGTAGCTGCTCAGCAGATGATTAAAGCAGGGCACGGGGGGAAGATCGTTAACATGGCCTCGATGGATGGCCTGCATCCTACCAGGTTGGAATTGTCACACTACAATGCCTCCAAGGGTGGGGTTATTACGCTCACTAAGGCGCTGGCGCGCGAGCTAGCGCCTTATGGCATCTTAGTCAATGCAATTGCACCAGGCCCTGTCATGACGCCTGGTTCGATGGCGCTGGCGGTAGCTCTCCGTGACCGTGGTGAACCCCTCGAGCAACTGACAAAGGACTTCATGGCGCGCCTTCCCCTGCCCCGCCTGGGCGAGCCGGACGATGTTGCCAAGGTGGCACTCTTCTTGGTGAGCGCGGCCGCGGACTACATGACCGGCAGCTTGGTTCTGGTAGACGGGGGCTACTTGCTATCCTAAGTCGCCATCTGTTAAACCAAGCCTAGTTTTGTACAGGGACAAGAATCAGAGGTAAGGCAATGGCGGTTTGAGGCTCTTGCTCCAATTTGACCGCTCTTTAAGAGCAAAAGAGGAGGTTTTTCAATGGGTAAGAAGGGTAGAGCAGCGATCTATAAAGGCTTAGGCCAGCCCATGGAGATAAAGGAGTATCCGGTGCCTGAACCCGAGCCAGGGGCCATTTTGATCAAGGTGACAAGGGCTAATATATGTGGCTCAGACCTTCACATATGGAGGGGGGATATTGACATCGCCGCTCTGGGTGCACCACTGCCGATGATCTTGGGCCATGAGATGACAGGCACCGTAGCCAAGTTAGGAGAAGGTGTTCTCTCTGACTCAGCGGGACAGGCCCTGGCAGTGGGGGATCGGGTAGTCTACCGCTTTTTCTTCCCCTGTGGACGTTGCCCGGCATGCCTAAAGGGGCAAGATGAGGCGTGCCCAATGGCCCCGCTTAGTGTGTATAGCCCCAGTGAGCCGCCCCCCCACTTCTTAGGGGCATATGCTGACTACTATTACCTGCGTCCCAATCACACCGTTTTTAAGGTGCCTGACGACGTCACGGACGACATGGTGTCACCTGCTAACTGCGCCCTCTCCCAAGTTATCTACGGACTAGAGAAAGTGGGAGTTAGTTTTGGGGAGACAATAGTTATTCAGGGAGCAGGAGGCCTAGGACTTAATGCTACAGCTGTAGCCAAAGACATGGGAGCAGCGAAGGTCATCGTCATCGATGGCATCGATGAGCGCCTAAAGCTCGCTAAAGCCTTTGGTGCAGACGAGTTGATAGACATGAGCAAACTCAAGACACCAGAGGCAAGGGTACAGAGGGTGAGGGAGCTGACTGGGGGCTGGGGAGCGGATGTCGTCGCTGAGCTGGTGGGCTTCCCCCGTGTCATTCCCGAGGGACTAGATATGTTGGGCAACGGCGGACGCTACCTGGCGATGGGCACAATCAGTATAGGCAAGACGTTTAAGGCTGATCCCTCCATTGTCATTATGGGTAACAAGAGCATAGTGGGTGTCATATTATATAAGGCGTATGCCCTGAAGAAGGCTCTTGACTTTCTGAGCCGCGCTAAAGATAGGTACCCCTTCAATAAAATCTCGTCTCGTCTCTACCCTCTGGAGGAGATCAATAGGGCCTTTATCGAGCAGGAAAAGGGACTGGTTACCAGGAGTACCATTGCTCCGTAGGCCTAGATGGACGTCCGAGAATTTAATCGAAGAAGTGAAATCATCGCGAGTTTCGACTCTTCAGGATGAGCACTAGATAATTTCATAGGTCGTTTCATGAGGTCGTTTATTGCCCTGCCACGCAGGTCTATAAGGGCGTGATTCAAGCAGCTCTTTGATTAACGCAATGACAATCTAGTACAAGAAATCTCTTAGGGGAGGGTAGCATGGGTTTTGTGAAATCGTACGAAGAACTAGAGAGAATTGGTCAAGAAAGGGAAGTCTACGAGCCCTACAACGTGGAAGGGGTGACAGTTATGTGGGAAACCAAGCCGGAAATTGTCGAGCGATTGCTTCCGCCACCACTAAAACCAGCCGGATTACCTATAGCTACTGCTTTTATTGGGCGCTATCCAAAGACCAATCTCTGCCCACAATATTCAGAGGGTTCGCTCTCTTTGTGGGCAGAGTTCAATGGCGAAGAGGGTTTGTATTGCTTGGCATTACCCGGAACGAATGATATGGCTATGGCATTGGGCCGGGAGCGATTTGGCTATCCCAAGAAACTTGCCAACATTTGGTTCAACCGCGCTATGACCTATGTTGAAGGGTTCATAGAACGACACGGAGTCCGATTTTTCGAGCTTCGGGGAAGATTGAGCAGTAAATTCAGAACTGAGGGTTTTCAGGGGCAGGTTCCCAATGAACAAGAGTTCACATGTTACAATTTCAAGCATTTCTTAGCTGCCGATGGAATAGGCTTCGACTATAATCCATGTCTGATCCGGGTAAGGCTTATCGTCTCTACAAAGGTAGCAGAGTTGGCCGAGGTTAGGGTAGTGCTACGCCCATCTGAGTACGATCCGTGGTCTGAGGTAGAGATTATCAGGATGCTGGGTGCAGTATATGTGGTGGGCAACCGGACTACGCTGAAAGGCAGCGTTGAAGCGGAACTCGATCCAGCGGCTTTCGCACCCTATTCACTTCTGAAGTGGGATTGGTAGTCTGAAGTGGTGATTGAGTCACTTTGAAGGGGGATACAGTTCTGAAACGATAGGTTGCGTTTAGGTATCATTTCGGGCTTGGTTAACGACAAGGATGATCTAAGCGAAGTGAAAAGACACCTTGAAAATGATTCTGGGCTCGTATTTACTGAGCAACTTGGGGGAGCCGCGGCGGAATCGCCGCGGAAGCCAAAACATGTGGACCGTGGTCTGGCGAGCTTCAGCAGTTGAAGTGGCAGAATGGTGCCTATATAGAGAACAGAAACCTGACAAAATATTAGGAGAGGCAAAAACGTATTGGACACAACAAAACGTCACAAAGTGCAATCATGCTAGCCTAGTATGACTCATCTTCCACACTCACCACCCGCCCAACACCGTTCCCAAGCTCTAAAATTCAAAGAATACCCATCAATTTCACAAAGCATAATAAGCTGTACCCAAGTATTGTAAATACAAATACGTTGAATTGTAGTGATTGGGGGGAGTTGTAGTTAACTACTTGAGTGTAGAGAGTCTGGGGCTTGGCTTGTTCACTCCAACCGCGAAATCTTTACCACACTCACCGAGGCCAAGGTATTGATTGCAGAGTGGAAGAGGGAATATAATCAGGTCAGACCCCATAGCGCCAAGGGTTACAAGCCACCGGCGCCTGAAGCTAAAATGCACATACCACTGACTCTGTAAGTGGTACAACTATTGGGGGCTGGTCAGGGGTATCCCCCAGCTCCAAAAGTCCTCCAAGAATGGGAAATTCAGTGGGTTGAAAAGGGAGTGCAGAGGGCACAGCCCTTTGCCAGGGGATTGGGGGTGTCCCCCAATTTCCTCTCCTCCCCCAAGACTGGGGGATTTAGGGGGTTGAAAGGTGTTGCTAGACGCTCTCCTAATATGCGTGTTGTTTCTCCGTTTTTATGGTGTTAGACTGCTGGCGCAGGGCAAGGGGCAATGCTGCGCTGGTGAGAGGTTATGGAAGACAAAAGAACAGCAGCGATAAGGAAGAATGCCGAGGCTCAGGTGCTCAAGATGCTTGAGACAGCTGAACAGAAGCTGCACCAGATTATCGAGGAGGCCAGGAAGGCAGCCAACCAGGAGGCAAGCAAAACATTTAAGGAGCTTGAACAGAAGGTTTTCTGGATTATCCAGGAGACCATGAAAATAGCCGAGGCCGACGCGGCAAGAATAGTGACTCAAGCTGAAGAGAAAGCGCAGCAGATTATCGAAGAAGCTAAGGAAAAAGCCGAAATAATGGAAAAGGCTATCCTGGAAATGGAAGACGAGGGGGAGAAGCGAAAAGCTGCTCATGGACGGCGGGTGGAGTTAGTGATAATCCCGCCGGTAGATTTCGTCCAACTGGAGAAACTGCGTGTGTCGTTGCATCAACTCGCCAACTTGCGCATCTTATCGATGTGGGGTAATTCGGATGGTGGGGCATCGATTTTTGCTCTTACGGAGAGGCCGGATTCACTTATCCCTGATTTAAGAAATATAGACGTAATAGATGAGGCAATGGAAATAGATGAGGAGCTGCTTGACTCCGACCTTATAAAGCACTTCGTAAAAAAGAACATGCCTCTACGCCCTTCGAAGCGCACCGATGAGCAAAGGATCCTGGTTCTGTTGAAGCGTATAGAGCAATAGCATTAGGTTGGGCCAGTCAAAGGCCTTCTTACGTTCAAACATGGCGCGCCCGGGGGGATTCGAACCCACGACCCTTGGTTCCGAAGTGCTACGCATGGTGTGTCACAGTGTGCCTCCAGCTTCGATTTAGTACACCTGTTCGCTTAGGTATTGAACGTATCATACCGTTTCGTGCCATGCCATGCCATCAAATGGAATAGCAGAAGAATAGCAAAAGGCCAGATTCAGATTGGCTTTGTGTCGGTGATTACAAAGAAGCATGAAGCACTACAGGGCGGTGGTGGGGGCAGGGGTGTCGACGTTCTGCTAAGTAACCTTCTTGGTAACCATCTCGATGGGCATGCCCAAGATCCAAGCTTTGCGTTCTTCCATTATGAGATAGAAGGCCAAGACTTTATTGCAGTCACTGCAATTGCTCTCTGCGACGCCGTTGAAATCGTCTCTGCAAGTTATCATCGTAACGCCCACACCACACTCAGGACATCTAGCTATAATGTGATGCTTGTCAATACAATCGAGGCTAAGCACTTTCATCGTAAGTCCACCTCCCGTCTTGTCTAACTCATTCCCCTGTCACCTGTTGGAGAGAACGCTCTGTGACAGGCTATTGCTGCTCCTTGGACCTAATCTTCTGCTCGTCTACATAGAGGTCAAAGCCCATGGGAGTCTTCTTAACTGAGGCTGAGTGGCCTTCAATTTTGAAATTGATGTCTGGCCCTGCCATCCTTACCCCCCATGTTCTGATGACAGTTCCATCCACAACAAGGTCTCCAGCAATCGGTCAGACCGAGGGGCGAAACGGCCTAGATTTCAATTCCAGAGCCTCAATTTCAGTGAGTAGATGCTGTCTTGAAGCTATCCCGAAGCTGGACACCCCGAAAGTAGGGGATGGATGATGATAGCCCTCGACCAGCCTGTGGCTTCCTAGTAGGCAACGAATAGGAATAGGTGAGCCCACGGGGAGGTATCTTAGCCCTCTGACTTCTCCCTGAGTGGTAAAGGCCATTAGGCTTTCTGCTCTCCCACAGCTTCAGCTTGTAGCACTACCTAGACTCTTTGCCCTAGCTTCAAAAAATCGCCAGCCGATATTCCTCTATCCCACACGTATGGTTTGTATACATTGGCTAATCCGTATCCAAGAACTCCAGCAATGGCAGCAGGATTAACTGGCGTGGATCGAAACGGCAAATCTATTCTGCTTGCATGCTTACTAAGAAACATCGCCCCTCACGCGGGGCCAGGATTGAAACGGCAAATCTATTCTGCTTGCATCTCTACTAAGAAAGGTCGCCCCTCACGCGGGGCCAGGATTGCACTTTCTAGCGAATTAAATTCCGCAATCTCCCCTATAGCACTACAATTCAAAACATTTGTATTTACAATACTTGTGTATGTTTAGGTATGGTTTGCGAAACTGAGGGGCGTTGCTTCAAATTTTAGAGCTTGGGAGCGGTGTTGGACATGTTGTGAGTATGGAGGCTGGGCTATACTACGTTGGCGTGATTGAACTTTATGACCGATTGTTACTTCGCCCATTCCATTCGATGCAGTTACGCCGAAGCTACCGCCACAGCCTCCCTTTTGAAGCACCTAAGTGAATTGCCTTGTGCTTTTTTGGTAGTTAGATAGGTTGAGTTAGATGGGTCATATGTGGGACGACGTTTATTTGTTTGGGCAATTCACGTGGTGCCAGCCGTTATCTCTCATGTATCTAGCAATTGCCTGCTTCGCATCCGCCGAGGTAACTTGCATGAGTCTATCACATACTGAGCAAGCATAGGTTACTTGGAATGTCTCCCTTGCTTTGGCATACCCTCTATCGAAAGCTGTCTGGGCAGTGGGTGCCTGCTTGCCCAATGCTTCTCGCAGTATATCCCCGAGGCTTTTCCCGCTCTTTTCCCTTAGTTCTTTGAGCAGATCATACAAATCCTTGGAGACCCTTATGCTAACCGTGGGGTGTGTTTGGTTGTACCTTATCTTTGCTGGTGGTTGGTGCTTTCTCTTAGCCACTGTAATCCTCCTGATATTACGAACTATTTTTGGTGGAAATCATGGCGGGGCAAACGATGGGACAAACGATATAGCAAACCATAGGGCAATCCCTAGAGCATACGATACAGCAGACGGCGGTTCAATTCATGAAAGGAAATGTTTTTAACCCCTAACACTTCTCTTGGTTTGTTGTAGCTCATGTGGCCGTCGGCCATTGTGGTAAAATGCCGGGGAACCACCTGCTTGGCAACGACTAACTGTTGTCGATTGCTCTATTAGTGCTATCGCTTGGACTACATCATCGCGGTCGATGTCAACAGCAACCCAGCGGCATTGACAATCCCGTCGCAGAGGGTAGATACCGAGCGAGACCTTGCCATAGAGGTGGCGGCGGTAGTGTTCGAGTGTCACCTTTTCCTTTACACACTGGCCGGTGATGGTGCCCCACGCATCAGGCAGGCCGCGAAAGAGTGAGGCGAAGGCGGTGACTATATCCTCAGCCAAATAGCTTTGATGGGATTCTATATTTGCAGGAAACCTATTCATTCCTCGGACTCTCCCCGGATGAAACCTCGGGCGCTGTCTGTTCCGAAGCTACTGGCGCCGAATCCTTTCCGGTGATACCTCTTTGGTCTCCCGATATCTCCCGGAGTATTAATGAGAGGCGCCAAAGCCCCCACCCTGCTGCATCATTGAAATTAGGTGTGATAGGTGTCTTAGCCTTACCTCGACCTGGCACCCTGCCACTCCTCGATAGCTTCCAAGACCCGTTGCAACAGCTCTGGGCTGGGCTGCAGTCTGCCACATTCGATCTCTGAGAGCTTGGTCTGAGTGATCCTTACCTTTGCCGCGAGTTCGTACTGTCGCAACCCTGCCCGAAGCCGAGCTATCTTTATCTCTACCCCATCCATTGCCCGAATCCTTTGCCAGTGCTAGAATCATGGCGGAAATTTAATTCTCTACCTTTGATCGTAAACGTCACTGACGTACACTCGCAAGTCCTACGGCAGGCTCAATGTGGTACACTGAATCGTGCACTGGATGCCTACCACACTTACACTGCCAAAGCGGGTTGAGAGGGAAACTGTGAAAGAGGAAAAGTTGGAGAAAAGCATCCGGAAACGCGCGGGAAAATTCAGAAAGAGGGCCGGAAAAGATGCTCTTAGAAAACGCCATGATCGGATCAAACCAGATGAGGAAAAGGCGATGTTGCAAGCCTTCCTCGAATTAGATTGGTCATATAGGCAGATAGGCGGGATGTTTGACCGTGACCCAAGGCAGGTACGCCGCCACTTAGAGAATATGCAGCAGGCAGAGAAAACCGAGAAGCAGCCCGCGGTAGAAGAGGACAAAGTTCAGCTTGCCCACGGAGAACGTGGCATCGAACTCTCCCTTGCGGACCAAGAACAGCTTAAAAGGCACCAGAAAGCCATAATTCAGTTAGCTCAGAGGCTAAGGAATGAAGTGCATGAGCTGGTGTACAGGTTAAGGATTCGACCAGGTCATCCGCTAGTGAAGGTTAGTTCTGCCAGTGGCCAACACGTCTTCAGTGACATGAAAGGCCCTTGGGACCAGTGGACACTAGAGGATCGGATAAGGGAAAACGAAGAAGCATTTAGTGAGGCACTAAAGAGCAAGAAGTTGCAGCTAATGTACTCTCTTGAGACAGAGGAGGTGGGGTAGGATGGATTCAATGGACACCAAAGTCAGGTAGAATAAACAGACGGAGGTGTCGGCATGAAAGGGATTCCGCAAGGAAGGTATACCATGGAATTCCGCCAGGAAGCGGTCAAACTGGT
>Ga0315277_10002955_pt1 | contig 23354 bp, 18 predicted proteins | sample YL17G05_15_MG_FD_203695 | JGI IMG/M metagenome (GOLD analysis project Ga0315277, IMG submission 203695) | Sediment microbial communities from Yellowstone Lake, YNP, Wyoming, USA - YL17G05_15 | ecosystem: Environmental > Aquatic > Freshwater > Lake > Sediment | place: USA: Wyoming | collected...
CATGCAGCAGAACCGCGCGATCACCCGCCGCAGCGCCTCCAATCTCGCGCTCGCCTTTTGCCTCCTCCCCAAGCCCAAGCGCGACGACATGTCCGCGCTCTACGCCTTTTGCCGCGAGGTGGACGACGTGGCGGATGACGAAGCCACTCCCACTGAACAGCGCCGCGCGCAACTCGCCGCCTGGCGCGAAGATATCCGCCGCGCCTGCACCGGCGGCCAGCCGGAATTCCCCGTCAACCGCGAACTCAAACCCGTCATCGAATGGTACCACCTGCCGTTCGAGCTGTTCGACGAATTGATCAAGGGCTGTGAAATGGATCTCGACACGAAGCGTTACGAAACTAGGGAACAACTGGACCTTTACTGTCACCGCGTGGCGTCGGTCGTCGGCCTGCTCAGCATCGAAATCTTCGAATACAACGACCTCGCCTGCCGCGAGTACGCCGTCGCGCTCGGCAAGGCGCTGCAACTGACAAACATCCTCCGCGACGTCCGCACCGACGCGGCGCGCGGACGCATCTACCTCCCGCTGGCGGAACTCAAACGATTCGGCGTCACCGAGGACGAAATCCTGCGGAGCGAATTCTCCCCGCGCGTCCGCGACCTTGCGGCGGCGGTGGCGGAACGCGCCAGACAGTTTTACCGGCAGGCCCGCCAGCTCCTGCCCGCCGAGGACCGACGGGCGATGATTGCCGCCGAGTTGATGGGTGCGGTGTACTGGCGACTGCTGCGCAAGATTGAGCGGCACGGATTCAACGTCTTCACCCCGCATACGGTGCGCCTGAGCAAGGCCCACAAGCTCTGGATCATCCTTCGCACTTGGTGCCGCTTTGCTTCCGGCGCGAAGGCCTCGGACTATGGCGACGCCTGATCCTCCGCGCCGGCTGGTCGTGAACGCCGACGACTTCGGGCGCTCGAACTCGATCAACGAGGCCGTCATCCGCGCGCATCGAGAGGGCATCCTCACCAGCACCAGCCTGATGGCGAACGAGCCAGCCGCTGACGAAGCCGTGGCACTGGCGAAAGAGAATCCGAAACTCGGCGTCGGCTTGCATCTCACTCTGCTCTGCGGTCATTCCGCGCTCCCGCCGGGAAAAATTCCCGGCCTGGTCAACGCGCACCAGGAATTCAGCAACCGCCCGGTCGGGGCCGGCTTTCGCTACTTCGCGCGACGCGGCCTGCGCGGGCAACTCCGCGCCGAGATTCACGCCCAGTTCGCAAAGTTTCGCGCCACCGGCCTGCCGTTCGATCACGTCAACGGCCACCTCCATTTTCACCTGCACCCAACCGTGTTTCGCCTCCTGGTGCAGGATGCGGCGCAGCTCGGCCTCCAGCGGATGCGTCTGACGCGCGAGCCGTTCTGGATGGATGTGCCGCTTGCGCGGGGCCGCCGGTTCTATCGCGCAGGTCACGCCGCGATTTACTTCGTGCTGGCGTGGTGGGCACGCAGCGCGTTTCGGCGTCTGGGCCTCCGGCACACCCGGCGCGTGTTCGGCCTGCTGGAAAACGACCGCGTGGACGAGGCCTACCTCCTGAAACTGCTCGGTGTCTTGCCCGCGGGCGATTCGGAGCTTTACTCGCATCCGTCGCTCGACAAGTTTAGGCACGAGTTCGATGCCCTCGTCAGCCCGCGCGTGAAGGCGCGAGTCGAGCAACTGGGCATTCAACTCGTCCGATACCAGGATTTGTAGCGTGGAGCGCCGGTCTCCGACCCGGCGCAGTGCAAACACCGAGCCGCGCCGGGTCGGAGACCGGCGCTCCGTTGCCCATGACCAAAGTCCTCATCGTCCTGATTCTTGCGCTGATTGTTGAAGCGGTGGGCGTGGTGTTTCTGAGCAAGGGTCTCAAACAAATCGGCGAGGTGCAGACTATCAGCGCCCGTGAAGTCGGCCGGATCATCGCCAAGGGCGCAACCAACGGCAGCATCCTGCTCGGCGTGGTATTGGAGGCCGCGTTCTTCGGCGCGCTGCTCTACCTACTCTCGCAACGCGACGTGAGCCTCCTCTGGCCGCTGACTTCGCTGGGGTTCGTCATCACAGCCATCGCGGCGAAGTTCATTCTCCGGGAGGAAGTCTCGGCGCTGCGCTGGGCCGGCGTAGCACTCATTGTCCTCGGCGCGGCGCTCGTGAGCTTCAGCGAAAAGGCGAAGGAGAAACCGCCGGAGGCCGTACCCACCGCGCCATCGCCTACCGCGGCCAAATGACTTTCGCCAGCACGTCCGCGAGCCGCTCTGCCGCCAGCTTCGTGTTCTTCCGCAGCCGCAACAGCGCGGGAATTTTCCCCGGCGATTTCGCGATGGCCAGAGCCAGCTTGCCGTAGTCGAGGCTCAAGTCCGGTTTGGTGAGTTGGTTGAAATCCAGCGGCAGGTCTTCGCCGGCCGTGTCCGAAACCACGCGCACGGTGGCGCAACGGATGCCCCGCTCGCGGCAGAGCGCGTGAATTGCTTCCGACTCCATCTCCACCGCGTCCGCGCCGGTGGTGCTCCGCAGTTCCGCTTTCTCCGCCACCGTCACCGCGATGCGGGCAGCGCACAAAAACTTCGCCGGCTTCGCGCCGGCAGAAGTCAACTTTTCGCGGAGCGCCGGCTGGTCTGTTTCAAAAAGCACGTCTCCGATTTTGAGTTCCGGATTCAGCCCGCCGGCGAAACCGCACGTCAGCACGAGCGCCGCTTGATCGAGCGCCGAAACCTTGCCCACTGCGGTTTCTGCGCTTTCGCGCCCGATGCCCGTGATGAGAATGGAAACGCCGGGCTTGGCCGACGCAAGTCTTCGGAACGGGGCGGCTTCTTTCTCCAACGCAAAGCAGATAAGCATCCGGCTGGCTTCGGGCTTCGGACTTCGGATTTCAGACTTCACTTGATTCCCGCCAACCGTTCCTTCCAAACGCGATAAAGCTCCACCGTCGCGCGCACGTCGCGCAGGCAGTATTCGGCGATCTCGCGGTATTTGCCGTCGGCGAGCAGCGTGTTCACGTCCATGCCGGTGACACCGTGGCTTTTCGGCGAGTCAATGCCGAAGGCTTTGCAGTAGAAATCGAGGTTGAAGCGCCGCGCCGCGCCTTCGCGTCCGCTCACGCCGTAAAACGTGAATTGCTCGGCGAGGTCGCAGTGCGGCTCGGTGGCGAACCGGTAGCCGAGCCAGTTTTTCTTCGAGATGGGCACGTTCATCAGCGCCGAGCGGAGGTAGAGGAACGGCACGTCGAAACCGCGGCCGTTGAAGGTCACGATCTCGACGTAGTGCTTGGCCACGTCCCAGAACGCGGTGAGCAGTTCCATTTCGTCCGCGCACGGCACGAACTCGACCGGGCCGCCCTCGACTGCGTCCTCCTCGAAATCTTCCGCGGTGAACAGCACCTGGCCGCGGAGTGATTCGGCGTTGAGCATCGCGACGCAGACGACCTGGGCGGTGAAGGGCCAGAGGTTGAATTGCTGACGAATCTCGGCGCGCTTCGCCTCGCGCGCGGCCTCGTCGGCGAGCTTTTCGGCCTCGCGGAAGAGATATTCCTGCTGGACCTCGTCGAAGGTCTCAGGCGGCAGCGCGGAGGTTTCGATGTCGAAAACGAGTTTGGCCATGGGCGTGGAACGGGAGGACAAACAAAACCAGGATGGGAAACAGGCCACGCGGACGCCATTTGCCATCCTGGTATCAGGTTGAAGTTACTTCTTCTTTTTCTTGGCCTTCTTCTTTGCGGGCATGTTTTCTCACCTCCCATCTTGGTTCATGGGTTTACAGCGACTGCTCGTTGGAATTGAGAGCGCCATCGGTTTCGTCCGTATGTAGGGAGAAGAACCGTCCGCGCGCAAATGTTTTTTTCAGCCGACCGGAGATTTCTTTTGCCACCGGCACGCGGCTCCGCGGAGTTCACGCGCCGAATTTGTCGAACATTTTCGCGTTCGCCTGCATGAGGCGGATCAAATACTTCGCCTCGAACACGCCGAGCGAACCGAGGTTCGCGCCGGTTTCGGTGAAGCGCTCGAGCTTGTCCGTGCCGCTCAGCGCCGAGTGCAGCAGCGCCGGCTGCGGATGCCACGAGTGGCCCTTCACCGCGCACGGGGTCGAGTGGTCGCCGGTAATCGCCAGCACGTCCGGCCTCTTCTGAAGCAGAATCGGCAGCGCGGCGTCGAACTCTTCGATGGCTTTCTTCTTCGCCTCGAAGTTGCCGTCCTCGCCGAACTTGTCCGTGTATTTGAAGTGGATGAAAAAGAACCCGAAGTTGTCGAACTCGGCGACGTAGCGCTCGAACTGCTCCTTGATCGTCTGCGGCCCTTCGATTTTCGTCATGCCGACGAGCTGTGCGAGGCCCTTGTACATCGGATAAACCGCCAGACACGCCGGTTTGAGCCGATAGCGGTCCTCGAACAGCGGGATGTCCGGCTGATGGGCAATGCCGCGCATGAGGAAACCGTTCGCCGGCTTCTCTTTCGCGATTATCGGCAGCGCCGCCTTGTAGAAATCCGCGATGAGCTTCGACATCTTCTTCTGCTTCACGTTCTTTGGGTCGCGCGGCTTCACAGTCGGGATGGCGAAACCTTCGCGGTTCGGATCGGCGTCGGTTAGCGGTCCTTCCAAACCCTTGCCGCGGAACACGACGACGAAGCGGTGCTCCTTGCCGGCTTTGATGATGACCTGTGTATCGCCGAGCTTCTTCACCGTGGCGGCGAGCATGGCGCAGAGCTTTTCGCACGTCTCGGTCGGGATGCGGCCGGCGCGGCGGTCGGTGACGATGCCCTTCGGGTCGAGCGTGGCGAAGTTCGCGCGGGCGCAAACATCGCCGGGCTTGAGTTCCACGCCCAGCCCGAGCGCCTCGATGACGCCGCGTCCGACCTGAAACTCCAGCGGGTCGTAGCCGAACAAGCCGAGGTGCCCCGGCCCGCTGCCCGGCGTGATGCCGGGCGCGACGGGGATCATGCGGCCCTGCGCCGATTCCTTGGCCAGCGCGTCGAGGTTTGGCGTGCGCGCGGCTTCCAGCGGCGTGAGCCGGCCTTGTGCTGCCGTGGCGATGTCGCCCAAGCCGTCGAGCACCACGAGCGCCAGCTTGGCGTTCGTTTTCAAAGTCAGTTCCGAATACAAAGCGTCGAGTTTCATGTTCAAATTCCTGTCCAGAAAGTTTTCGCGCAGCGGCCCAACGCCACCGCGCGTCGCCGCGCATCTTGCTGGCAAGGATGCCGGAGCGTCAACGCGATTCCCAGCGGCTGCTGGCGTAACCTTTGCCAAAACGTCATTGACCGGACGAGTTTCCGGGATACCATGCGCGCTCAAACTTTTCTGAACTAGAAAGCGAAAACTATGGCAGTCAAAGTCGCAATCAACGGGTTCGGCCGCATTGGGCGTCTCGTGTTCCGGGCGTTGGTCGAACAGGGCATGGTGGGCAAGGACATCGAAGTCGTCGCCGTCGGCGATATCGTCCCCGCGGACAACCTGGCGTATTTGCTGAAATACGATTCCATCCAGGGCCGCTTCCAGGGCGAAGTCGGCTCGAAGAAATCCGCCGCGGACAAACCGGACGACGACATCCTCGTGGTCAACGGCCGGGACATCAAAGTCGTCAGCGCCAAGTCGCCCGCGGAATTGCCGTGGAAGGCGCTGGGCGTCCAGCTCGTGATCGAATCCACCGGTTTGTTTACGGAAGTTGAGAAGTCGCAGGGACACATCACGGCGGGCGCAAAGAAAGTCATCATCACCGCGCCGGCCAAGGGCGATTGCCTCACCGTCGTCATGGGCGTGAACGACGACAAATACGATCCGGCGAAGCATCACATCATCTCGAACGCCTCCTGCACCACGAACTGCCTCGCGCCGATCTGCTACGTCCTGCTCAAGGAAGGCTTCGGCATTGACGAAGGTCTGATGACCACCGTTCACAGCTACACCGCCACGCAGAAGACGGTGGACGGCCCGAGCAAGAAGGATTGGAAAGGCGGGCGCACCGCGTCGCAGAACCTGATCCCGTCCACCACCGGCGCCGCCAAAGCCGTGGGTTTGGTGCTGCCGGAATTGAAGGGCAAGCTCACCGGCATGGCGTTCCGCGTGCCGACGCCGACCGTTTCCGTCGTGGACCTCACGGTGAAGACGGTCAAGGAAACCAGCTACGCCGAAATCAGCGCCGCGATGAAGAAGGCCAGCGAGACCTACCTCAAGGGCATCCTCGGCTACACCGAAGACGAAGTGGTCAGCTCCGACTTCATCCACTGCGACCTCTCCTCGATCTTCGACCAAGGCTCGGGCATCGAACTGAACAAAAAGTTCTTCAAGCTTGTGAGCTGGTACGACAACGAGTGGGGCTACAGTTGCCGCGTGGGTGATTTGATCAAGCACATGCTCAAGAAAGGCATCTGACGTTGACGGAACAAAAGTTTCGCGAACGGCGGTCCCGTGACGGGCCGCCGTTTCTCTTGGAGGCCGTCACCTGGTTCCCCGCGCCAAGCGTTGCTCAATTTGACTTCATTCTGCGTCGCACTAACTTGCCACCCATGACCCCGAGATGCCGGTTGGCGCTCTTCTTTCCCGTCGTGTCGAAAGGAGCAACCCCGACCGATGTTTGATCCCCCGCTGAGGCAGGAAGCGCTCGCGCTTCAAGGCCGAAGGACAGGGCGTTCTGCTGGTCAAGGCCAGCCGGAACTCTCGGGGTATCCCTGAACCTCCACCGACTCCCGTTATGATAACGAACCCGATTGCCAGTTCCCGTCGCCGCCTTTCAGGCGGACACTTCCTCGCCGCGTTGATTGTCACGGCGCTGATTTCACCGGCGATCCTCGCCGCGCCCACCCAGCAAGCCTACCTCAAAGCCTCCAATGCTAGGGCATTTGACAACTTCGGCGGATCGGCGGCGGTGTCGGGCGACACGGTGGTAGTTGGGTCACCTGAGGAGGACAGCAGTGCAACCGGAGTGAACGGCGACCAGAGCAATACCAACGCACTGAGTTCAGGTGCGGCTTATGTCTTCGTGCGCAACGGGACGAACTGGATTCAGCAAGCCTATCTCAAAGCCTCCAACACCGGTGTGGGTGACTACTTCGGCCGCGCGGTCGCAGTGTCGGGCGACACAATAGTTGTCGGCGCGCTTTTTGAGTCCAGCAACGCCACCGGAGTGAACGGCGACCAAAGTAACAACGGCGCCCGGTACTCCGGCGCGGCCTACATCTTTACGCGCGATGGAACAAACTGGACCCAGCAGGCGTATCTCAAAGCATCCAACACGGACGCTGAGGATTACTTCGGCTGGTCGGTGGCGGCGTCCGGCGACACGGTGGTCGTCGGGGCTTACCAAGAGTCCAGCAACGCCACTGGGGTCAACGGCGATCAGAGTGACAACAGCGCTAAGTTTTCCGGCGCGGCCTACGTCTTTGTGCGCGATGGCACGAACTGGAGCGAGCAAGCCTATCTCAAGGCCTCGAACGCCGAGGCGTATGACGCCTTTGGCTTTTCGGTAGCGGTGTCAGGCAACACCTTGGTGGTTGGCGCACCAGAAGAACTCAGCAACGCCACCGGGGTAAACGGCAATCAAAGCGACAACAGTGAGCCAGGCGCCGGGGCAGCCTATATCTTCGTCCGTGACGGCACGAACTGGAGCCAGCAGGCCTACCTTAAGGATTCCGGTACCGAGACATTTCAACAAATTGGCTATTCAGTAGCCGCGTCGGGTGATACAGTGGTGATAGGGGCGCTCGTCAGGAGCATCTACGTTTTCGTGCGCAACGGAACCAACTGGGCTCAGCAGGTCTATCTCGAAGAAACCGGTGATCACTTCGGCACGGCGGTGTCGGTCTCAGGCGAAACGGCAGTGGCCGGGGCGCCTGGGGAGGATAGCAATGCCACTGGTGTAAATGGAAACCAGAACGATAACAGCGCCACGGACGCCGGCGCAGCCTACGTTTTTGGCGGCCTGGGTTTGGGGACAATGATGGCCATCGTGCCGGACGGCAGCGGCGGCTACTTCATCCGCTTCAAAGGCATTCCCGAGCTCACGTACCGGTTGCAGCGTGCTGCCGATCTGAGCGGCCCGTGGCCGGCCATTGCCACCAACACCGCGCCCCCGTCCGGCCTTCTGGAATTCCACGACACCACCCCGCTTGCCGGCCAAGCCTTCTACCGCACCGTGCAGCCGTAGTGCGAACGGCGGTCCGGCACCGAAATTTGTTGCCCGTTCAAGGCCGCGCCCGGCTTTCGATCAACCGCAGGAACTTCTCGAAGCCTTCCGTCATGCGCGCGGGATCCTCGACGGACTCATTGTGATCGCCGGCAAGTTCCCAGAGCAGCCTGGGTTCGTTGGCAGCGGCGAAGTTGGCTTCGGCATGCGAGAACCGCGCCAGCGTGTCCTGCCGGCTGTGCATGACGAGCCCGGGAACCTTGATTTGCGGCAGCTTGGCCCGCGTGTCGTATTTGATCGTGTTGATCCAGCGCACCGGCAGCCAAGGAAACACCTCCGCGCCGATGTCCGGGATGCTCGTGAACGTGCTTTGCAGCACGATGCCGCCGAGCATCTCGCGCAGAGCCAACTCGCTCACCACGCCGCAAGTGGCAACGCAAAGTCCCACTCCGCCCCAGCACACCGCTTCACTCGCCACTTCGGAAAATTCGAACCGCAAGCCCCAAAGCCGGCGAATAGGGCGACAAGCGCCAACCAGAGCAAAACGAATTTTCCCCGTTTCATACCCGATATCATTCAATTATTTGGGCATCTGTAACCCGACCTTGTCCGCCACTTGCGCCACGTCTTTGTCGCCGCGACCGGACAGGTTCACGAGGATGAGCGCGTCCTGGCCCAGCTTCGGGGCGCGCACCATGCACTCGGCGACGGCATGGGCGCTTTCCAGCGCGGGAATGATGCCTTCGAGCCGCGCGAGTTTCAGGAACGCTTCGAGCGCTTTTTCGTCCGTGGCATAGGTGTATTCGGCACGGTGCGCGTCGCGCAGCCACGCATGCTCCGGGCCGACGGCGGCGTAATCGAGTCCGGCGCTGAGGCTGTGCGTGGATTGGATCTGGCCGAATTCGTCCTGCAAGATGTAGCTGCGCGTGCCCTGCAACACGCCGAGCGAGCCGCCTTGAAACCGCGCCGCGTGTTTGCCCGGCTTGATGCCGAGTCCGCCGGCTTCCACGCCGACGAGCTTCACGGATTGGTCGTCGAGGAACGGATAAAAAAGTCCGATGGCGTTCGAGCCGCCGCCGACGCAGGCGATGAGCAGATCGGGCAGGCGCTTTTCTTTTTGCAGAATCTGCCGCCGCGCCTCATCGCCAATGATGCGCTGGAAATTACGCACCATCACCGGGTACGGATGCGCGCCGTAAGCCGTGCCGAGGATGTAATGCGTGCTGCGGACATTCGTGACCCAATCACGCATTGCTTCGTTGACGGCTTCCTTCAACGTCTTTTGTCCCGCGTGCACCGGCACAACTTCCGCGCCGAGCATCTTCATCCGATAGACGTTCAACTCCTGCCGCTGGCAATCCACCGCGCCCATGTAAATCACGCATTTCAAACCGAACATCGCGGCGACGGTGGCGGAGGCGACGCCGTGCTGGCCCGCGCCGGTCTCGGCGATGATGCGGGTCTTGCCCATGCGCTTCGCGATGAGAATCTGGCCGATGCAGTTGTTGATCTTGTGCGCACCGGTGTGGAGGAGGTCCTCGCGTTTGAGATAAATCTTCGCTCCGCCGAGTTCGCGTGTCAGGCGCTCGGCAAAGTAAAGCGGTGTCGGGCGTCCGCAGAATTCGCGGAGGTAGTATTGCAACTCGCGCTGGAAGTCCGGGTCTTGCTGCGCGCGGAAGTATTCAGCCTCCAACTCCTGCAACGGGTGCATCAACGTCTCGGGCACGAAACGTCCGCCATAAGGCCCGAAATGGCCCAGGGCGTCCGGCAGATTCTCAGCAACGGCTTGGCTCATGGTCGGAATGCTAGCCACGGACGGCGCGAAGTCGAGCCGGCAGGCGCGGTTCACTTGTGAAACGCGATGAACGTGTAGGCGTTCGGGTTGTGCGTCTCGGCGCAGCCGGTGCGCCAACGCAGGTAGGTGCCGATGTGCAACGGCTGCACGTCAAAGCCCTGTTCCTCAAACAACGCCTGCGTCCGCGCGAGGCTCAGCGTGTTCCAGTGATACTCGTCCACTGGACGGATGATGTGCTCCGGCATCTCTTCCATCTGAAAGAACCCGACACACAGGCCGCGGCGCGTGACGCGGCAAAGCTCGCGGACCGCCACCGGCAACGCTTCCGGAGACAGATGTTCGAACAAGTCGTGAACGAAGCTCAGCTCGAACGCGTCGTCCGCCGCCGGGATTTCAAATACGTTGCCGACCTCAAAGCGCACGCCAGGAAACAGTGCGCGGGCGTTCGCCACGTTCTTTTCGCAGAGATCGAAGCCAGCGTAGTCAATCAGCCTTGCGATGCCGCAGTTCAACAAGCAGCGATAGTCATTGGCTGAGCCGCATGCTGGCTCCAGCACTTGGACGCCGTGCGGAATCTCGCTTTCCAATACGTCGGCCCAAAGTTCTTGAAACGTGCCGAGCGCGTTGGGCCGCGTGTCGCCGGCGAGGAATCGCTCAAGGTAGTTCGGCACAGTTGCATCGCCTGCCTTTGCCGGCAATCCGGCGAACAACCCCGTGAGGAACGGAGGAATCTCGAAGCCCTCGGCGTTGTCCGCGCCCCGGCGCAGCGCGTGCAGGAGGGCGGCCCGCGCCTCCGGCGATTCCGGCTCGGACTCGGGACGCCGCCGCCAGTTCATCGCCGCGGCGAATCGCAATTCCTCCTCCATGAGCTTGTCGAACCTCGCCTCGAAGAGCGCGGCAATCAGAAAGTGGCGCGTCAAGACGCTCTGCACGTTCACCCGCGGGTCTTCCACCCCGGCAACAAGGTAATCACGCAAGTGTGCCGCGTCGTGTTGCCGCCACGAACGGGCGAGGCGTTCCGTTTCTGCTCGGAGGAAGTTGTCCATCGAGCCGCAGCGGCGGATCAGGCGGAAGCAGCCTTTGCCGCGGCGATGAACGCGCGGACCTTCGCGGCGTCCTTCCGGCCGGGCGCTGACTCGACGCCGCTTGACACATCCACACCGAAGGGCTGCACCCGGCGCACGGCCTCGGCGACATTTTCCGGTGTCAATCCTCCGGCGAGGAAAATCGGACGGTCGAATTTCCGCGCCTCAATGGCAAAGTCCCAGTTGAACGTGCCGCCCGTACCACCGCGCCGCTCCGGCGAGTAAGCGTCGAGCAGCCACGCGTCGGTCGCGTAGCGGGGCAGGGCGGCGAGCGATGCCGCATCGCGGATGCGGAACGCCTTCATGCTCATCACGCCGAACTGTGTGCAGAACTCCGGAGGTTCGTCGCCATGGAACTGGAGCAGGTTCAGGCCGCAACGCGCGATGGCGGCGGACACCAGCCCTTCCGTCGGGTTGACGAACACCCCGACCTTGACGACTGGCGGCGGCATAACTCGGGCGATTTCCTCTGCGACTGGCAGCGCGACGCGCCGCGGGCTGCCGTCGTAGAACATCAGCCCGATCAGGTCCGCGCCGGCTTCCGCCGCGGCGAGGCCATCCGCCGGGTTCGTGATGCCGCAGATTTTGACTTTGACGCTCATGGGGCTGATCGTGGGCGAAGCATAGCACGCGGCGGGTGGGTTTGTCAGCCGAGGTGTTGCGCCAAGCGCGCGAGGAAGCAGTAGGCAGGAGCGCGGCCGGTCCAGAGGACACAACCGCGCTCCAGTCCACCCGTTCGGCGATCACTGCCGGTCGTACATCGCCGTGCCGGAAGCTGCCGCGGCGTTCCGGAATTTGGAGCTTTATTCCGCGGCTGGTTTTCTGGTTTGAATTGCTACAAACAACTCAAGTCACCATGCACGCTACAATCCGCCGCCTTCTCCTGTTCGCCCTGCTGGTTGCCTGCTCCGCACCGTCGTCGCGCGCGCAAACCAACCTCACGCTCCTCGAACTGAACAAACTCCCGTTCTTTCTCGGCCGCGAGTATTTCATCCAGCGCAGCGGGCGGGCGCGGATGATTGTGCAAGCCGACCGCGCGGACCTCGGCCCGGCGTTCACGTACCTGCTGTTCGACATGCAGAACTCGCGTCAAAGCCAGCGCAAGGAAGGCGCGTTCAACTTCACGCCGGACCACGGCTTCGCGTCGAGCGCGCTGGAAGTGGAGTTGGGCGGATTCAGCTTCACGGCGCTTGGCCATCGCACCGAAACCCGCTGGGTGGTGGACGACGGCGTCCCGGCGGTGGAAGCGGTCTGGTGGGCGGGCGGTGTGCGCGTGACGGAGCGAATCAGCGCCCTGACGGATGTCGGCGCATTTCGCCGGACGGTCCGCTTGGACGGTGCGCACTTGACTGGCGAGGAGGCAGTGAAACTGCGGCTGGCATTGCCGCCGGGCGAGGTTGAAGCAGACGGCCAAGCCTTGATTCAGCACAGTAACGGAGCGCGGCTGGCGCTGACCGTTTTGGGTGACGCCTCCGCAAGTTTGCTTCCGGCGAAAGCGTGCTTGGAAATCGGGCCGGTGGCGGTTCGGCCGAAACAGGGCATGAGATTCGAGACGTTGCTCGCCGCGCAGATTCCGGAGGGAGACAAGGCGGAGTTCATTCAGAGGGTCCAAGCGCTGCGAACCTCGAACGCCAAACCGGAATGGGCCTCCACCCGGAAACGGTGGGAGGCGGCTTCGGCCATTGCCACCGACGACCGGACGGTGCAGGAAATCTTCGACAAGGCCCGCTTCGGTCTGCCGGGCATGATAGCCGACGAAGGCACGATGGATGCCGGCATCTTCGAATACGGCGCACAATGGGTGCGCGATACGTCCAACACGGCGCTCGGGGCGTTGCACGCCGGACATTTTGAGAGCACCCGCGCCGCGCTGGTCCGCATCTTGACAAAGATGATCAGCAAAGAAGGCGTGACGATGATCGCCGACAGTTTCGAAACGCCGGACCGCGAGCAGTTTGATCAGATGGGCGAGCTGCTTCACTTGCTGAAAGCCTATCGGGACTGGACGGGCGACGATTCGTTGATCCGCGAGCACCGCGCGTTGCTGCTGGCGATGATCGAACGTCCGTTATCCCCACAGTTCCGCGACGAGACGGGTATGGTCCACAACCGCCGTGAGTTCTGGGAGCGCGCGTTCGACGACGCCTACGAACTGGCTTACCAGATGTATGTCATCCTCGGCCTGCGAGACGCCGCTGCGCTGGCTCCCTCGCTCGGCGCTGAAGATCGCGCCGCGCGGTGGCGGGCGGAAGCGGATCGGATCCAGCAAGCCATGTTGAAGCATCCGACCCGCGCGCTGGTTCACGATGGCCATCTCATCAAGCGCCGCAACGTGGCAGGCGAGATCGCAGACTTGCTCACGGCTTACAAAGGTTTCCTCGCGGACACGCCGGGCAGTTCAGAGACGCATCATCGCCTGCTGCCGGACGCCACGCAGGCGCTGCCAATCGCGTTCCGGCTTGTGGACCCGCAATCGTCGCTCGCTCGCCGGACACTCGATGACCTCGAGGGACTTTGGAACACGCGCTGGTCGGATGGTGGTTACGATCGCTACCACACGAGTTCGCAACCTGACCAACCCGGGCCTTGGCCGTTCGCGGCGTGTTTCATCCTGCGAGCCCAGCACGAAGCGCGGCTCTTCGACCGCAGCCGGCGTTCGTTGGAGTGGTTGAACACCTGCCAGGGCGGAAGGGCCGGGTTGTGGTTCGAGGAGATTCCGTCCATCCGCTCGCTGGACAAATCCTGCGGGCTGGTGTGCTGGACTTCCGCCGAGCTGGCGGTGTTCGTCGTGCGACATTACTTGGGCGTGAGTTTCGACGGCGACACGCTCGTGCTGCGGCCCGCATTGTACCCGGGCAGTCCGCCGGTGAAATCAGACCTGCGTTTTCGCCACAATCGGCTTCGTTTGGAAATTAGCGGGAGCGGACGAATTGTCGGCGCCATCGTCAACGGCAGGAACTTGCAGCCCCGCGCAGAGGGTTCGCTGCGGCTGCCCCGGGATTTCGCCGGAGGTTCGGTGGTCATCCGCTGCGCGCAACGGCGCTAAGACTTGGTTGGCCTGGGGGATGGTGTTCTTTGATTGTAAGTTGCTGGGGAGAAGGTTAAGGCTTAACCCAACCCCAGAGTTTGGATGAGCCTGGTGTGGGGATGGCCTTTGACACCGTCGCCGGTTGTGCCACCGCGGCGGTAACCGGTGACTTTGATTTGGTCAATGCCCTCGAACGGGCAGTTGGCGAAGCGACCCGCGCGGCAGGACGCCAGCTCTATGTCATGGCCTACGTCGTCCTTCAGAACGCCTGCCTGGTGCGGCGTCCGGAGCGATTTACTCAAGCGGTGCGTGTCTTCACCGGGCCGGCCCCGAACGAATTCCACCGCCTGATGCGCCATGCCTGGGATGCAGACAAGGGGGCCGCGCTTTCCCGCTTGAACAAGCGTTCGTCGCGGTAGCAACGCCCCAAGAAGTCATGCGACAAAATGCAAAATTGTTGTTGACTTCCCCGTCGTTTGAAAAGATAAAGCACTCATTGCACTAGCGTCAGAACCCGTAGGGCTGGAACAGCAGCGCGCGGCCAGTTGAAGCGGGTCCGAAGGCGCCGGGTGCAGGTCTTGGGGAAGTCTGAGTAGATGCAGATTGTTTGAATACGGCGGTTGCGACCGCGAACGTGATATTGGCCATGTGCACTAGGCGATACAAAAAATGCAACGAGGCCCGGGGCAAGTTCCGGGGGTTTACCTTGATCGAATTGCTCGTGGTGATTGCGATCATTGCGATTCTGGCAGCCATGCTCCTGCCCGCGCTGGGCAAGGCCAAGCTGAAGGCTCAAGGCATCCAGTGCCTGAGCAACCATCGCCAGTTGGCGTTGGCGTGGCGCATGTACACCGAGGACAACCGGGACGTGCTCCTGTATGCCAGCGCCAACGGAACCGCTTGGGAGCCCGGGACCTGGATGAGCGGCGGGTTGGATTTCAGCGGGAGCAACCCATCAAACTGGGATCCGAGTGTTGACATCGAGAAAAGTCCGATGTGGCCCTATTGCGGCAAGAATTACGGTATCTTCAAATGCCCCGCGGACACTTCCGTCATCACGGTTAATGGCGTGGTCAAACCAAGGGTACGCACGATGGTCATGAACTTGTGGCTGGGCGGCTTTGGTGGCACCGAAGGCGGTGTGCTCAAGTCGAAGACGTTCATTATGTACAAAAAGTACACCGAACTGAGCAAGCCGGGACCCGCGAAGATATTCATTTTCCTCGACGAACGAGAAGATGCCATCAATTGGGGCAATTTCTATACGGACATGGCGGGGTATTACCCCTTCAACCCTGCCCAATACATGCTGGCCGACATGCCGGGCATCTATCACAACAACGCCTGTGGGTTCTCGTTCGGGGATGGCCATTCCGAAATCAAGAAATGGAAGGACAGTCGGACTTTTCCGCCCATGAAAAGGGGAGGTTTGATCTTCGATGGGACCACAGAGACGGCCTCGCCACGTAACGTTGATGTCGCGTGGTTGCAGGACCGTACCACCCGACCGATCGCGCAATAGGACGGCTGGGCACTTGAGAAGTAATTGCACCAACCGCAGTTCGGCGATGTAAACGACCCTTTCGAGACCCCTCCACAGTTCCAAACAGAAACTGCCCAAACCACCACAGAAACATAGTTATGCGCAACCTAGCTCAAACAACCAGTCGAATCGTGTTTGCCGGAGCCACTCTCTTGGTGAGCTTCGTCGCCCTCACCCTGCGGGCGGACTATTCCAATACCGTCGCGTCGTACAATCCGCTGGCATACTGGCGACTTGATGAGACGGCTGCTTCGCCTGCCCTCAACAAAGTCGCCAATTCCGGTAGCGTCGGCAGTTCGGGAGAAGGCATTGTCGTGCGACAAGTCACGAAAGGCGCGGCAGGCAGGGTGAACAATTGCATCAGCCTGAACAATGGTGGTTCTGGGATCGCGTGCCTTGCGAAGGTGGATGTACCTTACAACGCTGCCTTGAATCCCGCCGCGCCCTTCAGCGTTGAGTTCTGGGCGAACCCCACCAGGAGCGACCAGACGTTGTGTGCGATCTCCTCGATAAATTGCATGCTCAACGGTGCAGGCAGCCGCGTGGGATGGCTGGTTTATCAAGACACCACGCGGTGGCAGTTCAGGCTGGGTCTCATGAGCGGCTACGCGATTACGCTCAGCGCCCCAGCGGGGACTGTCACCTTGAACACATGGCAGCACGTTGTTGCGACGTATGACGGCTCCACAGCAAAGATTTATGTAAACGGCGCTTTGAAGGCCAGCGGTACTCCTGCCGCTGGCTGGGCTCCGAATACAACGATCCCCCTGATGATCGGCGCCCTGCCGCTCGCAGGAGCCGGAGCGAACGCCGTTGACGGGCCCTCCATTGCGGCCCAAGGCCTTGCGGGGTATCGCGGTTTTGACGGAGGGCTCGATGAGGTAGCAATCTACCCAAGCGCCCTCTCGGAGACGACAGTGATCAACCACTATAACGCTGCCTCCACTCCCGCCACGTACGGAGCCACGATTCTGGCTGATAGTCCACTCGGCTATTGGAATTTCGATGAACCTGCCGTTACCGCGCCGAACCCGAGCACGTTCCCCATCGCCGTCAACAGTAGCAGCGTGGGCAGCGCCCTGAATGGCACGAATTGGTGGGGCGATCTTGCCGCGCAAAGCGGCTCGGGGTATGCCGGTCTGGGTGCAGGCAACAAGGCCTGCTTCTTCGATGGTGACAATGGTTATCTCGCACTCGGGGATGATCCCGCGATGCACTTCACTGGCCAGATCACGATGATGGCTTGGGTGAAGTCAACAGAGGCGAGCTATTTCCGGAACATCATTGGCCACGGATGGGATGCGAACTACGCAGAGACCTTCCTCCGACTCTCCCAAGGTGATGATGGCACGGGAAACAGCGACGGAAACATGTATTACGAAGTGGGAAGGTCCGATGGGACGCAGGCTGGCTACGACAACAATGTCGCCCGTTACGTGATCCCGGCTGGGGATATCGGCAACTGGGTTTTTGTCGCAGGCGCCTACGACGGTGCCAACTGGAATCTGTACCGAAACGGGCAGTTGGTGGCTTCCACACCTAGTGCCAACGGCGCAGTGGATGTGCCTCAACGGTGGTCGGTCGGCTCACGAAGCGGTCCTTCACCCACCACCGGCTATGCGTCGGCCACTTTTGAGAGTGAAGGCCTGTTCTTCCACGGATATATTGACGAGCCAGCCATTTTCAATACCGCATTGTCAGCATCTGCAATCAATGCGATTTACGACGCCGCCCAAGTCAAACCTGTGATCACGCGGGCGGTGCAGAACCCGGGTACCGTTTTCGAAGGCTCGCCGGTTTCTTTCAACGTCTGGGCTGAAGGCAGTCCCACGTTGGGTTGGGTGTGGACCAGCAACAATGTTCCCTTTGCCGTGGGGGTGACCAACGTCTCTGTATCCAGCTTTGTTGCCGGCGCGAAAACAATTGCAGTGGTGGTCACGAACGTGTACGGGTCGACCACGAGTGCGGTCAGCTTTTCCGTAGTAGCTAGCGCGCCTTTCATTTTGAGCCAGAACCAGCCTAAGAGCGCGGAACGTTTCCAAGGGTTCCCTTTTAGCCTCACCCTCACTGCCGGTGGCAGCGAGACGAAGATCTATTATTGGAGCAATGTGACGAGCGGGGTGCTGGTTCAATCCGGGCCTTCGCCGACATACTCAGCGAACGCGACGTTTGGGAACCAGGGCACCTACAAATGCCTGGTCAGCAACGCGCTTGGCACGGTTTGGAGCGACCCGGCGGTGTTGACGGTTAAGGCCATTCCTTCTGGTTACGGTGGCAATGTGATCGCCAGTGGCCCGATTGCCTACTGGCGTCTGGGTGAAGCGAGCGGGTCTGTAGCCCGTGAGGATGTCAGTGGCTACGATGGAACATACCTCGGCGCGGTGACACTCGGCCAACCCGGCTATGCCGTCGTTGACCCGGACACCGCAGTGGCCTTCGGCGCAGTGAACGCCTATGTCGGCAACATTCCGGGGACTGCCGGTTCTGGTGTGAATTTCTCAGGCCACGTCAATTTCACGATTGAACTCTGGGCGAAAGGCCCTGCGGGTCAACCAGATGAATCCACCCTGATTGCAAAAGGCATCGGTTCCGGCTTCACAACTGCGAGCGAGCAGTTCGCCATTGATGTTGCCGGCGCGAATTATCGGTTCTTCACCCGCGGCAGCGCCAATGCGTTTTTTGAGGCGGACGCGTCGGTTGGGCCGAACGGCACCTGGCAGCATATCGTGGCGGTGTATGATGATCTCAACACTCTCGGCGGCGGGTCGCTGATGTACATCTACGTCAACGGAGAGTTGGTGGGAAACGGCACTCCGCGTGCCAGCGGGTTGCGCACTTCAACCACGGTTGTGAACATCGGCTCCAAACGCTTGGGCAACGATCCCGCCTATGATGGGTACTTCACAGGCACGATTGACGAGGTTTCGGTGTATCCCTTCGCCATGGATGCAGCCACCGTCTTGGCGCATTACGGGTCCGCCTACGGGCCAACGTTGCCTCCCGTCATTGATATTCAGCCGCACTCGGTGACGAATTATGTAGGGTTGCCGATCACGCTGACGGTGGCGGCTCACGGTACCGTGCCACTCCATTATCAATGGAAGAAGAACGGCGTGGATATCGGTGTGGACAGTTCCACCTATAGCATTCCAGCCGCCTCCGCCGCTGACATCGGCAGCTACACTGTCGGGGTGACCAACGGGATCAACCCGGGTCAGTTGAGCACGGCCGCCTATGTTGATGTCCTTCCGCCGCCCGCCAGCCCACCGGCGATTCCGGGGTTGGTCCTGCACATGCCGTTTGATAACAACGTGAACGACGCGAGCGGACACGGAAACAACGGCACGGGAATTCACAGGGTTCAGAATGCGGGCGTGATTTCCAGCAACGTCGCCGCTCAAACCTATGTGCCGGGCAAGCTCGGCTCCGGGCTGCATTTCGTGTCGACGCCTACGGACACTTCCGGCACCAACTTCGACAATTACTATGTCTCGTTGAACGACCGCCCGGACTTCCACTTCAGTTCCGACGTTGACTTCAGTATCGCATTCTGGGTGCAGAGGTTGGCTGCGGATGACCCGTACGGAGCTGAGTGGTTTGACTTGCCGTTCCTGACCACAACCGTTGGTTCAACCTTTGGTGCCGGACTCACGCTCGCATGGACCTATGGCATTCCCAGCGGGACCACCGCACCATACATCGGGGGTTGGGCGTATTCGATCTACGAAGGCAGCGGCGTCAACGCCGGTGTTGGTGGTCGAGGCGAGCAAGGCTCGATTGATGACGGGACTTGGAACCACTTGGTATATGTCTTCGATCGCAAGGCGGGCGCTACCGTCTATACGAACGGCGTGCCAGCCGCATTCCACAAACAGGCAGGTACTGCGGCATATAACGCAGGGAACATTGACACCGGGAATTGGCTGACCATCGGTCAGGATCCGAGTGGCGCGTATTGGCCGGACACCACCTGGACCGTCCGCGGTGCGGCGGGCTGCATGGATGACCTCGGCATTTGGAGAAAGGCGCTCACGCCGCTTGAAGTCGCTGCCATCTATACCGCCGGGATCAACAACAAGAGCTTCACGACCGTGCCCGACTCGTTCTACATGGTGCAGTACGGCGGATCGCTGAAGATTTACTGGAACATTGGCGTACTTCAGTCCTCCACCAGCGTGACCGGCCCGTACACGGATGTAACGGGTGCGACGTCGCCCTACCCCGTGTCACCCACGGGCGACCGCAGGTTCTTCAAGGTGCGCAAATGACCGCGCCCACCTGAAATCTGAAAGCCAAGACGGCTGGAAGTTTGCTTCCAGCCGTCACTTCCTTGTTCCGAACAATCCGAACCCGCTTGAGGCCCGACTTTCCAGCTCATTCAAAGACGAAAAGCTTGCTAAACGGGCCAAAAGCGCTTGACAGCGAATAAACAATGTCAGAGACTCACGCCATGAAAATCATCAGCAAGGTTCGGGTTCCTCAACAGCTTCTTTTGTCCTTTTTGACGTTGCTCGTTGCCGGTGGCTTCCAGTGGCAGGCATTTGGCCTGCCCGGCCTCGTCGCTATTGGCAATGCTGGAAACGCAAATGACACGACGGGTTTTGGGCGGGTGACTTACGCCTACAGCATCGGCCAGTACGAGGTGCTGAATTCGGAATATGCAGCCTTCTTGAACGCCGTCGCACGGACGGACACCTATGGACTTTACAGTTCATTCATGGCATCAGACGCGCGCGGCGGCATCGTTCAGTCGGGAAGCTCCGGGAGCTATTTGTATTCCGTGAAGCTTGGATACGTGGACATGCCCGTGGTGTTTGTGAACTTTTACGATGCCTTGCGGTACGCAAACTGGTTGCAGAATGGGCAGCCGGCGGGCCTTCAGGGGCCGGGGACAACCGAAACCGGCACCTATACTTTTTCAGGGCCTACCACGGTAAGCGCCCGGTTGTATACGGGCACGGGTCTCCAGTACGCGCTGGCTTCAGAGAACGAGTGGTACAAAGCGGCCTACTACGATTCGACGCTCAGCGGAGGCGCCGGCGGTTACTGGAAGTACCCCACGCGATCGAATGCACAGCCAGACAGCCGGCAGCCGCCAACGGCCACGGCCAATAGCGCAAATTTCTATTTTGATGACGGCTTCCCGAACGGCTATAATGGGGGCTTTGCCGTGACTCAAAGCCCGACTTACGTCGTCAGCCAGAATTATTTGTCCGACGCCGGAGCTTATTCCGGGTCCGCCAGTTACTATGGCACTGCTGATCAGGGCGGGAATGTATGGGAATGGACGGAAGGCATCAATGGTATCAATCGAATCGAGCGGGGTGGTGCGTTCGATGCGTCTGCATCGTCATTGCTGTCCACCACTCGCTTCTCGATCGCGCCGACATACGACGACTACAATTTGGGCTTCCGCATCGTGTTGGTGCCTGAACCGAGTGCGGCAGCTCTTTTGGGGCTTGGCGGGCTTGCGTTCCTCGCGTGGCGCCGTTTCGCTAGGGCTTAAGGTTTCTCACGCTTTCAGCAACGCCTGCGCCCCGGCGCGGGCGGCTTTTTTTCAGTGGGAGACTCCAATGGTTGCTGGCCGATTCAGATCAGTCTGATCGAATCAGGCCCTGCCGCTCCCGCTTGAAGGCGGGCTGAGAGCTCGTCAAACGAATTGCGAACAACAGCAGCCCGTGATGACAACTCCTTCGCGCGGATGCTGACAAATAAGCAGATGCCGCCCTTCTGGATAGCAGCCTTTCGGAATGCGGTGGTCTTGCGTCGCGTTCAGTTCGCCGCCCGGCCGCCGACTCCCTTCACGCCCTTCCCAATGAGCTTCGCCGGCTCCTTCGGGCGTAGTTCACGCACGGCCTTGCCAGCCCGCCACATCTCGGAGTCGCGGATTTCCGTCAACTCCTTCTGCAAGAGCGCCTGGTAGTTCGGTCCGCCGCAAGCCTGGAGGACGCGAGCGCACTCCTTGCCGGTCTTCACGCGGTTGTAGAGGTCTTTGAACACCGGCAGGACGGCCTTCTTGAACTTCGGCTTCCAGTCCAGCGCGCCGCGTTGCGCCGTGGCCGAGCAGTTGGAGTACATCCAGTCCATGCCGTTCTCGTCCACGAGCCGGATGAGCGATTGCGTGAGTTCCTCGACCGTTTCGTTGAAGGCTTCGCTGGGCGAATGGCCGTGGGCACGAAGCACGTCGTATTGCGCCTCCATGATGCCCGCCAGTGCGCCCATCAGCACGCCGCGCTCGCCTGTCAAGTCGCTGAAGACTTCATGCTGGAAAGTGGTCGGGAACAGGTAGCCCGAGCCGACGCCGATGCCGATGGCCAGGCAGCGCTCTTCGGCGCGGCCGGTGTAATCCTGCTCGACCGCGTAGCTGGAGTTGATGCCCGCGCCAGTGAGGAAGTTGCGGCGCACGTTCAAGCCCGAGCCTTTGGGCGCGACCATGATCACGTCCACGTTCTTGGGCGGGATGACGCCGGTCTGCTTCTTGTAGGCGATGGAGAAGCCGTGCGAGAAATACAGCGCGTCGCCGTCCTTGAGGTTCGCCTTGATCGTGGGCCAGACGGCGCGCTGGGCGGCGTCGGAGACGAGCAACTGGATGATTGTCCCGCGTTTCACTGCTTCTGCGATGGGGAAGAGTGTTTTGCCGGGCACCCAGCCGTCGGCCACCGCGCGGTCCCAGTCGCGCTTGAACTCCGGTGCCTGGCCGACGATGACCTTGAAGCCGTTGTCGCGGAGGTTGAGCGACTGGGCCGGGCCTTGGACGCCGTAGCCGATGATCGCGATGACTTCCTTTTTGAGGACCTTGCGGGCTTTGGCCATCGGGAATTCCTTCCGCGTGACCACGGTTTCCATTGTTCCGCCGAAATTGATCTTTGCCATATGTTCGTCTTCTTGTTGTGACGCCGCCGATCCCCGGTCGTCCCGAGGTTTGATTCAATGTTCGTTCATTTCGCCAGCCGATTGGCCTGGCGAGCGGGAAATCTTAGCGGGAAGCTTTTCCTTCCGTCAATCGGATTGCTTTCGCGGTAGTGCCTTAATCTCGATTTCGAACAGGCGAATTACTTCTTCCACCCGAAGCGAAGAAGCAGCCCAATTCCAAGGCCGACGATGGCACCGACAATGATCAAGTTCGGATCCGGAGAATTCGCTGCTGCCAAGACCGTATTCATTTTCGAGCCTTTCTACTTCCGCGGCAAGGCGACCTTGCCCGTGCGGGTCAGGTCCATCACTCCGAACGGCTTCATCAGCTCGACGAACTTCTCCACTTTGCTTTCGTTGCCGGTGATCTCGATGGCCAGGCTCTTGGGCTGCACGTCCACAATCTTCGCCCGGAAAATGTCCGTGATTTGCATAACCTCGGCGCGGCTGGCGGAATCCACCTTCACCTTCACCAGCACCAACTCGCGGTCCACATACTCACCATCGCGGAAATCCTGCACCTTGATGACATCCGGCAGCTTGTTGAGTTGCTTGACGATTTGCTCCAGCGTTGCATCGTCACCGCGCGTGACGATGGTCATGCGCGAGGCCGTCATGTCCTGCGTCGGCGCAACGTTGAGCGAGTCAATGTTGTAACCGCGCCCGCTGAACAGGCCAGTCACGCGCGTCAGCACGCCGAATTTGTTTTCCACCAGCACCGAGATTGTGTGTCGCATAAAAGTCCGTGTTGCACGGAGCGACGGAAGCTAGCAACCGCCTGCGGTGGGGTCAATTTTTGATTTCCGGTTGTTGTAAACAAGTGAAGTGACCGGTGTGGGGACGAGTGAAGTGACCGCTTGGCCGGTGTGGATGGGGGCGGGCAGGATGGGGGATGAAGCGATATGG
>Ga0315277_10002956_pt1 | contig 23346 bp, 28 predicted proteins | sample YL17G05_15_MG_FD_203695 | JGI IMG/M metagenome (GOLD analysis project Ga0315277, IMG submission 203695) | Sediment microbial communities from Yellowstone Lake, YNP, Wyoming, USA - YL17G05_15 | ecosystem: Environmental > Aquatic > Freshwater > Lake > Sediment | place: USA: Wyoming | collected...
CCTGAACGAGCTGGAGAACAAGATCCAGAGGTACTGCCTGGACTTCTCGCGGGACTTTTTGCGCTGCACCTGCCAGGAAGCGCCCTACTGCGGCTGCCCGCAGAGGAATATCTCGCTGAGGATTCTGGAGCTGCGGGCGGAAGGCAAGAGTCCAGGCCAGATCATCGACGAGTTCAGTGACAAGTACGGGATGTACGCCTACCAGGGCGACCTGATCAACTGGCTGGACCAGATCGTCCGGTATCTGGAGGCCATCGAGGCTGTGGCGAAGGTGCTCGGCAAGACGGAGGCGGCGAAGGAGGCGGGGGAGAGGAAGAGGAGGGTGGAGGGGGAGTGATTGTAGTCATAGCCTGGTAATTGACAATGATTTCAAGAAGCACCTTCTTTTACAACATGGAATTATTTTATCTTTTTCCTAAACTCCCAAAGCCGAAGCTCTTTGTAATCCTCTAAAAATTTACCATACTCTGCCCAAATTTCTCGTTCGTCTTTATTCGGGCAAAGTGGAATTGCAATTCCTGCCTTTTTCGATAAATCAATTCGATAAATATCGAAGAGAGACTTTATATATCTACCGTAGCTCTTATGAGCCAAGATAGAGATCCTATAAAATAGATATGAAATAAGAAGGGAGAATATTACCATCAATACCAGGAAGCTTAATACATTTAATAAAAAATGATCAAAATGGATGAAATCTCTGACTGCTACATAGATTGTATCTTTAATAAAAAATACTTTAATAGTAATCAGCAAAGGGGCAATGAGAAAAATAAAAGAAAGATACACTAAGAAGTCAGATTTGGCTGCAGATATATCGATTTCGTCTCTTATTTCTTTTGGCAAAATCAGCCACATATGATACCAGAATACGCCAAAATCCATTCCGTACTGTTCTTTAGGATAGCTTTCGTATTCTGCAATGATATTGCCTAAATTGGTGCATTCAACAGGATGTCGTTTACTTCGAAATTTTTCTTCAGGATCATACGGATATTCCCTCATTTTTGTAGATATATTTTTAATTTCCATATTTAATTTTATTATTTCTTCTTCAATTTTAGTTTTTTCAATATCAGTTGTTTTTTCGGGAAATTCTTTTGATTTTGATTCTAGCTCATTCACTTTTTGTTCCAGATTGGAATCTAGTTTTTTATAAGTTCCCAATTCCCGCCTATACATATACCACCAAATTGGCTCCGGCCAAAATCGAATTCCTTCAAAAAATTGGTATATATATAAATCTAACGAAGTTAGAACCAACCCGATCAATATTCCTGTAATTGTTACGCTCGCTAGTTTATCTAGCAGTTGCATATTTGAAAAATAATTTGGAATGTGTGCAGAAAACGTATAACCTGCAATGATTGTAATAATTAATCCAGGAAAAAAGATCCTTATGAGCGTAGGAAAGCCAAAACTGCCTGGGACGTCACTTATTGCCATGTGCAATTCTTCAAATCAATTAGGCTAAGTGCTCTTTTTGCCGTTACTCTTCCTTGGTTCACTCTGTTTCTTTCCGCTTGTATCCAATTTATTTCCGCGTCCGCGAGAATTATCCTGCTTCTCCACCACATCTTTTTTGGACATTCTCAAACACCCGACATTTTTTTATTCAACACATCCATTTCCTAACGTATAAGTGTTTGGAACACATATTTTTATAAAAATTAAATATATATGTTTGTGCATCTACTATTAGCCAATAAATCTGATATATTGCCGATACCTCCGTTGGAGGCGAGTTCGATGGCTTCAAATAATGGCTCTTGCGGATTGGACTCATAAAGGGGTGGATGGCTTCAGAGAGTAGAAGGCTCGATTCCCACACCCGTAACTACACAGCCACCCTCCTGCGCGCGCTGGGCGTGGGCCCGCCCAGGCGTTCGTGCGGGAGTGCGTCAGGCAGTTGGACGCTAGGCGGAGCGAAAGAATCAAGGCGATCGAATTGATATAGGATTTGGCCAATTTCTGTTCAACGTATGGCTTCAGGAAAAAGCTATAATCTTGGCGCATGCATAGCATCTTGGCGTAAACAGACATGGCTCGTATACCCATTGACTTGGATAAAATAGCAGATTTTTGCCGCAGGCATCATATCCGCCGCCTGTCTCTCTTCGGGTCGGTATTAAGAGACGACTTCGGGCCGGATAGCGATGTCGATGTGCTTGTGGAGTTCGAGCCCGGCCATACTCCGGGACTGGCTTTTTTCTCGATGGAAGAAGAGCTGTCTCAAATTATCGGGAGAAAGGTGGATCTTAACACCTCCGGATTCTTGAGCCCCTACTTCAGGGATAAAATCGAGAGAGAATCGGAAGTGCAATATGTCACGGCGTGATTCAGAGATTCCCCTGCGTCAAATGCTCGATCATGCCAGGGAGGCGATAATCCTGTCAAAGGGCGAAAGCCCGGAGGAACTTGTCGCTGATCGTGTACTTGGCCTGGCAATAGTCAGGCTCATGGAGATCGTCGGAGAAGCGGCCAATAGGGTTCCAAAGGAGGAACGATCGAAACATCCAGAGATACCTTGGACGCAGATCATCAGCTTGAGAAATCGCTTGATCCATGGCTATGACGCCATCGACTATGAAATCCTTTGGCATATCCTAAATTATGACCTGCCGGATCTTGTTATCTCTTTGGAGAGAACACTAGGCACTGATATTGAGTAAGCTGACGATAGTGAAGAGCATGGCCAAAAAGAATAGCCAGAATATCGCAAGGGGTGCGAGGCCCCTGGCGCCCCGCATCGCGACCACTCCGTGTAGGCTGGCCCGCCGCCCACACGCGCACGAGCCCGCCCAGGCGTGCTGGAGCGGCGAAGTCTTGACCAAAGATTCATATCCGACCTGCTGCATAATAAACCGTGAGGCAACGTTGGTATGGCGAGGCCAATAGAATTGGGATTGATCCTGGAAGGGGAGGATGCAGAAGAGTTCTTAGAGGATCTCAGGAACCCCAAGAAGCCCACTAAAGAGCAGATGGAGATGTTTCGGGAAGCCATCAGGATCTGCAAAGAGCATCCGGTTTCATGAAGCAAATCCCTCTTGATGAGCTTCATGTGGAATACCTAAGAGAGCGCCACGACCTCTCGTTTTTTCGCTGCAGCAATGATGACCTGAACGATTTCCTGAAGGGAGATGCAAAGCAGTCCCAGGAAGATCTGATAAGCAGAACCTATCCTCGCTATCCTGCCATAAAAATCGCCAGGCTGGCTGTTGACGAAAAATTTGAGGGCGGCGGCATAGGACGCTTCCTGCTCCTGTGGGCCACAGGTAAGGTATACCAGCTATCCAGAGAGGTCGGATGCAGGTACATAACTCTGGACTCGAAACGAGAATCCGTCGGCTTTTATGAGAAGTTCGGGTTTAAAGTGATCAAGAAATATGCAAACCGCAGCTTCCCGCCCATGTACCTCAATATGTATCCGATAGTTTTGCAGATGCAGCAAGAGAATTCAGAGAAGGGTTAGTTCTCCACCAAGTCCAATCGTCTTATCGAGGTTATCTAAGGCGGCGGCTCCGGCCCGATGGCAGGCCCTTTCGCCTACGATGCCGTATCCAAGAGCTGCCCCCCCCGCAGCCGCCCACCTGCGCGCGTGAGCGGGCCCGCCCCCGGAGGGATGCGGCCATCGGGCTCTTCCCCAGCAGGCAATCGCTTTCGGACAAATGTGCGAATCGCGTCGCCGCTATGCCCAGCTGGCGGCCTGTTATAAATATTACTTCAATCAACTATTATCACGATGAAATATACTGTCATCCTCGAACCTCAGGACGAGGGAGGCTATACCGTCCGCTGCCTCGAACTGCCAGGAGCTATAAGTCAGGGCGAAACGAAAGAAGAAGCTCTGACGAACATAAAGGAGGCAATCGGGCTTGTCCTAGAGGTCCTCAGCCAAGAGCTGGCGGCGCGTACCAATGCCGAGGTCCTAAAAGTGGAGCTGGCAGATGTCAGTTAAGCTCCCGATGATCTCAGGAGAGCAGCTGATTAAGATTTTGGTCAGAAAGGGATTTGCTGTCCGAAGGCAAGCCGGGAGCCATGTGGTCCTTCAGAAAGGAGACACCGTCTTCTCAGTTCCTCTCCACGATGAACTGAAAAAGGGTACATTGAAGGCGATTTTGAATCAATCGGGCCTCTCAGTCGAAGATCTGTAAGGCGGATGGAGATCGAGGCTGGTCGCTTTCGCGGGCGTGGATTGGCTCTCGGCAGCTTTAGAGCGCGAACCAATGACGTTAGCCCCCGCAGCCGCCCACCTGCGCGCGTGAGCGGGCCCGCCCAGGCGTGCGGGAGCGGCGAAGGCAGCATGGGTGGCTCAGGAGAGGAACAGAAAGGTGAAAGGAGGACTCTCCTCCCAAATCAATAACGGATCTTCCCAGGAGTCAATTTAACCGCGAATAATGTCAATAGTAACCAAGGAGAATAAGTGAACTCCTCCCACGCCCTGAAAGGCGATAGATGGGTTCCAGTAAGCTCGTTTACCCTTTTCTCAAAGACCTTCCCCCCCACGAGCCGGTTAAGCTCCGCATGTATCTCAGCTATGTTCCTGTATCCTGCGGCAGGGAGGTGGTGAACCTCATCAAAGATTATCAAGCCAAACTTATTCCCGAGCTTATCGGCGTGAATGTATGCAGAGTCATAGGTGGATACTGTTAAGGCTTTTATGTCCCACGCGCCTCCCCCAAGAACGCCTACTTCCGTTTTGAACTCTTTCTTCAGCCTGGAGCGCCACTGATCCACCAGATCAAGTGTTGGAGCTACTACCAAAGTTGGGGTATTCAACAAAGATATGGCTTTTATCCCGACAAGTGTTTTGCCGCTTCCTGTCGGAAGTACGATTATGTCCCGATTGCCGTTAGCTATCCATGCATCCAGGGCCTGGTTCTGGTAATCCATCAATACAACGCTGCTTTGAAGTTCGGGACAGGAAATGAGATCCAGGACATCATCTCTGAAATCGAAGCCAGATATCTTCAAGAAATCGATGACATCCCTGTAATGCAGAGCCATTGCCCGGTAGGTCTTGGAGCGCTCATCCCAGGTAGAATTAGGGACCCGGATGTCTCCCTGAATCTGGATTGTGCCTTTATCAAAGGTAAGCTTCATGGTCTAATTGATATCTCCCTGGGCGTTTTTTTTTGATCTGCTAGCTTCTTTCCAGGAACCGTAGCTTGATAGATATAACTTGTTGCATTTAATTGGTTTAGCGTTTATTTATTAGAGTTGAGACTCTTAATCCGATCAATCTGATCTTCCTATTGCCCCTTAAGAAAGCATCGACCAATCTCTTGGCATTATTCCTGAGAATATCCAAATCATTCGTTGGAAAAGACAAAGACTTGGCGCGAGTATAGGTATCGAAATGCTCGTACCTGACTTTAATGGTGATGGTCTTGAAGTGGAATCCATTATCAATTAGCTCTTTGTGTATCTCCTCTGCCAGCTCATCCAGGATCTCAAAAATTGGACCAACATCATCTACATCCTTCTCGAACGTCACTTCTCTTCCTATCGATTTTGTCTCATATTCCTCTCTGACTTCACTGTAATCGATACCATTAGCATACTCATGAAGCCTGCTACCCCAACTCCCAAAGAGTCTCGCTAATAGCTCAGGATTTGTGGCGACCAAATCGCCTATAGTCTCAATCTTGAGGCCCTTTAGCCTTCCTTCCGTCTTAGGCCCCACGCCCGGTATCTTCCTGACTTTCAAAGGAGAAAGAAATTCCTTCGCGCCCTCTTCTCTAATTACGGTCAAACCATAAGGCTTCTTGAAATCGGAGCCAATCTTGGCAAGCATTTTATTGGGCGCGACACCTATAGAACAGGTCAATCTCTCTTTATCCAAGACCTCTTGCATTATTCTTTTGGCTAAGTCCCCTGCATCATCGAAGTCATTCACTCGATTCGATATGTCGAGGTAAGCTTCATCTATCCCGCCCTGCTCAAATCTATCGGCATGATTCTTTAGAATTTTCATTATATTATTGGATGCTTTGACATAGAGAGCGAAGTGTGGTCTGAGATAAACACCATCCGGGCATAGCTTCCAGGCTCTGGATATGGGCATGGCTGACCTAACGCCAAGCTTCCTAGCTTCGTAAGAGGCACTGCTAACGACACCTCTGCCTTTGCCTTCTTTTGGATCAGCTCCAACTATTACGGGCTTGTCCATTAATTCCGGATGCTCTCGAACTTCTACGGAAGGGAAGAAGGCATCCAGATCGACATGAAGAATTACTCGCATACTGCTTCCCTACCTAGATGACATGATTTCAGGGATATTGCACTTGCGAATGAGACCCTTTTGTTCGGGAGGTAAGTCAGAAGTTCTTGTTGAGAAAGATATCCAGGAATGCAATCCGCACATTCCGCCATCAGCGATGGCGACATCTACCGGGAGGGGTTTATTTCATAAGTGGACATCAGGAAAAGAAGTGTGTCTGGACCCCATCGCGACCCGATTTCCGCCAAATCAATAAAGGCCATTTAGACTTCGGTCTCGCCAGATGCACGCCGCTAAAGAAAACTTTGTGGCATTGGATGGTGGAATTAGGTGGTACAGCCGGGACAAGTGGGACAAGGCCTCTGTAGATAATTTTATTCTTGTCCCACCTAATTATTTCTGTCCCATCGCGTGTGGTACAATACTGGGTATTATGTCCCGTCTATACCGCCTGTACCACCAAATTCCCCTATAGACCTTGATAGGTTTTCTGAGTTGCATGCTATATGCTGCACAACCCGTGAGACCCAGGAGGGATCGCAGGACGCGGCTCGATATGAGGTTGTTGATGTATAAGCCATAGCTACCTAACATTCTGGCTGGCAAGCCAATTTCTGCATTATAGCTATCCTTAAATTCTTTAACCTCCGTTACATTTCTTACATATCCGAGAACCTAAGAAGATACATCATAGATGAGTTGTCATAATCCTCGGGGCACATTCAATGAGCGATGAAGAAAAAGAACAGACCATTCAAGAAGAAGATGAGCAGGGCAACATTCTCATCTATCCAGCCTGGTCAAAGAAGAATGCTCCAAAGGATAAGCAGGATATGTGGGAAGTTCCGATTTATCTCTGAAATATCTTGGATCTATAAATTGTCCAGCCTATCCAGACACCTTGGTCCTGGCTTATAGTCAAGAAGGCAAAAAGGCTCGGCCTGAAGCCCACCATAAGCCACAGTGGCAGGTTCAGGTAGATGGCCTCCTCGCTCTCTAGCTTTTTAGGTTAGGGGTTGGAAGGTTAAATAGCGCATTTCCGCCTCCTGACCCAATGGGTACATACAAGACGTTGGGATTGGTCTTTATTCCCTGGACAAATTCCCAGGAAACCAGTGTTGGCGTAACTGATTCTCCCTTGATGCGGTTTGCCTCAGCAATGCCCTTTGCTTCAATGACCAGTCTCTTGGCTTCTTGCTCGGATTGCTGGATGGTAAATTGCATCTGCTGAGCTTGTTGCTGCTTCTGCTGTTTGGTTGTAATAGCATCCTGAAGCTCCTTTGGAAGATAAATTCCCCTTAACCAGACTCTTTCGATTATAATGCCGGTTTTACTAAGCTCTTGCTTGAGGTGGTCTTCAACATCCGCTTGAATTTCAGTCGACTTGTTTGTGTATATGTCTTCGGCAGTGTATTTCTTGATTTCAGCTCGCAATAGGCCCATGAAAGAGGGTGTCAATTTTGTGTCGACATAGTCTCCTCTTACGGTTTTGTATATTTCAGGAGCTTTAGTCGGGTCAAGATGCCAGAGCACGCTACTATCAAGCTTGATCTCAAGACCTTCACTCGTTAGCGTCCCAGTTACTTCTTTATATTCTATTTGCTGGGTCTGAGTATTCATCTCGTGGACGCCGGTGAGCGGATCTTTAAAGTTGAATCCAGGGCTCAACACGGTGTCTGAAACCACTCCAAATCGGTCTAGCACTCCGACATGACCGGCTGGAATTACTGCTATAAAGGTTCCTCCCACTAGCCCAAGCAGTAGCAGGGATATGATTGCAATCGCGAGGAATGCCTTTAATCCAAAAGAAAACTTTGGAGGTTTAGGCATCTTCTGCTTTATTTTCTCTCTTAATATATCGCTATCTGATCCGCTCATCTATTCCTCCTGCTTTACATTTATCTACATTTCTTTGGCACTAGCTGACCAAAATTTTTTCTGTTCCGCTTGTGCTAAAGAAAAACGTATTTGAGATATAGGAGAATGAGAATGTCTAAGAATTTAGTTCTTTCGTCATATCATGCCATCTCTCCGTAAAATTTGAAGACTGTGTATGCGTTCCCAACAACTTGTATTTCTGACATTCCAAAGAACTCCTTATTCCAATTGGTGGGTAGGTATCTTGCGATCGCTAACGCAGCCCCGCTGATTAATAATACTATGAAAAAAAACAATCTCTTTTCAATGAATGAGAAGGCACCGACTAGTAAGCAAATCAAGGACACAATCGCCATTACATTTCCCCAGCCAACATGTTTCAGTCCGCCCGTTATTTGGATTGTGTTATCATCCACCCTTTCTGCAAGCAGCATGATACTATTCATGTTGATAGCCATCGATTCTTCCACTCGCTTATTGGTGCCTACAACGTGCGACGGGTTTTCAAAATCAAATTGCGCTCCATTATCAGTCATAACTACCAAGGGAAGATCGAAGCTTCCCAAGAAGTTTCCACTCGTGTGCTTGCCATCGACTATATACTCGGTTACTAGTTCAAGCGGTTTGATTTTACTAACCAGTACGACTTTTTCCGAGTCTGATGGAACTTTGACAAGCCTTGCCAAATTAACCAGGTCGCTGGCGGCTTGAGCGGAGTCAAAAGTTCTTAACCGATTCAAGGCATCTTTACTGTTGCTGAAAATGAAATCATCAACGACCTCTGGGAAAATATTCTGCCCTGGCGTCTTGTAGCGATTTTTAATTGCTTTTTTCAGCTCCGCAACGCTCACTAGGAACACTGGGCCAAGGATTTCTATCTTGTTCTCGGTTGTAATAATTTTGGAATTGCGAAGCTTTACGACTCTCGCAGAAGCTTTTCCTCCTATCTTTCTAGAGGGTAGATCAGAAGTGGCAGCAAGTGTTATTGCCTCCACCTCTTTATCCATCAAATTGGAAATCTCTTGGATTTCATTCATAGCTTCACCGCTCTAGGATGACAACATAAAACGGACTGCTAACATACACCGTCCCCGTTTGGCGGTATATCCGATTGTCTAATTGTACTATATCGGGATCTTTTCTTGGTAGGATCTTTAAAACGTCAGCCGAAGTATCAAGGTCTTTTGTGACATCAGAGTGCTTTGGTCCGGTTATTGAAGTTTCACCACCTTTCACGTAGAGGACATCAGGGTCTTTGGCTGACTGCAAAACCATTTCGCTTTCCGCCAGACTCACTTCGAGATTTTCTGGATTATCTATGTTGCTGCATGTCAATTGTCTCCCCTTAAAAGATTCGCCGAATCCCGAGATTCTTATCGACAGCAATTCGCTGGCGCCGGCAACAATGATTACTTTCCTTGCACCAAAGTATCGAATCGGGGAGGACTTAAACTCGGAATCCATGCATGCTGCCAATCGTCTAGCAGTTTCTTGATCGATTTGCCCTTGTTTCGCAATTTCTATTAGCTCTTGATTCATATTTCTCACTCCTTTTCTCTCATTATAGATATTTTTATCTTTCCTCATTGATTCAATAAGGCCAACTCCACAGGATAGAACCGGCCCACCCAATCGTTATAAGACCAGCCGCTTCAGCCCACCAGGATCGTCATCGTATATCTCTTAAATCGAGATCGTTGAACCTGCATTTATTACTATTCATATCGAACTCCACTCGGCCGTCTCCATGCTCCCGGAGACATTCAATGTCCTGATTGCCCCCGTGGAGATGTTAGTCGGAGCACTGAACAGCCACCAGAGCCTGCAGCGCTACAAGATCCTCTACATCTGCGGCAATTACTCTCGCATCCTCAGCCAGCTGGATCGGAACTTCACCGAGCTGGAGATCAGCCGGGCCTTCACCTCCATCCAGCTCATGACCATCCTGGAGGAGAACCACCATAGCTTCCTGATCGTGGAGCACGATCCTCTGCTCTATGAAGATGCCAAGGAGATGGTGGAGTACATATCTCAGGCTCTGAAGCAGAGACCTCCAGGGAGGCGACCATCTTGCTCTACTCGCCCGCGCTGGACCCCCACCTGCAGAAGATGGCCGAGCTGGCCGACCGGGTATTCTGCATCTACGGTGAGCAGGCGAGAGGCCGTGCAAAGGCCGAGGCGAAGATGGCGGGAGCCCAAGCTACTCTGGAGGCATACTCATGAGACGGCCATGGAGGCGGAGGGCCGAGCTCTGCGAGCCCAGGCGGTCGGTTAACGCCAGGGTCCTGGAGCTGGAGATGGCCAAGGAGATCCTGGCGGAGGTCTTCCATGCCCGGCCCGCGGACGTGGAGGAGATGATACAGAGGAGGCTGGAGGAGAGGAGCTGGCCCGAGGAGGTGCGCGAGGAAGGGCGGTGGCCGGTGACGTTCTACCTGGTGAGTAGCCACCGGGCCTGATGTTTGAGAGTACGACTGCTATGCCACATGGTAGTCTAAGTACATACTATGCCATAGGGTCTAAATCAAGTTGGCTTTTCTTTTAGTAAATCTAATTTTTTAAACAATTTTAAATAATATGTCTTTCTATACGAGCGTGGTGAGTCAATTGGAAATCATCAAGGACGCTGTAGCGGGAAGAATAACCGAAGATATGAGGATTGTACCAGAAGACGAAAGAGTTGCTCGGGAATTATATACAGAGGCATTGCCGTCTGGGGCGATCTGATGGAATCATATTATCTATTCCTGATATTCCTCGTGCTTTTCATAGCGATGCTGATAGGCATCAGCCTTCTCACCTCTCGCAGACAGAAATCGGTCACTGACTTCTGGCTTGCCGGAAGGGAGTTAGGCGCTGGAATCATTGGCTTGTCCACAGCAGCCTCCTGGATCAATGCGAGCGCACTTCTGCTGGCGACGGGCCTGTTTCTCCTCATCGGCATAGGCTCGATTTGGGTTTGGGTCTTCCCCAACATCGCCGCCCTTATCATAATAGCGGCCATCTCAGGAAGGATCAAAAACATCCCCGCTCTGACTCAGCCAGAGCTCATGGAAATTAGGTATGACCCACTGATCAGGGCGCCTGTCGCCGTGGCCGTTACGATCATGATGATACTCTTCTCGGTTACTGATTTCATAGGATTCAAGCTAGTGCTAGGCACCTTCTATGGGATCGAACCCCTCTATGCCATCCTGATAATGGCTGCTTCAGTGGCCTTTTACGTCAGCGTAGGCGGCTTCCGTGCCGTGGTCTGGGCCGACTTGCCGAAATATGCATTGCTGGCAGTGCTGGCAGTGTCTGTGGCCGCAATGGCTCTGATGCTTCCCATCCAAAAAGGCCTATCCATTACAGCTACAGCCATTGCTCTCGGCCCAGAGTGGTGGAATCCCTTCGTCATGGGCGGAGTATTGGGTGCGTTGGTGTTTCAATTGGCCCTTTTGCCAGGATGGGTGGCAGAGCAAGATCCCTGGCAGAAGATTTGGGCTGCTCGCGACGAAAAATCAGCTAGGAGGGGTTTGATTTTTGGAGCCGCACTTATGGCACTGATCTATTTATGCTGCTTCTTGACGGCCATAGGACTCAGTGCACTATATCCCATGCCAACGAGTGAGGTGGAGGCAGAGATGCTCTATCCAACGTTCATCAGCGACAATGTCTCCCCTCTGGTTCTGGCCCTGCTCACCATAGGATTCCTTGCCGCATGCATGTCCTGCACATCCACCTTTGCCACGTCGGGAGCTTCTTGCATCTCCAGAGACCTGATACAGAGGCATATCAAGCCTGGAGCCACCATGAAAGAGATGCTGATCATAAACAGGGTCCTTGTAGTGGTCATGATTGCCACATCGGCCTTCATAGCCCTGAAGATGGAAAGTATCCTGGATGCAGTCATAATAGCTACGGTCATAGGCACTACCTCCTACTTCTTCCCCATAATCGGAGGCCTCTACTGGAAGCGTGCCACCAAGTGGGGGGCGCTGGCTGCCTTGATCGTCGGAGGAGGCACTCAAATCTTACTCATATCTTATGAGATCTTCTGGCTGCACCAATCGCTGGAGACTATCTCGCCCTTACTTACAGAGCATGGAGTACTGGTAGGTCTATCTCTCAGCGCCATTTTCTTCATCGGAGTATCCCTGGCAACACCACCTACAGAGAGGATAAGGCTTGCTCCCTTTTTCCCCGATATTGCGAAAGAGGTATTCCGAGGCCAGAGCCTAGAAGTGAATAAAAATAGCTCCCTTTATCGTGAGGTGATGGGGAGTATAAATCAGAAGATCTCCGGGGACAGGGCTCATCTGAACCTCTCCATAGATCTCCAGCCTGTGCAGGCAGATGGTGCACACATTCCAGGAGAGTTTGAATGGGATGAATATGTGGAGCGGCTCAAAGCATCACATCCCAGATGGTACACTCCCACTGGGAGCCACATCGTCTACAGGCTCTCCCAGGCAGATATGTTGGCCAGCATCAAGATGGTTCGCGGAGATTTGCTCCAGATCTGGCTCTCTGCCGAGCCGAGGCTGGACCAGATTGACCGCCAGATGGACGAGCTCTACCTGTCTTACGAGGAGATTGGGGACTCTGTGATTGAGTTCGGTCTGTGGGCATCTCCATCAAAATCATGAATCTAGATATTGTTGCGCCTTCTCCCACGGGCCGATGGCTCAGGCGCCTACAACCGCTACTTCGGGCGGCTCTCCACGGGCAAGATGAAGATCCGGGGCGTGATGGCCCGCAAAGGAGACACGCCCGAGTATGTGCGCCGGATGCAGCAGGAGCTGTTCGAGGTCCTGGCCGGGGCGAGGGGCCGGGAGGAGCTGCACAGGATCGAGCCCAAGGCCCAGGAGGTGCGCAGGAGGTACAGGGACGAGCTGGGGGAGCCGGACGTGTGCGCGAGCTGGCCATCCATCGCAGGGTGAGCAGGCTAAGCTATTCGCGAAGATGCGCAGAGGCTTTGGCGGTGCAGACTCATCTGAAGCAGGGCCTTCCCCTGGCACCGGGCATGGAGATAGGCTATGTGGTGAGGGACGCCAAAGAGTGGGAGGTGGAGACGGAGAGGACGGCATCGGGGCTAAATGCCGGGTATTACCGAAAGCTGTTGGAGAAGGCCTGGTCAGAAATGGCCTTTGTACTGTGTTAGTTGCATTGTTGTAGCGTTATATGCCACCACCGCTATGCTGCGACACGAGCACTCGTCTACGGGGCTGTAGATGCCCTTAGAGGGCATCCTTGATCGCCGAACGATGTCAAGTGATTATGCTAGCATACAATCCGCGTAGGTTCATTGCCATCCCAAAGAATTTGGATGGAGAGCATTCTAAGGTGTAGCTCTGAAGAGGACCAGACAGGGCTTTTCACTAGGGCAGGAACAGAGTCTTTCCCTCCGACTTGATGTTCTCTCGGAGTGGCTATGATCTCGCTGATTGATATAATGGCATAAAGGTCTTGCTTTTCCATCATAGAAATATGCATCAATGCCATGCGATAAACTTATATGGTCTTGTGAACCTAAGACAACATTGCTGGATTAGAGAAATATGGCTGCAACAGAGCAATGAACTGTCTCCAAACGAAAAGAGTTGAGCAAAGGCGAAAAAATGAAGCGAAGCAGAGATACCATAATCTCCCAAATTCTGGATATCTGCACCGGTGGTGCAAGCAAAACCAGGATAGTATATCAAGCAAACCTCAACTTCAGAACGGTAATTCCATATATTGAGCTGCTGATAAAGAACGAGCTATTAGAAACCACCCCAGATTCAATTGTCATATATAAAACGACTGCAAAGGGCGCCAGATTACTTAGAGAATTTAAGAGCATACGAAGTTTGTTGCCCGAAATATACGATATAGCTCAGAGAGAGGGGTGAAGGCTCGATAAACAGAGTCATCGTTGAATCACGGCATACCTTTATCCTCACATTATCTAAAATAGAGAGATCCTATACGAAACTTTGAGCGTTTTAAAAAAAATCAGAAGGATAGAACTATTCTCTACAGCGCTACGAAGCCGTTCTCCTCGGCGATCTTCTGGCCCTCAGAGCCGGTCATGAAATCTATAAAGGCCTTGGCCCCAGGCTTTGCATCGCCAAAGATGTAGAAGTACAGCTTGCGATTGAGCTCGTAGCTGCCTCCTCTGATTGTCTCCTTCGTAGGTTTTACGCCATCCAGGGTGATCACTCCCACCGAGCCGTCCTCGGCATAGCTGAATCCCAAGTATCCTATGGCCTTATCGCTGCCGGTTATGGCAGTTCGCACCTCTGCATTGCTGTTTGCCCCAGTGTTCACACCAGGAGTCTCAGCCGCCTTGCTGCCCATGATCTCTTCGTTGAAGGTATCCCTGGTTCCGGAGCCCGCCTCTCTGGCCACCACCAGTATCGGCTCATTCGGGCCGTTCAGGTCCTTCCAGTTATTGATCTCTCCCGAATAGATCTTCCGGACCTGGTCCTTGCCTAGGGACGTCACGCCGGCATTGTAGATCTGCTTGCTCACGGCTATGACTATGCCATCATAGCCTACCAGATTCTCCCCGAACTTGTCGCCAAACCTGCTCTTCTCCTCGGCAGTAACCTCGCGGGAGGCCATTCCTATCTGGGAGTTACCCGCAGCAATGTCATTGATACCCACGCCGGTGCCGCCTCCGCTTACAAGAGCCTCGTAATCAGACTGCTCGGCGTTGAAGGCCTCAGCCCCTGCCTGAGCCAGGGGCAGAACAGTGGTCGATCCGGAGACTCTGACCGTCTCCTTTGCCATTGCGATAGAGGTGCCAACTGCCTCCAAGAGCAGGGCAATCAATAGAGCACTTAGTAGCTTCCTCAATGAATTCACCGGCGTGAGGGATGACGAGAAGATATGTAAATTTAATCAAAATAAAATATACACAGCCCGTTACTCAAATTACGAGATAATAGAATATATAATCTATATTCCATATCCGGCTGGACCTACCACGATATCTTCTTGCGATAGTGATGTCGCACAATTATGGCCAGCATATTGGTGCCCAATACCAGAGCAATAAGCACCAGAGCCGTGCCCCAGGCCCTGGCCTCGACATCCCATGCTCCCAAGAAATAAATCAGATTCAAGAGGTGATAATCCAGATTGTTCACCGGCTGGAACACATTTGGTATCACACCGTAGATCATCTGAACCGGCGTGGCGGTGAAGGTCACTGCTGTCCACATTATGGGCGCGGTCTCTCCCGACGCCTTGGCCACTCCCATGATGACGCCAGTGAGGATGCCGGGCATTGCCGAAGGCAGGACGACTCTGCTTATCGTCTGCCACTTCGTTGCCCCCAGAGCCATGCTGCCTTCTCGCAGAGAGTTGGGGACGCTCTTCAGAGCTTCCTGGCTGGTCAGAATTATGGTGGGTATATTTATCAATCCCAGGATTATGGAGCCCGACAGGAGGGAGACCCCAAAAAATGTCACCAGAAAGGCCAGGCCGAAGAGTCCAAAGACCACCGAGGGAACGCCGTTCAGACAGCTCACAGCTATGGTAATCAGGCGGTTGAGCTTCTCATTCCTGGAATATTCATGCAGGTAGATGGCCGCACCGATGCCCAGCGGCGAGGATACAACCATGGCGCCAAGGACCATCCAAAGTGATCCAATTATTGCCGTGCTGATTCCGCCGGCCTGGCCCAGCCTTCTGTGAGGCGTGGTCAGGAACTCCCAGCTTACGACCCATATTCCTTTATATATTATTATGAAGAGGATGCCGCCCAGGAGAAGAAGCGATAATACGGCCGATAATCGGATAGCCAGGAATACAAGAGCCTCCCTCCCCTTGGCGCTATAGCCGTAGACGATGTTAAGAGCATCCTTGATGTTCAACAGACTGGCCAGAAAGACCAGCAGGGAAAGAATAAAAGTATACCCGAAGGACGCTCCCATTCCCAAAGGCCTCTTGATGACAAATCCCGGGTGAAGAACGTCAGAAAAGACCAGGAAAAGAACGGCCAGGCAAAAAAAGATATCCATGGCCAGGAAGGGTGCAGCCTTCTTCGAAACTGTACTGGCGGTCAAAAAAGATATGAGGATCAGTAAAGGGTTGCCCAGCAGGCAGGCTTCCCAGAGGGGCAACAATCTGCTCAGGTCTGGCTGCAGGACGAGACCTGCCCCTGAGGACGCAAATAGAAATGCAGCTATCGCAAAGGATGCCGCCAAGGCTGGCTTAATCTTCAATCAGTATCCTCCGAATTTCTTCCTTATTCGAGCCCTGGTCAGATCTGCAATCAGGCTGAGGACAGAAACCACAATTAGAAGAATGAACCCCACCGCAAAAAGAACGTGATAATGCATAGATCCTCTGGCCACCTCTCCCATCTCACCGGCTATGACCGAGGTGAAGGTAGCCCCCTGATCGAAGATGTTATAGAGGGGAGAGGGCAATCGGGCTACATTGCCCACCACCAGGAGCACCGCCATGGTCTCGCCGATTATGCTTCCGATGTTAAGGAGGACGGCCGCAGTTATACCGGACGAGGCTGCCGGTATGGTTACATGCCTCAAGGTCTGCCATTTATTGGCCCCCAGGGCCAGAGAGCCCTCTTTGAATTCGCTGGGCACGGCCCTCAGAGCATCCTCGCAGATGGTGGTGAGATAGGGAATGAACATTATGCCCAGCAGTATGGACCCAGCCAGGATCGACCTACCAGTGAGCATATCAAAGCTGTCCTGCAGGTAGGACACCAATACGATCACTCCCAAAAATCCGTAGACTATGGAGGGCACGCCTGCCATTAGCTCGATGGCCGGCTTCAATACCGCCTTGCTCTTCGGACCTGCCAGCTCTGCCAGGTAGATGGCCAGAGGAAATCCGATGATGATATTAATAAAAAGTGCCAGAAGGGTGATAATGAGGGAAGTGACTATCAGGGGCGAAAGGCCGTAGATATCTCCTGTTGGGTGCCATTTCTGGCCCAAGAGCAGCGAAAAGAAGCCCAATTCGGCGAACGCTCGAAGGCTTTCGTTGACGAGAAAGTAGAAGATGAGGAGTGTAATGAAGATGGAGGCGATGGCAGATACCAACAACAGCGCCTCTATGAACTGCTCTCCATATTTGCGAGGCACCTTCAGCCTTGGCCGATCCATACCTAAGGGGAAAACACATTCGCGGTTAAAGCCCTTGCCTATATGATCTATATAGAGAATTTACCAAATCAGGATTTTATAGAGCGATCTCTTGCAGAAAATCAGGAGCCGATCCGGCTGAGGATCTCCCCTGGCTCGTAGCGTATGCGGATGACACGGCTTCTGCCCCGCTCGCCTGCGCCACTGAAATCGGTATCGATGAGCCGGATGGCATCCAGCTTATTGAGGATCTCGTGGAAGCGGGTGTACCCTGTGCCCGTCATCTCGTGGAAGCGGCTGAACAGCTCGCCCGCGCGGCAGCTCTCCTGCTTTGCCGCCAGCCGCAGCACCTTCAGCTCGTCCTCCTTCAGAGACTTCAGGGCGTGAGTGAGGTGAACCAGCCGGGAGCGCTCGTAGGAACTCTCCACATCCTGAACGGAGATAGTCTTAGAGGCGCGCTTCTCCGCGGAGAGCCCGGACCTCTTAAGGAGGTCGATTCCCACCCTCAGATCGCCGGACCTGTCCGTGTAGTCCGCCACCGCCCCCAGGACTTCTTCGGCCATCACGCCGGGATAGAAGCCCAGCTGCACCCTCCGAAACAGGATATCCCGAAGCTCCTCCCGGGTGTAAAGGGGAAATACAACCTCTTCTGGCTGAAAGACGGAGACTACCCTGGGATCGAGAACATAGTTCAGAGTGGGCTCGCTCAACACACCTATCACGCCCATCTTGGCGCCAGGGCAGGTCTCGTGCGCCCGCAGGAGGGAGTATAAGACATGGTCCACCTCCTTCTCGTGGAAGAGATAGTTTATGTCGTCCAAAGCGACGATCAGGACCAGATCCTTCTCTGCAGAGGCCTGGGCCACCTTCTCGAAGATGCGCTTGAAAGATATGCCGCTGGAGGGAGGCGCGTGCCCGAAGATCTTCTTGTAGAGCTGGTAGAAGACCGCATATCTGGTGGAGTCCATCTGACAGTTGACATGCACGGGAACGACCTTGGAGGAGTGGGCCTCGATCTCCTCGAAGAGCTTGAAGAGGGCGGTGGTCTTTCCTGTGCCCGGTGGGCCAAGGCACAGGGCGTTGACGGGGCTGGCACCCTGTAGGGCGGGCCGAATGCAGAACTTCAGGCTGTTCATCTGCGCTTCACGGTGGAGGAAGTGCTCGGGCAGGTAGTCCAGCTCGAAGAGATCCCTGTCCTTGAAGAGCGTCTCCTCCCAGAGGAGCATATCAGGCTTCTTGGCTTTCTCGGGGCTCACTAGTTCAGTATATTTTGTATTTCCTTCTTCAATATGGCGCTCACCAAAGCGCCATCTGCTTTACCCCTCAGCTCCTTCATCACCAGGCCCATGAGGGGACCCGCTGCCCTCTCGCCTTTAGCCTTGACCAGATCCGCCTTGCTGGCCAGCACGGCCTTCACCACCACCTCCACGCCTGCCTCATCCACGCCCGCCAGGCTTGCGGCCCTGGCAGCCTCAGCAGCGCTCATTTCTGGATGTTTTGCCAGGGCGCGCAGCAGATCCACCAGACCCTCCTTGGCGATCCAGCCCGAGGCGACCAGGGCGAAGCCGTCCCTGAAATGCTGGTCTGTCAGATGGGAGACAGAAACGCCCTCCCTGGCCAGCTCGATGGGGATGGTCTCCAGGGCCCGGACCACAATGGATGAAGGAACCTTGAACTCGGCCACGATCTCCTCGAAGAGCTGGTAATTGGGCGAAGCCGCCATGACGCGAGCCAGCTCCGGGTTGAGACCATGATCGCGCTGGAAGCGACTCGCCCGCGCTGCAAAGAGCTCAGGCAGCTGAAGCTTGTCCAGCATCCTGTCGGTGACGACGACGGAGGGCACATCAGTCTCTGGGTACATCCTGGCCGAGCCGGGCAGGGGCCTCATGTACTCCGAGCAGCCATCGGGCAGCGCCCGCCGCGTCTCCTCCGGCACGCAGGTCAAAGCCTCCCGGGCGCGAACCAGCACTGCCTGCAGCGCCTTCTCGGCCCTTTCCTTGGGGCCGGTGACCATGACCACGCAGTCGCCCTTGCCTGCGACGAGCAGGCCGCGCACCGCCTCAACTTCATCCTTGGTCACGCCATAGGCAGGCAGCTCATCGGTGTGGAAGATGCCGCCCACTCCGGCGCGCTTCGCTCTGTCGGACAGCTCCGTGCCCAGGCGGCGACCGGGCTGGACCTCGCGACCCACAAGCCCATCAAAGCCCACGAGCCGACAAGCCAGGACCACGCCGCCGCTCTTGATGGACTTGGCTATTACCTTCGAGCCGGTGGAGGCGAAGAGAGAGGTGACATCCCCAAGATCTGCGCCTATGCTGGCCTTGCGGCGCAACAGATCCTCTTTTATCTCCAGAAGCCGGACCTGGCGCAGCACCTCCAGCTCTACGATCTTGTCGATGAGGTTCAGGTCCTGAACGCCCTTCACCTCGACGCGCGCTCCGCCCTTGATGGAGACGTTCACATCCTGGCGGATGGTGCCCAAACCGCGTTTGACACGCCCTGTGGAGCGCAGGATCATTCCCAGGGTTTTCGCCACCTCTCGGGCATGCGACGGCGAGATGATATCCGGAGCGGTTCCGATCTCCACCAGAGGGATGCCCAGGCGGTCCAGAGAGTAGACCAGGCTGTCGCCCCGGTCGTCAACGATGCGCGCCGCCTCCTCCTCCAGGCAGAGGAGGCCAATGCCCACGGGCCCTTGCGCTGTGTCGATGCTTCCTTTGGAACCGACGTAGGCCGTGCGCTGGAAGCCGGAGGTGTTGGAGCCGTCTATCACCATCTTGCGCATGGTCTGCACCTCGTCCACGATCTTCATGGCGAGCAGGCGGGCGATGACCAACGAGATCTCCAGGGCCTCAGGATTTATCTCTCGCGGAGGCTCTTCGTCCGCTTCGACCAAGCAGGTGGTATCGTAGGATTTGTAAAGAAACTTGCGCGATACCAGGACCTCTTCCAGAGCGGCACGGTCTATCTCTCCCAGCTCACTTCTCGAGGGCCGAAGATACCGGAAGAACTCGAAGTTGGACTCCCCCACCTCCCGGTGCTTTGTGGGGCAGCCGCAGAAGAGCTTGCACGCTGTGTCGAGCTGCTGGTGAATCTCGATGCCGCATATAAGCCCCAGGGCGCGGTAGTCTAACCCCTCGGAGACAACATTAGCCATCGATCACCGTCCAGAGACCGCGGGAGGTTTAACTCTTTTGACTGCCTCTCTTATGTCCTCGGCCTTGACCGTCTTCCTCTTGGCGTGGCTGGCCCAGCCGACTGCTTCGCGGGCCACCTCTAAGCCATAGCTCTCCAGGACCTCTGCCAGCGCATCCCTCGCGCCCTCGCTTACCCTCTTCGCCCCCGCCTCGCGGATGAGCCTGCTCACCGGGGCAACAGGAAGTATCGGCATTCTTCTATCACCTCATAAATCCGGACTTTGCAGCCAGAAGAGCCAGAAAGAACGACCCTTCCGGATATGCAAGCCCTAATAGGCATTTTATGCACTGGTAATTCCATATATAATTTTTGTAACGCAAAGGTCTGCACTATTCTGAAGATTATTTCGGATGGATTCCTTTATCAGGATTTTTTGATAATTCCGACGAGGATATCCGGTTATTCAATCTGCGAACTCGTCAATAAGGGCAAATCCGGGAATGTAGAATGGTAAATGTTATTACGTTGCAGCAACACCGGAAGAGAGGGAGGAGCAAAAAAGATGAGCGAATTCGGATGCAAGGCAATAATTTATAAAGATCTTGAAGATGTTTACGGTCCATGCGGATGCGGCATGGACATGGCCATCCTGCCCGTGCTCCTTCCCAGACACTGGCTGGTGGAGGAGCGACCGCCGGAGGTAGAGGAGCACGAGTTCGGCAAAGGCTTCGATTTCAGAAGGGCCTCAGGCTTCAGCTGCAATAAGGTCTTCGAGCATGAGATGGAAGGTATAGAGTACATGGCCAACTTCTCCTGCTGCAGGGATTGTGCCGAGAGGGCGGTTATGTGCGGATATGCCGTCTGGGCGGAGAGATCCTACCCCATGGTGCTGCGCTAGATATATTCAGAGGGATTCGTTTGAAGTACAGAGTCTATTCCACCAATTCCTGCCCCAAATGCGAACAGCTTAAAAAAGCGCTGGCAAAGGCGGGCCTCTCTTTCGAGAACCTGGATATGACCACCCCCGAGGCGCTCACGGAGCTGCGCATCTGTGGTGTATTCACCCTTTCTGCGCCCGTGCTCCAGGTGGAGGAGAAGTTCTACACCGTAGAGGATCTCTTCCAGGGAGAGAGGCTGTTGGACCTGGCGGCGATCCTCAAAGGCTAGAACTCCCGCCCCCGCACTCTACGGATATCGAAGACCGCCGTGCTGGCCACGTGCATCACGGCGAAGGTGCCGGCCTGGATGGGATCTGTCACCACCAGGTCAGCCTGCTTGGGAACCGATCCTGCCATCTTCAGAGCTATGACCGGTATGCCCTCCGCCTGAAGCTTCTTCACCTCCTCGGTGATACGCCCGCCCATGAGTGCGCCCGCCAGGACGAGGATGGAAGCACGGGGCAGCCGGCTTACGGCGCTGACCGCATCGGCAATGGCGGATTCGCCTACGAGAGGGATGGTGTCCACGCTGATGCGCTCTCCTCGCAGGTTGTGCCTGTCGGCTTCGTTTACGGCGCCCACGGCGACCTGGGCTACCTGGGCTCCGCCTCCTATGATGATCACCCTGGAGCCGTAGATCTTCTCGAAGGTCTTGTGAATGGAGACCTCGAAGATGGAATCCAAGGACTCCAGCTCCGCCACCATCTCGTCTACCCCTTCGGCCAGCCCATCGATCTCCATGTAGATCGATGCCTTGCCCTGGTTCACGCCTCGTTCCACCACGAACTGCTGGGTGTAGACAATGTTGCCTTGCCTCTTGGCCACCACGCCGGCGATATCGCGCAGCATTCCCGGGCGGTCCAGGCAGATCACATTTATGGCCGTGCTCATATCTCGCCTCTCTTTGCTCATCAATGGTCATTGGCAAACTTTAATATGACGAGTGATTACTCCCTGGCGATGGAGTTTTGTCCCCAGTGCAAGAGCATGATGATGCCGAAAGGCGGCATGATGGTCTGCCGGAAATGCGGTCACAAGATGCCGAAAGCCGCGGGCGAGGCCATTGTGAGCAAGACCTTGCAGCTCGACCGCGTAATTCCCGTCCTGGAGCAGGAGTCCGCAGGACTTCCCACCACCAATGCCAGGTGTCCCGATTGCGGCAACAACGTCGCCTACTGGTGGCTGCGCCAGCTTCGCTCTGCCGATGAGAGCGAGGTTCGCTTCTTCCGCTGCACCAAATGCAACAAAACATGGCGAGAGTACGACTAAGCATCAACTATATCAAATATTAAATTATCCTCTTCCAGGAGGCTCAAGGAATGTTCAAGGCAGTAATCAACGCAGAAACTCTGCGCGATGCGATCGATTCAGTCTCTTCTTTGGTGGATGAGGTGAAGTTCTCCATATCGGAGAAGGGCTTGGAACTGAAGGCCGTAGACCCGGCGAACGTGGCCATGGTATCGCTCAAGATCGGCGCGGAAGCTTTCGAGTTCTTCAAGGCCGACCAGGGAGAGATAGGCGTAGACCTGGTACGCCTTAGCGATGTCCTGAGCATGGCCGACAAGGGCGAGAACGTTCAACTGGAGCTGGACGAGGAGAGCCACAAGCTAAAGATAGGCGTAGGGTCTCTGTCCTATACCTTAAGCCTGATCGATCCCACGGCGATTCGAAAGGAGCCGCGCATCCCTGAGCTGGATCTGCCAGCACACGTGACCTTGCCGGGCGTAGAGCTGCGGCGGGCGGTGAAGGCCGCGGAGAAGGTCAGCGATCACGTAATCCTGGGCGTCTCAGATGAGGGCTTCTATATGGAGGCCAAAGGAGACATAGACTCCCTCAAGCTCAAGATCCCCAGCACGGAACTCCTGGGCATGAAGCCGGGCGAGGCCAGATCTCTCTTCTCGCTGGATTATCTGGAAGACATGTCCAAGTCCATCGGCAAAGCGGGTGAGGTTACTCTGGAGATGGGCATAGACTACCCCCTGCGGGTGAACTTCAAGATCGGCCAGTCCGTGGAGGTCAACTACCTGCTGGCTCCGCGCATTGAGCAGGAATGAGGATATCCGATTACCCTTTTACCCAAGAAGCG
>Ga0315277_10002958_pt1 | contig 23340 bp, 26 predicted proteins | sample YL17G05_15_MG_FD_203695 | JGI IMG/M metagenome (GOLD analysis project Ga0315277, IMG submission 203695) | Sediment microbial communities from Yellowstone Lake, YNP, Wyoming, USA - YL17G05_15 | ecosystem: Environmental > Aquatic > Freshwater > Lake > Sediment | place: USA: Wyoming | collected...
CCGCGTGCCCCTACATCTCTTGGGGCAAGAAATGTAGGGGCACGCGGCAGCGTGCCCACGCCCCAAACAGGGCATGCTGCCGCATGCCCCTACCTCCCAAACAGGGCATGCTGCCGCATGCCCTTACCTCCCAAACAGGGCATGCTGCCGCATGCCCCTACCTCCCAAACAGGGCATGCTGCCGCATGCCCCTACCTGCGTGGTTCCGACTGTCCCCCTTAACGACGGCAATGGAGCGCAGGGGAATTGCCATCCGGTGGAGCGCCATTTTATTGGGTCTTCTGCCTGGTAAGTTTTGCCAAGTAATCACCTGTTTGCTCTCGATGGACGGTCTCACAGAGCCATCCCGCCAACTTGGCATGCTCCGTCAAGGTTTCAGCATCCACCTGCAACCAGCCACAATAGGGTCCCCTCTGACCTCGAAACTCAAACTGCATTCTGATCTTGCCTATGTACCGCCCTGCTCTTCGGTTGGCTTCATGGTAGGCCAGGTTGCCTGGGTCGTCTGTGATTCGCACGTCGAGGGAATCCAACAGCAGCTGCCCGTTGCCGGAGAGGAGAGTATGGGCATGACCTAAGAACCGCTCCAAACCGGCTATGGTTTCGACCATGCCAATCCCGTGACCCATCATCAAGATAGTGTGTCGAAATGCCCGTCCTGGAATTTGAATATGTCCGCGCAATGCGCATCCTTTAAGCCCCGTTGCCTCATTATGGTCACAGCCTGAGGGCTGATGTCGATGGCGGTAACAGGTAGGCCCCTACGATGCAAAACCATGCTGTGTAACCCAGTTCCAGCGCCCACATCCAATACACGGCCTTTGCAGAGCTCTATCGCCGCCTTCTCTATGGCAGTAAAGTCGGACTGTTCGCGGAAAAACAGGCTTACCGGAAGAGGTGCTTCTTTGCCATTATCTCTGCGGACGATGAGTTCAGCGTTGGCGCAACCTTCGAAATAGGCGAGCAGCGCCATCCCAAAAGGTTCCATGGCCTGTGGGTTCATTAGCGTTTCCTCCCAACCGATATCCACCTCCTGCTTTTTCCCGCGTTATTGCTCGACCGACCCGATCACCATTGTGACCCCGCCGGTCGCAAAGTTCGGAAGATCTGCAACCGTTGCCTGACCTTCTGGCGATCCGAGCGTCTCCTGCATCTGCGCCTGACTCGGGAAGTACAGCTCGGCCATACGATAAAACGCCGGCCTTCCCCCGTCTGGTCCGGCCACAAACTTCGTGAGCTCCAGGCGAGCCACGCCCTGCATCTTAGCGGCAAGCGGGAGGTGTATTTCCGCGTAGTACTTCTCAAAATCCGCCGAACTCATGGGGTGCCCGTATAGGATGGTGACTTTCAGCATGGGTTTACTCCTTTCCAAGGATTGAGGTGGCCGGTGTTCTCAAGGGCGTAACCTCGCTAAAGCTTTGCCCTGCCGCTCGTCGGCTTCGGGTACTTGGGAATCGGCAGGTACGCCGGCACGGACTGCTGATACTCCCGGAACTCGTCCCCGAAACGCGAAGCTAGCAGCCCATCTTCGATACGTACTCGAATCTCGGTTCCCAGCATGTATAGCAGCGCCGATATCGCAACGAGATACAGCGGGGCAAGGATAAGGCCGGTGCCCAGGACCGTGAACAGCATCGACGTGTAGATCGGATGTCGGACAAAGCGGTAGATGCCCGATCGCACAAGTTCGTGATCCGCGTTCAGACCCGCTTCAATGCGCCAGTGTCGACCTAGGGCTCGGGCGGCAGTCCAGGAGAACGCATTCGCGACAATGAAGCAAGACACGGATGCCACGATCCGCCAGCCTTCGGGTGATCTCGTCCAGAAGCGCGTCTGCCACAACAGTGAATAACCGACCGCTACGAGCAATACGCCCCACCGGGCACGGCGGTCCAACTTCTGCGGCCTTTCGGGCTTCCGGCGGCTCCGGATGAGCGGCATGAACCACGACACCGATCCGGCAGCCAGGATGATGTATGCATATAGCGGCATCTTAGGCCGTGCGTGTGCATTCAGCGTGCGGCTAACTTCTTCCAATGAGTTATGAAAACGTCAGTTTAACCGTAGCCCAAATCTTGCACCAAGATCAAGTAATAGCGACTTTCTTCAAGCGAACTCTCGGCAATATTCATGATACGGTCTTTGTCCGCCTTCCCGCGCATCGTGAGTCCTTCCGCGATATTGACGGGAATGGAAACGGCAGTTCGTCTCATTTGATCCGCTCGCAGGAATTTGGGCTTGACTTAGCCCCAACGCTGGCCGATCTTGGAGCCCGATGATCGAAACCATCCGAAAAGCCGTATCCGATAGTTTGGAGCTGAAGAAAGCCTTTTTTGCCGCCAACGAGGAGCGTATCGCCCTGGTAGCGCGGGAAATCTGCGCGGCGCTGGAGAGCGGGCAGAAAATCCTGCTGTTCGGCAACGGCGGCAGTGCGGCGGACGCCCAACACATCGCAGCCGAGTGGATCGGGAGATTCCAGCGCGAGCGGAGGCCGCTGCCGGCGGTCGCGTTGACGACCGACACCTCAATCCTCACTTGCATCGGCAATGACTACGGCTATGACCAGGTGTTTGTGCGACAGGTTCGAGCGCTCGGCCGGCCAGGGGACATCGCGATTGCAATCTCGACCAGCGGCAATTCGCGCAACGTCTTGGTGGCCACGCAAGCCGCCCGCGAGATGGGGCTTGTGACAGTCGGCTTCACCGGCAGTGACGGCGGCAAACTCGGGAGCATGGTTCAGCACCATTTCAATGTGCCTCATAAGTCCACGGCCCGGGTTCAGGAAACCCACATCATGATCGGGCACATCCTGTGCGATCTCGTGGATGAGAATCTGAAAGGATTGTAGATCGTCCATGTCCAAATACCCGGTGCGGCCTTATGACCTGAACCGAATCCGCAGCTATCCTCTCAAGGACCGGCCCAGCAAGGTCGAGGTGGGCAGCTTCGGCCGGCCCCACATCTGCGGTGGCTCGGTTTCGGAGTTCCTTAACGGATTGCCCGCGCTCCTTGGTGCACAGAATCTGCGCGACTTGGCCCACGCGATCATGCGGGCCCGCTCCAATGGAAAGCCGATCCTCTGGGGACTGGGCGGCCACGTGATCAAGACCGGACTTTCCCCGATCCTGATTGACCTCATGGATCGCGGCCTGGTCTCCGGCGTGGCACTAAACGGCTCGGGAATCATTCACGACTTCGAGATCGCTCTAGTCGGCTCCACCAGCGAGGACGTCGAGGCGCAGCTGGAGCAGGGGGCCTTCGGAATGGCAGAAGAGACGGGCCAAGGAATTAACCAAGCCATCAGTGATGGAGTTGCGAACGGGCTGGGCATTGGCGAATCCCTGGGGCGATACCTGACGCAACTCCGGCCGCCCTTCGGCAAGTACAGCCTGCTCATGCAAGCCTATGCGCGTGGCATTCCCGTGACCGTTCATGTCACCATCGGCGCCGACATCATCCATAACCATCCCAACGTTTCTCCCTCCGACATCGGAGAAGGCAGCCACCGAGACTTCCGCCTCTTCGCCAGCCTGGTGGCCGGACTGAATGCCGGAGGAGTCTACTTGAACTGCGGCTCCGCGGTGACGTTGCCCGAAGTGTTCCTTAAGTGCGTTACCCTTGTGCGCAACAGCGGAGAGCCGCTGAAGGATTTCACCACCGCCAATCTTGACTTCCTGCAGCACTACCGCCCCACCGAAAACGTCATCAAGAGGCCTGTGAAGCAAGGGGGGCGAGGAATCGCAATTACAGGCCACCACGAAATCGTCATCCCATTGCTTGCCGCCTGGCTGGTCGAGCTGTCGCCCCGAACAAGAAGCGATGAGTGAGAAGCCCGCGGAGCCACAGCTGGATCGGGAGACAATCCAGGAGATCCAGAAGGGCGTTCAGGAATTCAACTCCGGCAAGTTCTTCGAGTGCCATGACACGCTGGAGGAGATCTGGAGGAATTTCCGCGGTCCTGCGCGGGATTTCTTCCAGGGCCTCATTCAAGTCTCGGTGGGCTTTTATCACCTGCGAAACGGGAATCTCCTTGGGGCCCGAAGCCAGTTCGAAAAAGCACTGCGAAATCTCGCACCTTACGGCGACAGATACGCCGGAGTGGACTTGGCAAACCTTCACAGCGAGGTTCAGTCCTGGCTGGAGAGAATCCAAAAGGGCGGGGACTTACGCGGTACTCTCGCCGACCTTCCGAAACTTCACTTCACCCCGAATTCTCTGTGAGTCTTTGTGTCCTTCGTGTCTTTGTGTTGTCTTTTAAAGGACAACACGATGACACGAAGGAGACAAAGACTACTGGGTAACACGATTCCCAGAGTGAGTAACGCGAGACACAAGATCAGAACGAAAGGCTTGGCCTCTTTCTCATGCAAGTTGTTCGAATATAACCAGCTTGGACCGGGACCGGTCTTTGGCACGGAACTTGCTGTAATTGGTCAGACCATGAAGAAACTTCCGCTGCTCCTACTGATGCTTGTTTCCTGTTTATTGGCAGCCGCGCAGAATCAGCAGAATCCCATCTCCGATGAGCAACGGCGATTCCTGGAGGTTCGTCGGCGGCAGATCGACCTGAGCTCCGCGCGGACCGCACTCCAGCGCATGCAGGAACTGTTCAAACTGGGATTGATTCCCAAGACAGACCTGGATCGTGCGCAGACCGAAGTCGACACAGCTCAGCTCAACTACCAGGAGGCAGTCCTCTCGCTCCTGAGCCTTCAGCCACGCCTCACGGTGAAGGAGGCGACCAAGTATCAGACCAAGGACGGCCGCAGGTTCGTCCGCCTGACGGTTCAGAATCTGACTCCGACCTTCGACGATTCCCAGTTCAAGATGCTGAGCAATTTCGAAGGGGCGGATCCCATTCCCGAGTCACTGCGCACACGCGACATCTCGGATATTTTCATCTCGTTGCGCGCAACGGGCGAGCCGGCGACGGGGCCGGAAGCGACCGCCCGCGGGACGACGATAGCGCTGCCCTACGAGGTCCACATCCCCGAGCTCAAATACGGGGCCTCGAAAACAATGGAGTTTCAGCTGCTCCGCGACGTGAACAGCGTCGTCGTCGGCTCCACCTACAAAGGGCAGAACCAGGAAACGGTGATCCAGCTGCAGCAGGCCGAGACCGAGAACGTGGTCACCGTCACCCCGATGCAAATTTCCCAGGAGGCAGACCTGGGCTCGCAGGCGACTTTCGACCTGAAGCTGGAGCGGTCTTCGGTAGATGTGCGTCAATTCCAGTTAAAGGCGGTGAATCTGCCCCACCAGATCAGCTACAACTTCGTTGACCCCTCCAGCCAGGCACGCCTGTCCCAGGTGAACTTCCCCGCGGGAGTCACGCAGCAGACTCTCGGGCTTCGTCTCTTCCTCCCAGAGCGTGCCGACGAACAGGTGCTTCCCGAGCGCACGGACGGGCAAATACGGATGGACAGCCCGCTGGAGTTCTGGGTGCTCGTGATGGATGCGGCACAGGCGCCGCAGTTCCAGCAGGAGCGCAACTTTTCGGCGGCTGAGATTGCACAGAGCCGCGCCGGAAAGGCGCGCCTCTTGATCCTTCCGCGTGGTGTGGGTCGGATCGAGGTTTCCGCTGCCAGCCTGTTCTCGGAGATCCAGACGGGGGAAGTGGTCGAGACCAACGCCACCATCCGTAATCCGGGCACGAGGCGTCTGGACAACATAAAGCTGACCACGGAGTATCCGCTGAACTGGCGCGTCGAGGTCTCGCCGGACATCATTCCATCCCTCGAGATCAACCGCGAGGCGACCGTTAAGCTCAGGATCATTCCGCCCTCGGACGTTCAGGTGGGTGATTACGAGGTGCGGATCAAAACCGAAAGCTATGCCTACAACCGTCGTGTCCCATCCGAGGACAAGATTTACCGTGTCAGCGTCAAGGCGCAGACGAACATCTTGGGAACGGCGGCGCTGGTCGGCGGCCTATTGATGATCGTTGTGCTTATCGTGATTTTTGGAGTAAAGCTGACTCGACGTTAAAACAATTGCGGATTGCGGATTGGCGGAGCTCGATTTTTCAATCCGAAATCCGCAATCCGAAATCCGCAATTCCGAATCAATGGTCTTGCATCCTATGGGATAAGACATGATCGAAGCAAAGAATCTAAGCAAAAGATACGAAGACGAGGTGCTGGCGCTGGATGCGCTGAATCTGCAGGTGAGCCCGGGGGAGATCTACTGTCTCCTCGGTGCCAACGGCGCCGGCAAGACGACGACCATCAATCTTTTCCTGAATTTCATCGAGCCGTCGGCCGGCCAAGCGTTTCTCAACAGCATCGATGTGGTGAGGAATCCGCTGGAGGCCAAAAAGTATGTGGCCTACGTTTCCGAGAATGTCATGCTCTACGGGAACTTCACTGCCCGTCAGAATCTCGACTTTTTCGCCAAACTCGCCGGCAAGAAGGATCTGAAGAAGGAAGAGTACTACCGCGTCATGCGTGAGGTCGGCCTTCCGGAGAAGGCATTCGAACAGAGGGTGAAGGAGTACTCGAAAGGGATGCGGCAGAAGCTGGGGATTGCGATCGCGATGATCAAGGATGCGCCGGCGCTGCTCCTGGACGAGCCCACTGCGGGCCTTGATCCCAAGGCGGCCGCCGAGTTCCTCGAGACACTCATCGATCTTCGGAAGCGAGGGAAGGCCATCCTCATGTCGACGCACGACATCTTCCGCGCGAAGGAGGTCGCCGACCGGGTCGGCATCATGAAGGAAGGGCGCAAAGTGATGGAGCGCACGCGCGAAGAGCTGCAGTACGAAAATCTCGAGCGCCTTTACCTTGACTACATGCGCGGCGGCATCGGCCCCGAGGCCGAAGGGCCGAAGACAGCACTCTGAACCACGAAGACCTCCAAGACCGCGAAGAAATTACAGTCTTGAGGTCTTGGCAGTTTGATTGTTGGGGGCATGATGTTATTGACGCTGCTGAAAAAGGAGATTCAGGACTACCTGATTTCCATTCGCTTTGTAGTTTTGCTGGCTCTCTGCATCCTGCTTATTCCACTCAGCCTCTACGTCAATTTCGAAACCTACAAACGCTGGTCCGCCGACTACAACGAGCAGGTCAAAAGCGAAACCATAAAGGGTTCCAGGGGCCGAGGCGGGCTCAGCGGGCTGCGGCCGCCCTCGGCACTCTCGGTCTTTGCCAACGGAGTCGAGACGAGCCTGGCCAAGGATTTTTCCATTCAGTCTCCGCGGATAATTTTCGGCACCGGGAGAAGCTATGGAGATCCCATATACGAAACCTTCGGCAGAATCGACTTCTTGTTCGTTGTTCAGGCGGTGCTCAGCCTCATTGCCTTTCTTTTCGCCTTTGATGCGATTTCAGGCGAAAAAGAGCTGGGGACGCTGAAGCTTGCCATGGCCAATCCCGTGCCACGCTATAAAATCCTTCTTGCCAAGTTCGCCGGCGGGATGATCGTCCTCATTGCCCCGTTTGTCGTGTCCTTTGCCATCGGTTCAACCATTCTCGTTTTCGCTGGCTACCCGCTCTTCCAGGGAATAATACTTGCCAAGGTCGCTCTGATCCTTTTGCTCGCGACGATCTACATCGGATTGTTCTTCGTGCTAGGCCTTTTCGTCTCGACCCTGACGCATCAGTCGAAGACAGCCCTGATCATGCTCATGTTTGTCTGGGTCGTGCTCGTGCTCGGAGTGCCGCGGCTAAGCATGATGGCGGCGAAGGTGCTCAGGCCTGTGGATGATGATTCAGTTGTCGCTCTGAGGATAAAGCTCCTGACGGAGTCCATCGACAAAGAGAAGGGGAATGCCCTCAAGCAGCTCTATTTCGACAAGGCCCGAGAGAAAAAACTGAGCCCTGGCTTGTTGACGTTTGATTCTGCGGATCCTGAGTTCGTGAGAAAAAGAAATGAGATCGCGGGCCCTTTCGAAGCAAGGATGCGCGAGGAGCTTGCGAGGATCAACGCCGACCAGCAGCGCAAGCGGCAGGCTCAACTGAATCTAGCCAGGAACATTGCGAGAATCTCGCCGGCGTCGCTTCTGAGCTACTTGATGACCGATATAGCCGATACGGGCGAGCACATAAAGGTGAGGTTTCTTGACGCGGTCCGCTTACATTACTCCGCTTTGGACCGCCTGATTTTCAGTAAGAGTTACCAAGACACAATATCGGATGGGAACACCGGCTGGGGGTTCGGCGGCAACTTGCCCGGCCAGGAAACACCCAAAGATCCTCCGCGCTTCTCTTTCTCGTTCCCGAGGACCGCGGAGAGCCTTGGCCAGAGCGTTGTAGACGAGGGCTTGCTTCTGGCCTGCGCGGTTGCTTTATTTGCCGCAGCGTCGGTGGCTTTCATCAGGTACGACGTGAGGTGATTCGGAGTGGTCCCGTCTGGCAGACGGTACCTACTCGGGAGTTGATTTCATGGTGTGGACGATTGCGCAGAAAGAGATACGCGAAAACCTGCTGAGCTTGCGCTTTGTGCTCTTGTTTTTGCTCGCGGTGGTGTTCATTCCGTCCTCTCTATACACCAACTACCGCGCCTACCTGAGCCGGCAGGCAGACCAGCAGCAGATCGAGCAAAGCAACCGCGACTACCTACGCAAGCTCAAGCTCTCGCAGATATTCACCAATCCGAAGTTTTCACTCGATGTCTACTGGCCGCCGGCGCCCACGTCGGTTTTTGCTGCAGGATTCGAGGAAATTCATCCCCGGCATCTCGTGGTTGGCAAGAACAGCGTCGAATACGGAGCGCCGCTGGATGTGCAATCCTCCAGCGGGCTTTTTGGGAGCATTGACTACCTGTTCGTGGTCCAGTTCATCTTCAGCCTTTTTGCGGTACTCCTGTCGTTCGACGCTATCACGCGCGAGAAAGAGCACGGAACGCTTCGAAGCATATTGTCCAATCCGGTGGGCAGGGCGGTGCTGGCCACGGGCAAGCTGCTCGGCGGCTACATCACTTTTGCCATACCGCTGTTGATTGCATTTCTCGTCGGGATCCTGATCCTGGAGATATCGGGATTAAATATCTTCTCCGGTGATTTCCTGCCCCGCACCGCGTGGATCCTCGCCCTTTCATTCCTCTACATCGCCGTCTTCTTTCTCATGGGTTTGCTTGTCTCTTCTCTGGTGTCTTCCACTTATTCTGCTCTGGTGCTTTCGCTGGCCTTCTGGCTCACGGCTGTGCTTGTGCTGCCGCGGGCGGCATCGCTGGCGGCGCAGCTCTGGCAGCCGGTGAAATCGCGCCAGGTCACGTGGCTGGAGAAAGTCAGCGTGGAAAGCAGCACTGAAATGGAGAAGGGTCGGCTGCTTGAAGAGGCCTATCGAAAAAACTCAGTTGTCGACAAGGAGGGACGAAGGGTTGCGGATGAGGGCTGGCAGAAGAAGCGCGACGAAATCGCGGCACCCTATGAGGAACGCGCAGCTCAGTCGATTCGGAGGCTTGAGAATGACTACCGGACGCGCAAAGCGGCTCAGCTCGCGCTGGGTTTGAGATTGGCACGTTTCTCTCCCGCAGGCGCGTTTGTCAGTTTCATAACTGAAATGGCCGATACCGGAATTCGTGAGGAGAATTGGTTCACGGCTGAAGCTGAACGATACAGGGAGATGCTGCAGAGAGAGCTGTTTAGCAAGATCCAATTTGACGTATTTCCAACGGGCGGCGTTTCCATGGGAATACGCGGCATGGTCAATCCGGCTCAGCTGCCGGAATTTCGCTTGCCCCGATCTCTCGTCCGCGACAGCCTGCGCGGCGCAGACATCGCCATCTTGCTCGTCTGGTTTCTCGTTGCGGCAGCGCTGACTTATGTGGCGCTCGCGCGCTACGACGTGCGGTAGTTTATTCTTAGGTAAACCTCCGGCTTTGCCAGGCTTTGCCGGAGGATCCACAAAGGTGGCAATTCCGGGGGTGGATTAGTTTTTCCAGGCAGGTTAGATGATTAATGAATTCATTGAACAGATATCTGTAGGGGCGCCACCTGTGGGCGCCCACTGAGGCCGAACGGGCGGGCACAGGTCCCGTCCCTACGGTTGAACCGATTCGGTGTTTCACCATGATTAACATGATCGAGTTTTGGCGCGAAGCGCCGAGCGCCTTGAGCGGTTCATAAATCAACCCGGAAGTTGGACCTATGATCTGGATCATCGCTCGAAAGCAGCTACTCACTAATCTGCTGACGTTCAAATTTGCCGTCGGATTCATTCTGTGTCTCGTGCTCTTTTCGCTGAGTGCAGTGATATTGACGCGCGACTACGAGGAGCGGCTCGCTAACTTCAACAGCGCGTCGAGCCGGCACATGGCTAGGCTTCAGCAGGCTAGGGTCTTTTCAGAAGTAAGAGTAACCATTGATAGACGCCCAGCGCTCCTCAGCCCTATCTGCGAGGGATTCGACAAGCGATTTGCCGGTTCGGCGAACGTCTCGTACACGGAGATTCCCACTATCAGTGTCGGACAGTCGGAGAAGAATCCGCTGATGGTGGCGTTGAAGTCCATCGATCTGATTGCGATCGTGCAGATTGTGCTTGGCCTTTTAGTTCTGCTGTTTGCCTATGATTCTTCCTCTTGGGAACGGGAACGGGGGACTCTGGCCTTGACCCTGGCCAATCCCGTGCCGCGGCACGTTATTCTGCTCGGGCAGTACCTCGGCGGCCTGCTCACGATCCTTCCGATGTTCCTGGCAGGAATTGGTCTGGCCTTGCTGATCATGATCCGCTCGCGCTCGCTTGTGCTCACCTCGGGCGATTGGACGATGCTCGGAATGATTGTCTTGCTCTCGGTGCTTTATTTGTCTCTCCTCTCCCTCGTCGGAATGCTGATTTCCACGCTGGCAAGAAGCACGTCCGCGTCCCTTGTCATGGTCTTGTTCTTCTGGGTGGTGTTCATCATTCTGCTGCCGAACGTGTGCGCTCACATTGCCTACAACATCCGGACCATCGAACCGAGATCGGTCGTGGATGCGCAAGCCCGACAGCTCAGCACGGAACTCTGGGATCGCGTGTACGATTACGCCCACAAGCACCGTTGGCCGGGCAATGTCTGGGCATATTCCAGAGGTGGACGCGTTTACTCAGGCGATGTTCCGTATCCTTTCAGTTTCTATTACGCTCCGCGTGAGGTGATGCTTTGGGAGTTGGAGGGATTGAAGTTCTGCCTTAGCCTCGACATGGAGTATGCAGAGAAGGTCCATGCACTCTACAGGAATTATGAGATGGCGTTGGCCGGGCAGGCATCACTGGCGAGAGCTATTGCTCGCCTTTCTCCCGCCTGGACCTATTATCATGCTGCGTCCGTACTCGCCGGAACGGATCCGGGCAGCTTCCTGCGATTTCTGGAACGGGCGAGGCTCTACCGCGGGGAACTGATCCGCTACGTGCAGAGCAGGAATGGACTCTTCGGTCCAGCCTATTTCACCCGAGTCAACATTGAAACCCTTCCCACAACGGAACAGCTCGCCGCCGTCGTGGCCAGTCGAGGGCCGAATGCCATAGATGAGATTTCCGGCTGGCGCGGCTGGGAGGCGGTCGCTCCCCTGAATCTGCGCGATCTGCCGAATTGGGAATCCCCTCCCCAGATTGTCAAAGAACGAATTGTGCCGGCACTGCCGGAGATGGGCATCCTTGTCTTTCTCAACTTGCTGTTTTTCCTGATCGCCCACGTCGCGTTCCTCAAAGCGGATGTGAGAGCGGGCTGAGGCTTGGCGGATATGCTCTGGGACATGGTAAAAAAGGAAATTCGCGATCAGTTGATGAGCCTGAGGCTTTTGCTGACTTTTTTCCTCGTCGTCATCCTGATGGCTGCGAATGCGATACTGTTTCAGGCGGAGTACAAGCACCAGCTTTCCGACTACAACGTCGAGGTCAACCGGAATCTCGCCGAGGTGGCCAAACTTGCCTCCCAGCGAATGCCTCTTTTCCAGGTGTTCAGCTTTAACAACCAGTTCATATACCGGCGCCCCAATCCTCTTGGTTTTGTGAGCGAAGCCCACGACAAAGACTTGCCCAACGCCTTTCAGGTCAATGCCTTCAGGCTCGAGGCTCCGGAGTTCACCCTGCGCGGCAATCCGCTACTCTGGAGATTCGAAAATCTGGATTGGGCCTTTATCGTCGCGGTGGTGTTCAGCTTTGCTGCCATCGTTCTCGTCTACGACAGCATAAGCGGTGAGAAAGAGCGTGGGACGCTGCGCCTTATGATGTCTCACCCGGTGCCCAAAGAGAAAGTCCTGCTGGGCAAGTACCTCAGCGCGGTGGTTGTGTTGCTCATCCCTCTGCTCGCAGGCGTGATGTTGAGCCTGGTTATTTTTGGTGTCGGGGGCGTTATTCCGGTTAATGCAACCCTTCTCGGAAGAATCGGGATAAGCCTTCTGCTCTCCATCATCTACATCTCCAGCTTTGTTCTACTCGGCTTGTTTCTCTCAACACGAAGCAGGTTACCCGCAGTGAGCCTTGTTACCGGGTTGCTGATCTGGGTTGTTCTCATAGTGGTGATCCCTGCGGCCGGCAATCTGCTCGCAAGGGGCTTGGTCAAGATGCCCATGGAGGAGCAAGTAATAGAGGAGGCAGACAGAGCGCTCGGGGAAGCCGTGGAGAACTATGACCGCCTGAACCCTCATCCCGATAACTGGATTATGAGCGGAAAGTGGTCTCCGGGCGAACCGCTGCTGAGAGCATTTGAGTCCGAGCGGGCGCGGAACCGCATTTATCAGTCCTATCAGGACCGGCTCGTCGCGCAGGTAAAGACGGGAGAGCGAATCGCCGGCTTTTCCCCGGCTGCTCTGCTCGGCCAGGCTTTGGAAGGCATCGCAGAATCCGGCCCATTTCACTACGAGAATTTCCTCAAGTCGGCGCGACAATACCGTGAACAGCTGGGCGACTTCCTTGATCGCAAATATCCCCTGAAGAAGGTATATCCGCAGGACCGGAATGCCACAGATCCTATTGTTAGCAGGATGAAGCTGGATTTTGCTTCGATCCCGAAGTTCGAAGACCGATTTCTTCCCATCAGGGAAGCTGTTCGCCAGTCTCTGTGGAGCGCTGCGGTTCTTGTGCTGATCAACCTGGTTCTTTTCGGCGCCGCCTATTTCTCCTTCCTCCGCTACGACGTGCGGTGAACTCTAAAAACTCTCTGCGGCCTTAGCACGCGCGCATTTTTCGTTCGATTTCCCCGTCGGCTATCGGTTTTTGTGATAGCATATTTGGTTCCAGTCGAGTTTTTCGACGAGAATGCCAGGAATGGAGTTTTACTCGGAGTTTATTAATTGACCGAGAGTGCGAACTGTCTACCCATGAAACGCATCTTGATCGTCGAAGATGAACTTACCATCCTTCCATTCGTTTCAGCGGTATTTCGCCAACGAGGGTATACAGTCGAAGCCGTGAGCCGTTACGGAGATGGAATCAGATTGGCACAGTCCTCTGAATATTCTTTGTTTTTGATCGATGTTAGACTTCGTGACGGGTCAGGTATTGACCTGTGCCGTTATATCCGCTCTCTAAATAAGGCTACTCCGATTGTCGTTTATTCTGGTGTTGACGACTATGAAACCCTCGCTATCCAGGCTGGGGCGAACGCCTTCCTCAGCAAAGGGGCTAGCCTGGGAGCTCAACTAAATCGGGTGATATCGAGCCTTCTCGGCCGCCAGGAATGCCCCGACGCCGTGCAGAAAAAAGGCAGCCTTTCTGAGTAAAGCCTCAGGAACCACAGCAAAGCAACTTCTCAGTTCGGGTCACAGGGAGCCTGGACGCCTCGTTGTTTGACAATGACAGCGTGTTTCAACTGGTTTGTTTCCTCAGCGGACAGGTTTGACCGAAGTTTCCCTTAACCTCTAGCTTGTGGTGGTGTGAAAACCAGGGACTCATTAGCTCTTTCAAATGAGTTTTATGTCCCCGGATTGCGTTCGAATCTGCAGGCTGGAGGAAATTGGGAATGGGGTTATGCACTCACGCTGTCTTTTTGGCGGGTCGAGCCTCGGGAATTTCCGGCCAAATAACCTCAATTCTCCTAAACCTCGCACGAGGAATGAGGGTGTTTCTGAAGCTGCCCTTCTGAAGCTCGATAAGCCCCAGAGAGGCGAGGAATTGCACATCGGACTGAACGTTCTTGAAGTCCCTCCGCAAGAATCTCGCCAAGGCTGAAATTGACTTTGGTTTCGCGGAAGGGACGGTGGCCAGGATCTCGAGTCGAGGAAGAGAAATGACCTTAGCCAACGTAGCCCAATCGGGGAACGAGATCGCCTCTGTGCCTGCGCTCGTTTTGAGCTTGCCTTTTAGAGCCTTCGCCCAGCGCAACGATACTTTGTTCTGAGGCTCAATGAGCAGCCGGGCCGTCTTCAACTTCATGGTTCGAATCCTGCCTTTCGTGACAACTCCCAGAAATCGGCGGGGAGTTTTTCATCGGCCGTGTAGGCGTACGGAACCTCCTCATTCCCGATGTGAAGGTGAGGTCCCTTGGGGCTATGGTTATCAAAACCGAGAATAGTCTTCCCCTCCACCACAAGAAAGAGCGAATATCTCCTCCCTTGCGGGTAGAGCTCCGACCGTTGGACTTGCCAGGCCTTCAGCTCTGCGACAGCCGTCTCGTGAGTCCGCTTGTTCACGAGGACTCGCTTTTCATGAAAAGAAGCCTGGCAGACACAGCTATGGTTTTAGCACCATAGGTGTGGTCCTGTCAATCCGACAATAAAGATTTATAAAGATTTCGGGGACAGCGCCATTATTCGAGACAGTCACCGAAATTCCCAAATGCCAGCGAAATGGTAAAGCGCATCCCGCCAAGCAGGACGCCACAGGACCATGACTGGATTTGATTCGTCCTTAGGTAAACCTCCGGGTTTGCCGGAGGACTCACGAAGTTTGACAATTCCGGAAGTGGCTCAGTTTTTCCACGCAGATTTGATGATTGATGCATTCATGGAACAAATATCCGTAGGGGCGCCACCTGTGGGCGCCCTCTAAGGCCGAACGGGCGGGCACAGGTCCCGCCCCTACGGTTGAACCGGGTAGGTGTCCCACTAAGGGCTCGCGCAAGAATTAATTGGCATTTTGGCGCGAGCCCTAAGCTTGTCATGATCCAGTTTTAGCGCGAAGCGTTGACCCCTCTGAGCGGTTCACAAATCAAGCCTCTTGCTTTGCCGGAGGTTCTGACTGAAGCAACCGAGGATCCGGAGTTCTTCGCGTTTTATTCTCCGGATCTGGACGGCTTTACAGGGGTCGGCCATTCTCTCGAAGATTGCCTGTATAAAGCCCGATGGGGGATGCAGGGTTTTGTGCGAACACTCCGGGAAATGAACCTGCCCGTTCCGCCGCCGAATTCCCGCCCCACCATCGTCATTCAAAACGAGCGCAAGAGCGCAAACGCAAAGTTGCTTAGCCTGACGCCATTTATTAAAATGGGCGAATTCGATTAAGCTTTCGGTTCGAAATGCTCGACGTCCTTGAATCGGCCGAAGTCACGGTCGAACGTGGCCACCGGCATCGAGGTTTCCTTGGCAACTGCGGCCAGGTACGCATCTACAAAATGAACCCCGCTCTCTTGCACACGGCCGAGCGCTTGGAGCACCCGGTTGCGCTCCAGCAGCGGAATGCCCGGAGTCTTGAAGCATTCCACGAGCGCTTTCGCGACATCCCCTCGCGGCGGCTTGTAGAATGACTCCAAAGTGAAGGCCGTCTCCGCTACGACAAGGGCCGGAACGGCCAGGGTAAAAGCGCCTTTCTCCGCGCTCTCGATGAAAGCCTTGGCCGCCTGGAAAAGCGACGGCGGCTCGCCAGTGAAGAACCGCAGCAGGACGTTAGAATCAACCAGGTATCGAGGCGCGCTCACTCGTGCTCCTCGAGTACAGCTTCCTCAGTTCAAGTCTTAACGCCAGCTTCCTTCTCTTTCTTGAGGCCCGGAAACGGTACCCTCGATTTGAGGCACCCAGCAAATTGGCTTACGGTCCTTGCCGGCCGGATGAGGGCCGTCTCATTCTTCTGTGGCTTCCACTCAATCCGCTGCCGAGCAGCTTGCCTCTTCATCAGAAAGGTCTTTGGGAATCTGCCCTCCCCGCAAATCTTAAAGGATCCGAAGTCCTTGTACCACATCCCATCTGGCGCCTCGGGTTCCGATTCCCTCCAGAGCTTCAGCTTATAGAGATCCTCGACTGTTATTTGCCGTTCCTCCAGGCGGTCAAAGAGATGCTGACGGAGGGCAGGTGGAAGATTGGTCCACTGAATCTTGGGCATCAGTCTCCGAAAGTCATGCGCGCCAGTTCCTCTTTGATCCGATGCCGCTCGGTAGGATCAGCCGATTCCGCAAGTCGATTAGCGAGCGCGAAAAACCGCTGTTTTTCGGCTTCCTTGGATAGGAGACCGGCTTCAATCAAATCTACAAGAACTCGATTGGCGCTGATCTTCCGAGTCTTGGCGAGGGCATGCACGTGTTTTGCGATGCGAGGTGGAAGGGATATGCTCTGACGAACTGATTTTTCTAATTTAGCCATATCATTATCTTACACCACTCCGCACCATAATACACCAGAAGCAGTATTGAGTTTGCAGCGTCTGGTGACTCCGCCCTCCCATCCACCGCCTCCGCAAACCACAAGATACCGCCTGACCTGTGGGAAGTGAGGCGGGCTCTGCTTGCCCAGCTTTTTCAGATCCTGCATCTCCTGGAATAGACCATCCCAGTGAGTAGCATCAACCCAGGCAATACCTACACCCACCGGTCCGTGAAATGCCGTCACAAGCTCGGCACGGTCTTTATGTTCGATCTCGATTCGGTCAGCGCCGATTTCGATGGCTTTGGCAAGGAAGTCAGTGATCATTTCAGGTCCAAATCTGGCACCAGCAGGATTGTTCCTCAAGGGATTCTTTACGCAAGACAGCCTCAAGAGATTGCATCACCTTCTCCGCTCATGAGCTCGTGCTGCGTGTCAGGACCGAACCCAGTTAGCAAGGATAGATCGAACCTGCTGGTCGACCTGTCGACGAGCTTCGTGCCGTTCCCAGCCCCTGGCGAGCAACTCATCGTAGTTGGTTTCTGCATGCCGGACGTGTGCAACCACGGCAAGTTGCACGGCCTTCTCATCGAGAGCTTTTGCCGCTTCAGAGCGGCCAACTCTCCCGCTGTACTTCAGACAGGCATGTTCAGCCACGGCATGGTCGGTTCCGGCAGGGCATGCCGGAAAGAGTTGGCGAACCCGCTGCGCAAATTGCTCCACGTATTGTCGATCGAGTTTCGCGCGACGTTCGGCCTCTCGCTCGCTGCGCTCGCGGCTCTGACGCCTGGGCAGGCGGTGATGTCCTGCCAAACTGGGCCATACGAATTGCACGAAACCAGCACTTCATCGCTTTTTCCTTTGACATCGAATGGGTTGGGATTGATCATGCGTGGATTCTCATCAGTCCCCTTTCCTACAAGCATGAGGATCATCAGCAGCCAAGGCTCGCGTGTGTGGCGGAGGAGGAACTTTGTCCCGAGCCCAGCATATCCATCCGCGCTGCCTGAAATCTACGGGATATCTTCCCCGTTGCCTGGCGTTGATTCTGTTCACCTGCTGCCTGACGAGCCTCGCCTTCCCTCCTGCGAGGGGTCGCTCAAGGGACAAATGCCCAGGCCAGCCTGATAGGCACGGACTTTTACGATACCCATGCGGAGACTTTATTCTACAGATACGACCCCGGCCCCCCGGCCGGCTTGAGCGCGGCCAATTGCAGGGCAGGGGATTGGTCATCGGTTGAGACGCGAGCGTAGCCGTATTTCATGCCGTCCATAATGGGACAACAAAACGGAACGTCGTAAGCCTTGTTTTTACAGGGTTCGGTTGGCGTCCCGAAACTTACCCTTTCTGAAACACGGCGGGGGCATTGTGATATTCTTAGAGGATTTCGGATATGGGTTCTGACGGTGTTTAAGTGCTGTTTTGTACAGCGAGAGTTTGGAGTTACAGATTGAGGAGATCACACACAACCGAGTTTGGCGACTTCTGGAGGGATGGCAGTCCAAGCTCCGTACATGAACTCCTCGGTAATGCCTGGTGGGCGTGGATGGCCTGGGTCTTCACGCTTGAGGAGAGCGCGGCGTGCATCGGTGAAAGGTCATTCCACATCGTACGTCCGAATGGCGAAGTAGTGATGCCTCTCACTCTTTGCGTCCGCGCCATGCTACTGGGTTATACGATTGAGTGCGCATTGAAGGGCCTGTGGGTCAAGAAGGGCAACAAGGTCGTTCAGAACGGAAAATACGTAGGTGTGGGCAGAGGTCAAGACCACGATCTCGTGCAGTTGTCTCGAACAGTTGGTTTCTCGCCAACAATGACTGAAACTGATGTCCTCCACCGCTTGTCAAAGTTCGTGAAGTTTGCCGGTAGATACCCCGTGGCTAAGAGGTCCGGCGAAATGCAACCATATGAAGTGTCGGTAATTGGAAAAGTCGCCGTCGGACACTTCGTAATCGGAACTCTTATGCTGAAGATAGCCTCAGTCGGGTCGCAATCAATCTGGATTAAAACCCGCACCGGATTCTACTCCACCATGAGAAAGTTTGGGAGATTTTCAAAATGACCCACTACTGACTGACGAGCCAATTACGGAGATCGGCAGTCTCCATTCCGGCCAATATCGCCGAAGGCTTTCGCAAACGCGGGAGAGCAGACAAAGTACGCTACCTGAACACGGCCGAAGGATCCGTTGAGGAAAGTCGATACTACCTCATCCCTGCAGAAGACTTGGGGTATGCTAGAACAGTGGAGATTATGAGTTCACTGGAGGAAGTCAGTCGGCTTCTCTGCAGCTACATGAAGGCAATTCTGGATTCCCATTCTGAATCCTGACTCCTGGCTACTGACTCCCAAATCCTCGCGCGCAGAGAAATCTCACGGTTTCATAGGTGCATCCGCTGCGCGCGGGGATTTCAAGGGGCGCAGCCCCTTGGTTACTAGTACGGATCTACACTGATCAGTGTAAACTTGGATTCCGCTGGCCGGCACGGAGATCTCGGAACGCCGGTGGACGCTAGGGCCAACCGGTCGGTAGACCCTCCGTCAGGAGATGGGATACGCGTGGGCGCCGGATCCGCTTGTGGGCTTTTGCGTCATAGGTGAGCCAGAGGCCGCTCAGCTCGCGAGCCAAAGCAGCGTAGCATGCGTCGTACCCCGTGAGACCCTGCGCCACGAAAAGCTCGGCCTGCGCGGCCAGCGATTCGGTCATGGGATGTCGCAGAACTCCGGCAGAGAGCAGCGGCAGCAAGCCGTCGCGGAAGACCAATGCCCCCTGGGGATGTGTTCGGCACAGGACGGCAAGAACCTCGAACGAGAACAGCTCCGGAACGGCGAACACTTCCGGCTTGTCGATGACCTCCCGGAGCACTGAGTCCGACGCGGAGTCTGCTTCTTCGGCCAGGAACCATCGCACCGCTACGGAAGCATCGATCACCCAGATCATGCGCCATACCCCCGGAGCTCCCTCAAAATGGAGACACTGCTCCGGCTGTCCGTCCGATTCGCGCGCATCTTGAGCACTTTCTCCAGCATCTGCCGCTTCTTCTCTTCCGTCTGGTGGTCGAGGAAGCGCCGTTCGTACTGCTCCGGAGTAATCAGCACAGCCGCCACTCGCCGTCCTTTGCTGATCAGAATCGGCTCGCCATCTGCGTGGAGCAGATCCAAGACCTCACCCAGGTGATTCCGGATCTTCAACGCGTTCACCTGTCGCATGCATACACCTCCGCTTTTTCAGAGGCATGATAGGATGTACATATGTTGATGTCAAGTGCAGAGGTGTATATATAGATCTACACCTCTTTAAATGCAAACCACGAAGACCGCTAAGAAAGCTAGTTCACTTACTGGGGGTCTTCTTCGTCGCCGCTGAGGTCGTATTGGCGCATCTTGTTGAATAGGGTTTTGCGGCTGATGCCTAGGCTCTCCGCGGTCGCCGTGCGATTCCCCTTGTGCTGCGCCAGGCGCGAGATGATCAGCATCTTCTCCAGCCGCTCGGTAGCCTCCGCCACAGCGTCGGAGAGCTTGAGCTTGTCCAGATCGGAGGAAGCAGAGAGGGATTCGGCCGGAAGCTCGCCGCGGATGCGCGGCGGCAGGTCGGCGTGCATCAGCATGTTGCCATCGCAAAGGATCATGGCACGGCAAAGCGTATTCTCGAGTTCGCGGATATTGCCGGGCCAATCGTAATTCAGCAGCAGGGTGCGGGCTTCGGCGCTGATGGACTTCACGGAAAGCTTCAGCTCGCGCTGAAACCGGTCCAGCAGGTGGTCAATCAGCAAGGGCAGGTCCTCGCGCCTCTCCCGCAGCGGCGGCAGCTTGATGGTTACGACATTGATGCGCCAGTAGAGGTCTTCCCGGAACTCGTTCTTGCGGACTGCGCGCTCCAGGTCCTTGTTGGTCGCGGCGATGACACGGACATCGACGCGCGTGGGCCGCTTTGCCCCAATTCTCGTGACCTCATGCTCCTGCAAGACGCGTAGGAGCTTGGCCTGCGCCTCCAGGGACAAATCGCCCATTTCGTCGAGAAAAAGCGTGCCGCCGGAGGCCAGCTCGAATTTGCCGGCCCGGCTCTCGTGCGCGTCGGTGAAAGCTCCTCTCTCGTGTCCAAAGAACTCCGCTTCGGCCAGTTCATTGGGTATGGCGCTGCAGTTGACCGCCAGGAACGCACCCTGTACCCGCCGGCTTCGGCGGTGAATGGCTCTCGCCACCAGCTCTTTGCCGGTCCCCGATTCTCCCGTGATCAAGACGGTCGCATCCACGGCGGCCACTTTAGCCATGATGCGAAATATTTCGCGCATTTGCGGACTGATGCCGACGATTTCGTTGAAGCCGTACCTGGCTTCGAGTTCGCTGCGCAGGTCTTCCAGCTCCGCGTCGAGCCGGCGCATGTGCAGGACACGGCCGATGATCAGGAGCAGCTCGTCGTTGTCGAAGGGCTTGGAGAGGTAATCGAAAGCCCCCAGACGCATGGCTTGGACCGCCGACCGGATCGTTCCGTAGGCCGTCATCATGATGCAATCGATGCTCCTGTCCCGTTCGAGCAGCTTCTGCAGTGTCTCGAGTCCGTTGATGCCGGGAAGGCTGAGGTCGAGCAGAACGATGTTGGGCTGAAACTCAGGCTGGAGAGCCAGGGCGGCCTCGCCGGAGTCAGCTTCACGCACGTCGTGGCCGTGCTCGGCGAGCAGAACCGACAGAATTCGGCGAATCTGCTTTTCATCGTCGACGATCAAAACTCGGCTCATATCTGAATGACGGTCCAAATTGACGATTGACGATTGACGATTGACGATTGGTGTTGCGGCTACCTTCAATCGTCAATCATCAATCGTAAATCGTCAATCAGATTAGCGGGAGCCTCACTGAAACCGTGGTACCTTTTCCCGCCTCGCTTTGTACGTCAATCTCCCCCTCGTGACGATGGATTATGCCATGGCACACCGAGAGACCGAGTCCGGTTCCTTCGCGTTTAGTCGTGAAGAACGGATCGAAGATCTTGTCGAGCTGGTCTGCCGGGATACCGACGCCTGAGTCGCTGATGCGAATCTGCACCCATCTGCCTGCCGCCGTGCCCATCCCCGAACGCCACTCCTCAGCGCTGGAGCGCAGCAGGCCTTCTTCCGGCATGGCCTGGAGCGCGTTCAGCAGAAGGTTGAGGAAGACCTGCTTCAGCTCGCCGGCGTCGCCCATGACACGCATCCCTTGTGACGCGCCCTGGTGTTCCACGCGGACCTTCTGGCGCTGCGCCTGCGCGCTGACCAGAACCAGTGACTGCTCGAGGACGTCCGGCACGTCCACGGGCTCGGGCACGAACTCCTTGACCCGGGCCAGGCTGAGGAGGCCGTTCACGGTTCTGTCAATGCGGTCAACCTCCGTCAGCAGTTCCTGGATGAGAACTTTCTTGGGGTCGCTGTCGGCATAATCCTGGAGGACATATTGCACGGTCGAACGGATGGCCGTGAGAGGATTGCGAATTTCGTGCGCAACGCCGGCGGCGAGTTGACCGGCCGCAGCCAGGCGTTCGGCTCGATAGATTCTCCGCAGCCTATCCCGCTGCTCGTGATAGAGGTAGGAGTTCTCGAATGCCAGGCCGGCCTGACCTGCGAGGAGCTGAAGCAGTTCGATTTCCTGCGCGGTCAGATCCCAATGCGGCCGGCTCGAGCCGAGCATGATAATGCCGGTCAGCCGGTTCAGAGAGATCAGAGGCACGCAGATGCGCACGCCGAGGTGTGTCAGCATCGCCTGCTCCTCACTGCTGAGATATTCATACACTCCAGGCGTGCTCGGAACCACCAGGCAGGTCTCGTTGACGAGCAACCAGCGCGCCAGCCGGCCGCGCTGGCGCAGTGGGGGTCCGGTCCATTCTCCGGCTGCGATCCCGGAACTGAAGGTCGCCGAGAAAGTGCCGCGCTCGGGTTCGAGCTGGAAAATGACGATCCGATCCGGCCCGAAAAGCTCGCTCAGTCTCGCGGCAATACTTGCCTGGAGGGCCTCCGGATCGACAATGAGGAGGAGGGAGCGGTTAAAATCCTGCACAGCCTGACGGCTTGTAGCCCGCCGGCGGGATCCCGCTGAGGAGTGGGCAAGTGGGAGCTTGAGTTGCATGCGATCTAGGGCTTGGTGAGCAGGGCGGCAGTCTTCATGAATGCCAGGAATTTCTGGTCCTGCCGGATGGGATCGAAATCGGGTTCGGTTCGAATTGCTTCGAGATCAGTGAAGCCGGCATTCAGGGCCTGCTGGAGGTTGTCGACCGCGTGGTCAGCATCTCCCATGGAAGCGAAAAGCCGCGCCATGAAGTAGCACTTTTCTATAGAGGGGCCCCTGTTTATGCCTGCCGCGAGGCTGATGCCCTCGCCCTTGTTCATGATGTTAGGATCCAGGGCCAGTCCCTTGCGCCACTCGGCCATGCCTTTGTCAAATCTCTTCCTTTCGAAATACAGCGTTCCCAAATTTACGTGGAACGAGGCCACGTTCGGGTTCATGGTGATGGCCTTTTTGAAATATCTTTCGGCCTTCTTCAGATCGAGCATGGCAAAGTAGACCGATCCCTGGTTGTTATACGAGTAGGGATACTTGGAGTTGAGCCCAATGGAACGTTGAAAAGCGTTATTGGCTTCCGCGTAGTACTTGAGTTGCGAATAGGTAATCCCGAGCTTGTTAAATATGTACTCGCTGTTCGGATTGTTACGGCTGGCCTCGAGATACTTGATCAGCGCCGCGTAAAAATCCCTCCGCGCAAACGCCACGTCGCCTTCCCGCGCAGCTTCGTTGGCGCGGATCACGCTCTCCGGGGTAACGGGAACCCTGACTATCTTTGGCGGACAACCCGTGAGGGAAAAAGCGATCAGGATTGAGAGTGCACCAGTCTCGAGGACGCCTCGTCGGCGAAAGCGCCGGTTCCTAAGGCAATGGAT
>Ga0315277_10002960_pt1 | contig 23332 bp, 14 predicted proteins | sample YL17G05_15_MG_FD_203695 | JGI IMG/M metagenome (GOLD analysis project Ga0315277, IMG submission 203695) | Sediment microbial communities from Yellowstone Lake, YNP, Wyoming, USA - YL17G05_15 | ecosystem: Environmental > Aquatic > Freshwater > Lake > Sediment | place: USA: Wyoming | collected...
CATCAGCAGTGGGGGTACGTCCTTCATCCCGGAGAAGAAGACGTCCCGGACGGCTTTAAAAGGATTATCGCGGAAGGGAATAGACTCCAGGATGTTTTTTGCGGTGAGCTCAAAGCGGGGCTCACGGGAAACCAGCTTCTCGCCAATATTCTTGCAAAAGCCAAGGAAAAGGGAATTGGCAACCCAAAAATCTATTCTCACTCCGTGGGCCATTATCTCCATGAGCCGGGCCCTCTGATCGGGCTTCCCTGGGAACAAATCAATACCGGAGGAAGAGGCGAAGTCCAGCTTGTTCCGAACAGCTGTTTTGCCGCCGAATTGAGCGTGGATTTGGCGATTCCGGAATGGAAGAACGCTCTTCTCCGTTTTGCCTTGGAGGAGAACGTCGCCTTCACCAAGGGCGGCGTCTATTTCTTTGACGGTCGACAGACCGCCTTTCACCTCATCAAATAAGAAAGCAACGTGCCTTGTCTATGAAATAAAGAAAGAAAAGGATGCATCAATGAGAGGAAGAATATATCTTAGAAATTCATTCATTTTTATCGGGCTGCTGACTTTCAGCTTGGGCGGATTCTTTCAATGCTTTGGTCAGGACCAGTTGAGTGTCATCACCCGCAAGCTTCCGGGAGAGAGGATGAGGAATTCCTCAGGGCTTTTTGACCCTGAATCCAACGCCGACGCTTTTCGTATCGAGGCCGGCGAGACCGCGGTCTTGGCCGAGCTTAAAGGGCCGGGCGAAATTCGGCATATCTGGTTTACGCTGAGCTCGCGTGATTTTTTCCGCTACCCGAGGACGTTGGTTCTACGGATCTATTGGGATGACGCAAATATTCCTTCCGTTGAGACACCGGTGGGCGATTTTTTTGCTGCCGGGCATGGGATGAAGGCCGACGTCTCTTCCCTTCCTGTCGAGGTTACCTCTTACGGCCGCGCCCTGAACTGCTACTGGAAAATGCCGTTCGGGATAAAAGCCAAAATCACCATGACCAATGACGCCGAGAAGGGTGATGCCACCTGCTACTTTTACATCGACTGGCAAAAGCTGAAAGATCTTCCCCCCGATTCTCTTTATTTCCACGCCCGCTACAACCAGGAATGGCCGGTGAAACCTTTCTCTCCCTACACGGTCATTGAAATTAATGGCGAGGGACAGTACGTGGGAACGGTGATGAGCGTACATAGTTCCACGCGCGGCTGGTTTGGGGAATCTGACGATCGTTTTTATATCGACGGTGAAGAAGTCCCGAGTCTGATCGGGACCGGGTTCGAAGACTATTTTACCGACGCCTGGAATCTTCGCCTCTTTTCCAACCAAAACGCCGGAGCCACCATTCGAGAACAACACGCCGAGGATGCCCGCCATACGTGCTACCGGTGGCACATCCATGATCCCATTACCTTTAACAAATCTCTAAAAGTGGAGGTCGAGCGTCGGAGTTTCATAGATTTTCCTGATGCTCAGACAGAGGAGCTGAAAAGGGGAGATTTCAAGTACCGCCCGGATCTATGTTCGTCCGTGGCCTTTTGGTATCAGAGGACTGTGGCCTATCCCTATAAATCCCTTCCCTCTCTCAAAGAGCGGCTCCTGCCCGAAGTCTGGGTCGTACCGAGAGATATGGCGGAGCCTGAGATCCCTCCGGGAAAGTCGCCGCTAAAAACTTCCCCCGGGCTTAAGCCTCTGAGTATCGCGAACAAAATGGGCTGGCTCAATTTCAAAAGGCGGATTTTTTATCTGGACAATGAAAAAGTCGGCTCTTGGCTCGAAATTCCCTTCATCTTGAAAGAGAAAGGCCGGTATTCCATTTCTGTTTTTCAGATTCTTTTCAAGACATACGGAATTTGGAAAATGACCCTCACCGGGCCGGGCTTCAATAAAGTTCTTGATTCTCGATTGGATTTTTGGAATCCCTTTATTTATTCTAAAGATTATTCCCCCGAAAATGGAATCTACGGCACAAATTACGAGAAGAAAGTAGGGATCTACGATCTTGCGCCCGGCGATTATGTTTTTCGATTTGAGAGCATCGGATCTCATCCACTTTCTTATGATCCCAAAACAGGGAAAAATGGATACAGCCTGGGCCTCGACGGCATCTCCCTGCGCAAACTCCCCTGGGGGGATATGATGGCCTGGTACGCCGATTATTTGGTCAAGGAAAAGAGCCTCTTTGAGCAAAAAGTCTCTGCGGCAAAAAAGACAATCGCCGAGCTCGAAAAAGCGATTAGAGTGTTCAAGGAAGACTACGGACGATTTCCTGAGTCTTTGAGCATTCTCGAAGAAAGGCCGGCGGAACTCAACAGGGTTCGGGGAAACAGAGCGGCAAAATGGCCATATTATGAAGGCGGCCGCATTCCCCTCGATCCGTGGGGACAACCTTACCAATATCTCGTTCCGGGGATTCGCAACGCCGATTTATTTGATCTCTGGTCGTTTCACGGGGATTCGAGGAATCCGGAATCCTGGATAGGAAACTGGAAGAATTCCAGCGAAAAGAAAACTCGGAAGGATTAGAAGAATCTTTATTCTGTGGAGGAACAAAATGAAGAGACTTAAAAGCATTTTCACGCTGCTTTCTTTGGTCCTGCTGACGCTCCTCACGTCCTGGGGGCAGGACTTGGACTCGCTGTCCCTGCCAGTGAAGGGGATGTCCATGAGATCCTCGAGCGGAAAAATATTATACAACGGGGACGCTGTGCCAATCGCGCCGGGCGAAACAAAGACCCTGGCGGTGCTCGAAGGCCCGGGGAAGGTCACTCATATCTGGATGACCATCTTCTCGGAAGACTTGCGCTATCCGCGATCGGTTGTCCTCCGCATATATTGGGATGGATCGAAGATTCCGTCGGTGGAAACCCCGATCGGCGACTTTTTCGGCTGCGGCAACGGCATGAAAGCCGATCTGAATTCGCTCCCCGTTAAGGTTACATCCTACGGAAGAGCATACAATTGTTACTGGGTGATGCCTTTCCACAAGCAAGCGCGGATCACGCTGACGAATGATTCGGAGAAGAGGGTCCCGTCTTGTTACTATCAAATCGATTGGCGAAAACTCGAGAAAGTCCCGGAGAACCTCATGTACTTTCACGCCCGCTACCACCAGGAATACCCGGTCAAAGTCGGCGAACCCTATACGGTCTTCGAGGGCAAGGGAAACGGCCATTATGTGGGATCCGTCATCTCCTCCCAGGCGGCTTTGGGACATTGGTTCGGTGAGGGGGACGATTTTTGGTATATCGACGGAGAGACGGTGCCGTCCTTGCTTGGCTGCGGGACTGAAGATTATTTCAACGATGCCTGGAACATGCGGGTTCAATCGGGCATGTACAGCGGCTGCACGGTTTTTGAGCCTCGCGGCGTAGACTGGCGGGTCACAGGCTATCGCTGGCATATCCCCGACCCGGTCATCTTCAAAAAGTCGCTGAAGTTTACCATGGAGCGGGCCGGCTTCATTATCGACGAGCTGGGCAATACGACCGATAGTTTCAAGCCCCGTCCGGACAAATGGTCGTCCGTGGCTTTCTGGTATCAGGACGCGATCGCCGAACCCTGGTGCGCGTTTCCACCCTTGAAGGAAAGGGTCGATCCGGAAATTTTCTTCCATCTGCCCAAGATCATCGACCGGATCCGGCATTCGGACGGCGTCGTTCTGGAAGAGATGACCTATAACCGGCCCTGTTTCAACCGCCAGGGACTCCTCGTCAAGAACGACATCGTCGGCTCGTGGATCGAGATCCCTTTTGAAATCAAGGAGGATGGGCGCTACATCATTTCCATCTTCCAGCTGCTGCGCGAGGATAACGGCATCTGGAAGGTTTTCATAGACGGCAAGGAAATCTACGAAGCGGGGGAGTCGCAGATTCCGGGAGGATACCGGATCGAACTCATCAAGAGCCTTAAGCCCGAGCAGATCAATAAAACCCTGGATTTCTTCAATATCTACCGGAAAAATGAGCAGGAGGACATCACCTACGGACAGAATATCGAGAGGAAAATCGGCTTATTCCGTTTCGGGCCCGGGCCGCACAGTCTGAAGCTGGTTTGCATAGGCGCCAATCCGTTGGCCCGGAATCCGGAAACGGGAAAGCCGTATTACAATCTGACGGCCGATATCCTTTCCATTCGCAAAATCCCGTTCGAAAATATCGATGAATGGCTGAAAGAGATGCAGATCAAAGAAAAAGAGAAGCAAAAGAAATAGGAATCGCTTTCCGGAAGGAGCGACGTATGAGAAGAAGGATCCTCTCCGGGATTGCGTTTTCAGCCCTGATCGGGCTTTTTTTTCTCGCCGGCAGGGCCGGAGAGAATGAACAGTCCAAATGGCATGAGGTCGGGGGGAAAAGGCATGGACTGAGCATTTTCCCCCGGGTCGATTACCCGGAAACCAGGCCCCGAGTCGTCGGGCAAATGGATTTTTTCCACTACCATAAGGATGAGGAAGTCTTATATTTCCTGAAAAAATGGGCTTCGGAATTTCCGGACCTGGTCGAACTGTATTCGGTAGGAAAAAGCTTCGAGGGCAGGGACATTTGGCAGATGACGATCGCCAATAAGAAGACCGGCAAGGACACCGACAAGCCGGCCATGTACTTGGAAGCAAACAGACATTCGCAAGAGATCACTACCGCAGAATCAGCCCTCTATTTTATCTGGCACATTCTGACGAATTATGGGAAGGTGCCCGAGATCACCGATCTCGTGGATTCCAAGGCTCTTTATATTCGAGTTAGAAACAATCCTGATGGGGCTCAATTGTACCTGAACACGGCTCAGATCAACCGGAGCACCGTGCGGCCCCACGACAGCGACGGAGACGGCCTGCTGGATGAAGATCCCCCAGAGGACCTGGATGGAGACGGGCTCTGTTATCAAATGAGAAAAAAGGTCGGGCCGGGAAAGGGAAACTATATCATTGACCCAGAGGACGGGACAAGGCGGCTAATGAAATCCGTGGAAAAAGGAAAGGGCGACTACCAGGTCTATACGGAGGGAATTGACAACGATCTGGACGGCCTGTTCAACGAAGATGGCATCGGCGGTCTGGATCTCAACCGCAATTATCCCGAGAACTGGAGGCCCGAGCCCGGCCGCGACCGTACCGGTCGGGGCTGGACTCAAAGCGGTGCCGGGGAATACCCTCTTTCAGAAAGCGAGACGAGGAGTGTCGTCATTTTCCTTCTTCAGCATCCAAATATTGCCGTCGGTCAGAGTCTGGACACTAAGGGGCCGATGATTCTCCACCCTCCATCGACGAGCCGGGGGGAGGATTCCATCCCGGAAGAAGATCTGAAATATTATCGGCATTTTGATGAACAAGGGAGACTGATCACGGGCTATCCGATCGTCGGTGACATTTACTGGGATATTCCCAACAGCATGAAAGAGGTCTTCGAAGGCCTGAAAGACTTCAGGAAAGAAGGGGTGCCCCTCTTCGGCCAGCATGTCGAGTACGGGTACTTTCAGTTTGGAGCCCTTTGGTACGGAGACGAGCTCTGGAGCGCTGGGAAGGTCATTGATTATAACGGCGACGGCGTCTTTAGTCCTTCGGAAGTTTTAAGATGGAACGACGAGGCGCTGGGGGGGAAAGGCTTTAAAGAATGGAAGAAATTCGATCATCCTCAGTTGGGAGACGTCGAGATCGGCGGCTACAATCCCAAGTTTTTCTGGCAAAATCCCCCGCCTGAATTCTTAGAAAAATGGGCCAGGAACGAAGCCTTATTCAATCTCCTCTTAGCCAAGTCTTTGCCGCAAGTGAAGATCCTTTCAGTCGATGTCAGGCCCCTACCGATGAAGGGACGCTTCGAAATCCTGGCAGTCTTCACGAACGTCGGATTTCTTCCCACTGCCCTGGAAATGGCCAAGAGGGTGAAGATCGTCAGGCCGGATTCGGCCCGTATCCGGCTCCCTGGGGACGGAATAAAACTGGTCGGCGGGGCGGAAACGGTTGACCTGGGATACCTAAAATCTCAAGAGAAAAAGGAAGTCCGTTGGGAAGTCGGGATCGAAAACGATGGAGAAAGAAACGTCGAAATATCGATCCACTCCACTCGCGGCGGCGTCCAGACCAGGACGATCGGGATCAATGGGTGATTCTTTGGGTTGGGAATTTATAGTCCTCTTCTTGATCGTCGAAGGCGAAAAGATAATTCGTCCTTGTGGAAAATTTACGAATAACGTTTAAGCTCGAGGTGCTGTCCATGTCCTCCTTTAAGACAAAATCGATTGCGCTAGCTTTTCTCCTCCTTTTTTTGGTTTTTTGTTCAAACCCGAAAATTCTCCATCAGGATTTCGGCATTCTTATCAAGAATGGAAAAATATTGGACGGGACGGGCGCCCCTTCGCGACTCGGAGATATCGGCATTTCGGGAGATACGATCACCGCCGTCGGAGACCTTTCGGGGAAAACGGCAGACAGAGTCATTGACGCTCGAGGACTTGCCGTCTGTCCCGGTTTTATAGACGTTCACACTCACAGCGATAGGGGATTCGGCAGGCCGGAGACAACGTCCAACCTGAATTATGTCAGCCAAGGTGTGACCACCGTCGTCGTCGGGAACTGCGGCTCCGGGTCGTATAACATAGAAGAATTGATCAAGCCGTGGCAAAAGTCCGGCATCGGCACAAATTCGATTATTCTCGTCGGATTCGGCACCATCCGTAATGCCGTCATGGGAGTAGAAAACAGGCCTCCAACGCTCGAAGAACGGGAAAAGATGAAGTCTTTGCTCAAGGTGGCTCTGGCCGAGGGCGCATGGGGCTTGAGCACGGCTTTGCCCTACATTCCCGACCGCTATGCCCATACTGACGAAATCATACCCCTGGCGAAGGTTGTCGCCGAATTCGGCGGGATTTACAGCAGTCATATCCGGGACGAGGGATCTCATCTTCTCGATGCGATCGAGGAAACCATAAAGATCGGCCGGGAAAGCGGAGCCAGGGTCAATATCTCTCATTTAAAAGCCTCGGGAAAACGCAACTGGGGCTTGATGCAAGAGGCCGCCCGCCTAATCGAGTCGGCCAGGAAGGGCGGACTGTCGATTACAGCAGACATGTATCCCTACCATGGGGCGGCCATCGTCCCCTTCATGATGAGCTTCAACGTCCCTAATGATCTGCCTCCCTTTCCCGAGCTATTAAACATGCTTGATTATTACTATATTCTGAACAGGCTGGGTGTGACCCTGGAGGACATGAAAAATATGGGACGGGAAGTGTCCCTGAAAAGGCCCGAGTTCCTCAAAAGGTATGCGGCCGAGCTGGAAAGGGCATTTGCCGATAAAGCGAAAAAGGAAATGATCCGGAAATTGACTATCGAAGGAGCGCCCGACAAATTGAATTGGGTCCCGATATTTGGCTGGGACAATTTCCTCATCACAAGTGCTCGAAAAACCCCCTCCCTCGTTGGCAAAATTCTTTCTGATATCGCCGAGGAACAGAGGAAAGATCCATTTGACGTCGCAGTCGACCTATTCTTAGAGGAGAAGGATGACTTGATCGTATCCGTATGCGTCATGTCCGAGGACGACATCCGCTACGCCTTACGGCAAGACTGGCTGATGATCGGAAGCGACGGCGGGGCCGCGCGCTACAAAGTCGGGAATGTTCATCCGCGCTATTACGGGAGTGCCGCCAGAGTCCTCGGCAAGTACACACGAGATGAAGGAATATTGACGCTGGAACAGGCGGTCAGGAAGATGACGTCTCTCCCGGCTCAATTGCTCGGCCTGAAAGACCGAGGGCTTCTCAGGAAGGGGTATAAGGCGGATCTCGTCGTCTTCACTCCCGAAACCGTCCGTGACAATGCCACCTATCAGGATCCCCACCAGCTCAGCACTGGAATCGACTATGTTTTGATCAATGGAAAATGGAGCGTCGAAGAAGGGAAATACAATGACTCCCTGAACGGCAGAGTCCTTTTGCTGTCTGAAAATGTCGGAGATCATAATTAGATCAGATCGCAGGCTGATAGCCCATTCGCGCAAAATTGCAGATGAGAATCTTTCCCCGACGGATTATTATCGGGTGCGATAAATCGTCCTCAGAATGAGTATAAAAGAAATAAAAAATATTACGGGATTTTCTACTACGACAATCTCCCGGGTTTTAAGCGGTAAGTCCAAAGAATTCCGGATTGCGGATGCGACCAGCCGGAATATCCTGCAGGCAGCGAAGAAACTTCACTATCGTCCCAATATTCTCGCCCGCAGTCTGAGGCTGAAAAAAACGATGACAATCGGACTTATTGTTAGCGATATTCAAAACCCTTTTTTTGGAGAGCTCGCTTCGAGAATCGAAAATCTATGTCGGCAGCACGGCTACAGCACGATTCTTTGCAACACCAACGAAATTCCTGAAAATGAGGAATTGTATTTAAAAATTCTCGTCGACAGACACGTCGACGGAATCATCATTACTCCGATTCACACGAAAGAATGGGCGTACATGAAAAGCTTTGTGCAAAACACGCCCATCATCCTTATCGACAGAATATTCCTTAATACCGATCTCCCCTGGGTCACAAGTGAAAATATGCGCGCGGCCGAAAGCTTGACGGAAGAATTATTGGGACGCGGCTATCAGCGGATCGCGTTTCTCGGGGGAACACGGGGCACTTATATAACAAATGTCCGATGCGAGGGATATCTGAACGCCCACGAGAAATATGGGCTAAAGACGAATAAGAACCTGATGCTGTTTAAGGGATATTCAAAAGACGCGGGAGAAGCGATGATGCTGGAGATTTTAAATCGATCCCCGGATCTCGAAGCCGTGGTCTGCGTAAACAATCTAGTGTTTTTTGGGGCCATAAAAGCCGTGAATGAACTTGAGCTCAAGCATCAGAAGCGGGTGATGATGGCCGGTTTTGATATCAACGAGTTCTGCGCCACGTCCAAACGGCCCGTCATCAGCGCCAATCAAAACTTAAGCGAGATGACTCGGTCGACCGTGATGATGCTTTTAACTCAGATTTCGGGTTCCAAGATAGCGGAAAAACATGTAACCATCCCGATTTCTATCATTAAATATCGATTAAATAGCCTCCTCCCATGGTAACCCCCTCGGGAAGGCATGAATTCATCCCCGGAAACTCAACAGGACGAAAAAAATCATGACCAACTTTAAGAAACGTTTCCTCTTCTTTCTCGGTGTGATTATTTTTTTCTTTGCCGCTGGTTTAAGTGCAGAGCCTGAAGATTTCGACATCATCATCAAAAACGGTCAAATTATCGACGGAAGGGGAAACCCTCGATACCTTGGTGATATCGGGATCAAAAAGGATACAATCCGGAAGATCGGAAATCTTGAAAATAAAACGGCCTTGAAAATCATTGATGCCAAAACGATGGTTGTCGCCCCAGGCTTCATCGATATTCATACTCATTGCGACCGCGGCCTTGGCAAACCCGGCACGACTTTCAATGCGAATTTTCTCACCCAAGGAGTGACCACCGTAGTCACAGGAAACTGCGGGTCTGCACCGTTTAAAATCTCGGAGACAAAAGCTGAATGGGAGAAATCAGGGATAGGAACGAATGCCATCATCCTGGCGGGCCTGGGCACGATCCGGAATGAAATCATGGGAGTGAAAAACAGAGCGGCCCGGACCGGCGAGTTGAAAAGGATGGAGCTCCTCCTGCGGCAAGCGATGAAAGAAGGGGCCTGGGGGCTGAGCCTGGCTCTCCAATACATCCCTGACCGTTTTGCCACGACTGAAGAAGTCATCGCTATGGCCAAGGTCGTCGGAGAATTCGGGGGCGTCTGCATCAGCCATCAGCGGAGCGAAGAAGCCGAATTGATCCAGGCCGTGAAAGAGACGATCCGAATCAGTGAAGACACAAGAGTCCCAATCAGCGCTAGCCATCTCAAAGCTTCCGGGAAGAGCAACTGGGGCCTGATGAAAGAAGCGGTCAGGTTGATCGATGAGGCCAGAGGAAAAGGGATTCCGATCGCTTCTGATGTTTATACTTATGGGCTATGCGTGTCTTCACCGCTTGTGATGGTGTTTAATGTTCCCGATGACCTGGAGGATATTTCCGACCTCCTTCCCGCCCTCGACTATCACTATATACTCAAGCGAGTCCAAGAGCCTCATGGGATAAGCCGAATCGGCACGAATGCTCGAGTAATGGACCGCCAAGAGTTGCTGGCAAAATATACCGACAAATTGGAAGCGGCCCTCAAGGATACGACCAAGAGAGAACGGATCAAAAAATTGACTCTACAGGGGGCACCCAATAAACTCAACTGGGTTTCGATGTTCGGCTGGGACAGTTTCACCGTCTTGAAATCAAATAAAAATCTTCATTTTATAGGCAAGACGATCGCGGATATCGCCACGGAGCAAATCAGGGAACCGTTCGATGTCGCTTCTGAATTGTTCTTGGAGGAAAAAAGCGATATCGTCATTTCTGTCTTCACGATGTCGGAGGAAGATATCGGTCTTGCTCTTAAGCAAAAATGGATGATGATCAGCTCCGATAGCGGAACCCTTCCTTTGAAAGCCGAAAATGACGTCCCGCCGGGAAGCTATGGCACGTTTACGAGAATCCTCAGAAAATATGTCCGTGAAGAGAAGCTCATGACACTGGAAGAGGCCGTAAGAAAAATGACCTTTCTTCCCGCTCAATTCCTTGGCCTTAAAGATCGCGGTCTTCTCGCGGAGGGCTCAAAGGCCGACATTATCGTTTTTGATCCGGAAACGGTGAGTGATAGCGAATCCGGCTTCGACGCGCAGCGAAAATCCTTAGGCATCGCCTATGTGATCATCAATGGAATGATCGGCTTAGATGAAGGGCAGTATAACAACGCCTTCGGCGGAAAAGTCCTCTTGCATGCCACGGGAAATAATCTTTTATGAAAGAAGTTTCCAGCGGAAGATCCCAAGCGAAGGAATCGCTGTTTCTCTTTTCGTTTTGCGGGCGGTTTTAATCATGAAGCCTTTCCGACCTATTCGTTCCATAATGCTTCGGCCTTAACATAAATCGGCTTAGACTAGGTAGGGCAACACTCATTGCCTAAACATTAGGTGGAAATACAAAACGAGGAGAGAAGATGTTTAGAAGAACGCCTTTCATTCTCTTGGGATCTTCGATTTTTATTCTTTTTCTAGCGTGGAGCAAGCCGGCACTCTATTCCCAGGATAAATTTAATTTGCTCGGCTTTTCCTCTCCCCAAAAGGAAGCCAGGAAGGGACTCAAGGTATTTATCTCGGCTGATATTGAAGGAATCGCCGGAGTGATAAGCTCCTCTCAAACCGCTCCTACGGGCGAGGAATACGCCAAAGCGAAGGATTGGATGAGCAATGAAGTCCTGGCAGCGATCGAGGGAGCCAAGGCGGCAGGAGCCGTCGAATTTATAGTGGCCGACTCTCATGGAAGCATGCAGAATCTGCTTCCAGAAAAGTTTGGATTGGATACCAAGCTTGTCCGAGGCTGGGCTCGGCCTTTAGGAATGATGCAGGGAATTGACAACAGTTTCGATGCCGTGATGTTCATTGGCTATCACGCCCAGGCAGGCACGAGAGACGCGGTCCTCGCCCACACGATAACCGGAACCATCTATAATCTCAGAGTAAATGGTATTACTCAGCTCGAAGCGAGCCTCAATGCTCTCGTCGCGGGCTATTATGGCATACCCGTCATTATGATATCGGGAGATCAAGCTGTTGCGGAAGAGGCGACAAAACTTTTGGGAAGAATCGAAGTCGCTGTCGTAAAAAGGGGAGTCTCTGGATCGGTTATAACTCTCCCCCCTCAAGCAGCTTGTCAGCTCATCAGGGAAAAAGCAGAAAATGCCGTTAAGCACCTTAAAGATTTTAAACCATATAAAATTCAGCCCCCCTATAAATTCGAAATTGATTTCGTGTCTGCGGCAATAGCCGAGGTTGTTAGCTGGATCCCAGATATTCGGCGTGAAGGGAACCGCACTGTCTCTTACACCGACGGCGATTTGTTAAAAATCATGCCTCTCCTCAGAATCATCACAAGGTTTATTAATCAGGGCAATTAACAGATTGGGACCTTCGGCATCACAAGCCAGACCGGGGCGTCTGGATCAGGAAGTCGCGGAACCGCAGTCTCGACGTCCGGGCAGCGAAGCGTAAAGGGCGTTCTTTCGGCAAGACGCTGCCGCCATATCATGGGCGACGAGACGGGATTGCGCTCGGACCAATTGACGGGAACTTTGTGTCAACAATGGAAGGCCGATCTTTTCATCGATTTTATGCGTCGATTGGAACGGCAAATGCCGCGGAGAATCTTCCTGATCGGGGATCGTCTTCCGGCGCATCGATCGGCGATGTTGAAAACTTGATTGAGCAAGAAAGGACGGCGGATGCGCTTGTTTTATCTTCCGGGTTATAGCATCCCGCAAGGACCCGAAAGACGAAACGATATTATCACGCAACGCCGCCGACCAGATCAATGGCTTCCATCGGATTGCCGAAAAGTCCTTCTCCAACGGCTAAAAAAGGCCAATGCCCAGGACGACAAATCTGCCGAAGGGATTGACGTTTATCCTCAAATACAATAAATTCAAGCGGTTAAGTATTACGCGCCCGTAACTCAGCTGGATAGAGCGCTGGACTTCGAATCCATAGGTCGGGGGTTCAAATCCCTCCGGGCGCGCTTCGTTTTCCCCCGATTTTGAGATTATTGTTTTTAGCCTGAGTTAGCTAAACTGAGCCATTTTTAGCGGTTTTGTCCCCGCCGTGTCCCCACGGCGGGGGAGTCTGCTAAAGCCAAGCAAGGCCTTATTCATTGCGCTTGCGTTTCCGGGAACGACGCGTCCCCCCAGGCGAGCCGTCCGGAGTGGATACCCGCTCGGGAATATGCGATACCTTGGCGAGGCATGTCGGTCTCCCGTTGACTGGATCTTTGTTTATTGATAACCTTTGCCCAGCAGACAGGGATCCGAGAGCAGGAAAGACGATGAGCCCTTCAGACGGAGGGACAGCTCCTTCCGAGGATAAAGAAAAGTCGTTCCTGCGAACCTTCCTCCAGAGACTTCGCAAGCGCCGCATCATGGAGACGCTAGCTGCCTTCGTCGGCGGCGGCTGGCTTCTTGTCGAGGTTGTTGAGTGGCTTCTCGTTGGCCATTACAGATTCCCCGAAGAAATGATCGACCTGACAGTTGTCTCCGTTATTGGGGCCCTCCTTTCGACACTGATCTGGCGGTGGTTCCGGAGCACGGAGAAGCGGCCGGGAAACGTCAAGATTGAGGTCCTGCTCGTCCCCTTGATTATTCTGATAGCGTTAGCCATAGACTTGAACCTTATTTTCGACATAGCCGGCATTTCCGGAATGAAACTGCCGACGGGCATTATTGCGCTCTGCCTCGGAATCGGTTGGATTATCGTTAAGCTCTACCAGTGGGCGGCGGTCGCGCCGGCGGCCACCCCTGGCCTTGCGAAAAGAGAAAAAGATTTTGCGATATCCGCCGCGGCCTCCGCTTCGAAACCCGAAAAATCCATCGTCGTTCTTCCGTTCGCCGACCTGAGCCCTCAAAAAGATCAAGAATACTTCTGCGACGGCATGGCCGAAGAACTTATAAACGTTTTCTCCCGAATCAAAGAATTGAAAGTGGTCGCCAGGACATCGGCGTTTGCGTTCAAGGGAAAAAACGTGAATGTCCGGGAAATCGGCCGTGAGCTCGGCGTGGACAAGGTGCTCGAGGGAAGCGTTCGCAAGGCCGGCAGCCGGTTCAGGATCTCCGTTCAGCTCATCGGCACCACAGATGGTTACCAGATCTGGTCGGAGAGTTTTAATCGAGAGATGGCGGATGTTTTTTCCATCCAGGATGAAGTCACTTCGGCGATTGTCGAGCATTTGAAAGTTCAACTCTTGGAACAGGAGAAAGCAGGACTTTTCAAGCGTGGAACTGAGGACCCCGAAGCGTATAACCTTGCTTTAAAAGGCCGGTTCTTCTTGAACAAGAGGACGGAAGAGGGGTTACGGCGGAGCATTTCCTATTTTGAGAAGTTACTCGAGAAGGATCCCGCTTCTTCGCTCGGCTATGCGGGGCTGGCCGATGCTTACAATTCACTCGGCTACTTCAATTTCATGCCCGCCCAGGAGGCTTCTGCTAAAGCTAAGACCGCCGCGGAGAAAGCGCTGGCCATTGATGGGGCTTTGGCCGAAGCTCACGCTTCCCTAGGGAGGGCGAAGCTATTTTTTGAGTGGAAGTGGGGGGAGGCGGAAAATGCCCTCCGGCGGGCCATCGAGTGCAACCCCGGCTGCGTTATTGCGCACCACACCCTGGCTTTTAACCTCGCCGCCGTTGGGCGACACGATGAAGCTATTGCTGAGATTCTCCAAGCCCAAGCGTTCGATCCTCTTTCTCCGACCATAAGCACGGCCGCGGGTTGGGTCTTTTACCTCGCTCGTAAGTATGATAGAGCCATCCAGCAGTGCGAAAAGACTCATGAAATTGACCCCAATCACCATGTGGCCTATGCAGTCCGGGGATTGGCCTTGATAGAGAAAGGGGGATTCAATGAGGCGATCGCTGCCTTAGAAAAGGCTCTGGACCTTGAGAGGACTGACCTTGCGCCGTGGGGATATCTGGGCATTTGCTACGGGAGGACTGGCCGGAAGAAAGAATGTTTGAAGCTCCTCCGGGACTTGGATAATCTATCTCAGCGCAGGTACGTTCCTCCCTTTTATCGAGTCGTCCTTCTCCTCGGGCTAGGCCGGATAAGTGAGGCTCTCGAATGGTTGGAAAGAGCGTTTCAGGCACGCATTCCCTGGATGATCTTCCTCAGAGTATGGCCGATTTTCGATACCGTGAGGACCGATCCGAGGTTTATGGAATTTATCCAGAAGCTGGGATCGATCGAAAAATGATAAATCATTTGACAAGGAGGAATCATCATGGCGACAAAAGCGGGAGTTGGGTTCAGCGAAAATCCTAAGTCCAGGGAGGCCGGGGCCGAAGCGGCTCGCGCCGCTCTGGCAGAGGCCGGGGTTTCTGAATGCAATCTGGCCGTCCTTTTTTCCACATCAAAGCACGATCCGGTGCAACTGCGCGACGGTGTGCGCTCCGTGATCGGCCCCTCATCCAGACTGATCGGTGGATACTCGATCGGCATCATCACCAGGGATAGACTCGGCTACGAGGGATACCAGGCAGGAGTGGCCCTCTTTGGTTCCGATTCAATGAAGGTGGACATGTTCCTGGAAAGGGGTCTCCCTGACAACGAATTTAATGTCGGTCGCGCGCTCGGCGCGCAGATCAAAAGCAAAAGCTATGAGGGCACTCCGAATATCCTCGTCATGTATGACTCCATCAAAGACAAGCCTCTTGAGGGCATGGTGTTCGACATGAACCTAGCCACGCCGCTCATCCAGGGTATGGAAAAGTCGCTGGGAATTTGGCCGCCGGCCGCCGGCGTGGGGATGATCGGGGACTGGCAAAGCAACCCGACATACCAGTGGTATGACGACATTATCGAAAGGCATTCCGCCCTGGCCCTCGTGTTGTCGGGCGGCGTTCGAATGGACACGATCATCATGCACGGCTGTAAACCATCAAGCGGATACCACCTGATCACCAAAGCCGAACACAATGTCGTTCTGGAAATCGATGGCCAGCCGGCCGTCGATATGGTCGCCAAGCTGCTCGGTTCCGAGTCGTTCAAGACATGGGAGGATTATCCCTTTTTTGTCACCTTGGGCGTGAACAAGGGGGATAAGTTCGCTGAATTCAGAGAGGCCGATTATGCCAACCGGCTGGTCATGGGCGTCGACAAGACGCGGGGCGGTTTGATCATGTTTGAGCCCGATCTCAAGCCCGGGGCCGAAGTTCAACTGATGAGGCGGAGCCTCGATTTTGCCTATGTCAGAAGCCGAGCCGAGGAGATTCTGGGGCGAGTCGGAGATCGGAAGCCGTTTTTTGCGCTTTACATCGACTGCGCCGGGCGGGCCAGCGCTTACTGCGGCACGGAAAGGGAAGAAGCAGAGGAAGTCCAGAAAGCCATTGGATCAAGAATGCCTTTGCTGGGCATGTATTCCGGCGTCGAAATTGCCAAAGTCGGAAAAGAGATGCAGGCTCTCGACTGGACCGGCGTCCTCTGCGTTTTTAGCGAGTGAAAGAAAAAACAGGCCCTCGCGCTTGAGATACGAGGACATAGAAAGCAAGAGTCAGATGATGAATCATTTGACGAGGAGGAATCATCATGGCAACAAAAGCGGGAGTTGGGTTCAGCGAAAATCCTAAGTCCAAGGAAGCCGGGGCCGAAGCGGCTCGCGCCGCTCTGGCAGAGGCCCAGGCCTCCGGCTGCAATCTGGCCATCCTCTTTTCCACATCCAAGCACGATCCGGTGCAACTTCGCGACGGCGTGCGCTCCGTGATCGGCCCCTCATCCAGACTGATCGGTGGATACTCGAGCGGCATCATAACGAGAGACAGGCTGGCATATGATGGCTACCAGGTCGGCCTGGCTGTGCTCTCCTCCGACACCGTCAAGGTCGACATGTTCATCGAGACGGGTCTGGTCGGGAACGAATACGACGTTGGGGTGACCTTGGGAAAACAGATCAAAGATCAGGATTACATTGGCACCCCGAATATTTTTTTAATGCATGACTTTGTCAAAGCAAAACCCCCGGACGGAATGTCCTGGAACATCAACTGGGCCACCCCGCTCCTCGAAGGGATAGGACATTCCTTAGGCACCTGGCCTCCCGCCGCGGGCCTCGCCATGATGGGCGACTGGCGGTGCAATCCTACCTATCAGTGGTTCGATGACAGAATTGAACAACACTCGGCCATGGCGCTGGTCCTGTCCGGAGGCGTCCGGATGGATACAACGATCATGCACGGCTGCAAGCCGTCCAGCGGCTATCATACTATTACCAAAGCCAAGGACAATCTGGTCCAAGAAATCGACGGCAGACCGGCGCTCGATGTGATTGCCGAGATGCTCGGCCCCGAAGCTTACAAAAGGTGGATCGACTATCCGTTTTTCATCACTCTCGGCGTCAACAAAGGAGACAAATTCGGCGAGTTCAGAGAAGAGGACTATGCGGTCAGGCTTGTCGGCGGGGCGGAAAAAGACAGCGGCGGGTTGGTCATGTTTGAGCCCGACCTCAAGAAGGGGTCTGAGGTCCAGCTGATGATGCGAAGCTTCACGGACTTCGAATATGTCCGCCGGCATTCTGAAGACATCCTCAATAGTCTAAAAGGTCGGAATCCCTTCTTAACTCTTTATATCGACTGCGCCGGCCGGGCCAGCGCATACAGCGGCACGGAGGGCGAGGAGGCCGAGGAGGTGCAAAAGGTGATCGGCTCCAGGATGCCGTTGCTCGGCCTGTACTCCGGAACCGAGATCGCCAAGGTGGGGAGGGATATGCAGGCTATGGTCTGGACCGGAGTGCTTTGCGTATTCAGCGAGTAGCGTCAACGGATTTATCTAAAACACTCGGGGAATCCCATTAAGGATGAGAAGCTGCGGGGATGATTGACGACTTGAGAGATCTCGAGCGCCTGGGGAAAGAGCTTCTTTACTACAAGAAAAAGCTCGACGAAGTCGCCGGCGAGAACATTAACCTCGACTCCGGCCTCTCCGGTTTGCGCCACGAAATCAAACAGAAAAGGCTGGGTTTAAAGCTCCTTTCTGAACTTCACCAGTCGATTGGCGCGTTCAAAGAGATCTCCGCGATTTTTGAAGTGACCATCGCCGCCATCAACTCAACCCTAGGGATCGATAAAAGCATAGTCCTTGTTCCGACGGAGAAAGAGAATCACTTCCGTCCCCTCCAATGGCTTGGCATTCACGAAGCGGCCGCCGAGCATGTAGCCACGGTATCCATCGAGTTCCCTCCGGAATTCAGTAGAGGCACGGGGCTTTTGCTGGTGAATAGGATGACCTCAAAAACTCCTCTCATCGAGAAGCTCCAGACGGCATTCGACTTGCCTTATTTCGTCTGCCTACCCGTCATGCTCGAGACCGCCCCCTTGGCCCTTCTTCTCTCCGGGCGGCTCAAAGAGGCGCGGCCGTTTTACCCGCCTCTCGACCAGGGAGATGTCGATACTTTTCAGGCTATTGCCGGCTTGATTTCGAGCTCGCTGCGGAACCGTCGCGTGGCGGCCCTGGAGGAGACGGACCGACTCAAAACCGCTTTTTTCGCCAACATCTCGCACGAATTCCGGACGCCGATCACTCTGACTTTGGGCCCGCTCGAAGAGATGCTTAAAGGACGCTATGGCGAGATCTCCGATGCCCTGCGTTCACAGGCCCAGGTCATCCAACGGAACCAGGAAAGGCTGCTTGCCTTGGTTAACCAGATTCTGGACCTGGCCAAGCTGGAGGCCGGTCTCATGAAATTGAAAGCCTCCCCGGCGCCTGACATGAACCGGTTCGTGGAAGAGCACGTCAGCCAATTTCGACTGCTGATAGAGATGAGGGGACTCGATCTGAGGCTCAACCTGGACCCAAAAGTTCAGGGAGCAGATCTCTGGATTGACCGGGAGAAGTTCGACAAGCTTTTCTCTAATCTCCTGTCCAATGCCGTCAAATTCACTAAGCAGGGTCATGTCGAAGTGCAAACAGAAATCAACAAGGGCATGTTCCGCTTGTCTGTCTTTGATACCGGAATCGGGATTAAACCCGATCAGTTGCCTTTCATCTTCGATCGTTTCCGGCAGGCGGAGGGCAGCGCCTCCCGGGAGTTCGAAGGAACGGGGCTCGGCCTGGCCTGGGTTAAAGAGGTCGCCGAGCTACATGGCGGGAATGTCACCGTCCATAGCCAATATGAAAAGGGGTCGTCTTTCCGAGTGAGCATTCCCCTTGGGAAATCCCATCTTGATGCCTCCTCGGTGGTGGAATTCACGGAAGAGGATCTGCCACTCATAACTGGCGGGCAAGAAATCAGTATCATCTCGGGAGGGAAGGCTGACCTGGAAGCCGTGGAAGCTCTGAATCGAGAAGTAGAAGCCTGCTTCGACCGGAGAAAGCCGACTCTGCTTTACGCCGAAGATAACTCGGATTTGAGAAACTACGTCAGGAGTCTGCTGTTCCGGGAATATAATGTTTTCCTGGCGGTCGATGGACAAGATGGTCTCGAGAAAGTCAAGAAATACGTGCCAGATCTCGTTCTCACCGATCATATGATGCCGCGCCTGAGCGGTCGGGACTTCTTGCTGGAAGTCAGAAAGAATCCTGAACTGCGTTCCATCCCGGTCATCTTCCTGACGGCTCGCCCAGGAACCGAAGCCAGGGTGGAGAGTCTCGAGGCGGGAGCCGACGACTATATCAACAAGCCCTTCCATGAAGCCGAACTTCAAGCGCGGATCAAAAACCTCTTGCGGGCGAGGGCCCAAGAAAAAGAAATGGCGGAACTGAACCGCCGGCTCAAGGCGAAGATCGACGAACAGATGATGGAATTGGTCAGAAGCGGTCGGCTCCGGCAGTTCCTGCCCGCCGCAGTGGCCGAGAGCTTGCTCAAAGGCGAGCTGGGACCGAGGCAGAGCACATCACGGCTCAAGGTCACGGTCTTATTTGTCGATATGGTCGGCTCGACCAACCTCGTCGACAATCTCGAGCCTGAGGAGCTTTCGGCGCTGGTTAATGAATACCTTCGCGAGATGACCGCAATCGCCGTTTCATTTGGCGGCACGGTGGTCGGGTTTATTGGGGACTCCCTGATGGTTATCTTCGGTGCACCCCAGGCGTGTCCGGACTCAGAGCACGCCTGGGCCGCTGTTCAGACAGCCGTGGCCACGCGAACAAGAGCCCAAGGCTTGTCTTACCATTGGCGCCGGAGAGGGATATCAAGCGATTTGGGCATCAGGATTGGGCTGAGCACCGGCTACTGCACCGTTGGCATCTTTGGTTCTGAGCTCCTTCAAACCTACACGGCCCAAGGAATTACGGTCAATACGGCGGCTCGGCTTCAGAGTGCCGCCAACGAAGATGGAATCTTGTGCAGTTTTTCAACGTACGCTCTGGTAAAGGACCGGGTGCAATCTAAATGCAGGGGCAGGCTGGATTTGCGCGGCATCTCACATCCTGTTGAAGTCCATGAGATCCTCTATCTTCGTGAAGGTAAAGACAACGCGACCTAAATCCAGTAATCCGCTATGATTCATTATCTTTTAGGGTTGGAAACTGAGACAATACTACAAATATTGATATTTGCTTTTCGGGATGCTCCCCAATCCCCAGAATAGGAAAGCTTACGTTTCATGATCTCCACCACAATTTTGCAGTCTTCCAGGTTGAAAATGGAGTCGACATTGTCACTGTGTCTAAGCGAATGGGACACTCTGATATTGACTTTACTGCAAAAAGATATAGCCATGGGAGCCTCACCCAAAAACTGGTACAGCCAAAAGTGTAGTTTTTTGGCTTCAAAAACTGTTCGGCAAACTTCTATTGTAGTGCTGATCAGCGATAATCATTATTCCCGGCCCCGTTGCCTCAATCAGAAATGTTACTGAAGAATCGGCGCCTTGTCGAGGCCTATTGGAGCAGCCTCGGCCGATTCTTCAGATGCGTTTTGTCCACTGAAGACAAGACCTCTTGCCATCACATGACGCCAAGCCCTGACCCTGCGTTGCAGCGTTCGTAGCTGCACGTTTGGAAAGCGTCCCGGCTGCTCTGCTTGGAGACGCACGAACAGTTCCTTGGCCGTGGCGTCGGGTGCAACCTGGAGCCAAAGAAGGACATCCGGCCAAACCGATTCAAACGGGTCCTTACGGGTGCGCCAATAGTGAGGCGTCTTAGGAATAGTACGATGGGTTGCGCGGACTTCCCCCTGTCGCCATAGCTCTCCCAGCTGTTGCATAAACTGCTCGAGGCTCTCGCGGCCCGGCCCCGATGCCGAAGTGTCACGGCGGGCTAATGCCGCCAACACTTCCTGTTGTTGCCGAATCCGATGAAGCAGGGCTACCGGGTCAACGGACATCCTCCGTAGCTCAAGCGACTTCTTCATGTCATCGGGCACGGCCGGATGACCCAAGAGCCGTTCGCAGGGTGTCACCGGCTTCTCGTAATAACGTCTTACCTTTGCCGCTATTTTTTCCTTTTCCCGCAATTTGAAGGACGGCTGGAAATAGTTTACATACAACCGGACGGCCTGATAAAGGGTTGCCAGGGCTTGGCCGGCGACGATTCCCGTGAACCGATCATGGCCAACAAACCGTCGGATGACGGCCCCGTTCTTCTGTTCAATCCAAGCTTGATCGTTCTTCCGATAAGCTCGGGACCGTGTGAACTCAATATGTTTTCCCTGGCAGTAGTCGAGCATCGTGTCGTTGATGAACGCGCTATCATTATCGGAATCGATTCCCAGGATGGGGAAGGGAACCTGTCGGCTGATCACATCGAGTGCCTCCACAACCAGTTCCTGGCTTCGAGCAAGAAGAGGAACACTTTCGACCCATCCCGAGCAGACATCGACCGCAACCAGACTATAGATATAAGCTCCAGCCGTCGAGCCGCCGTTATGCTCAACAAAATCAATCTCCAGATATCCAGGCGGCGGGTCATTCCAGTCGGAGAAGGTTCTCACTCGGACACTCCCGCTCGGTTTTTTCGGCCTTCGCCGTTTCCGCTTACCGGGCTTGGCTTCTTTTCGTACCGGCTGCAGGAGCCTGTCTAGGGTTGAAGCGCTCGCTGCCAAAAGACATCTCCGCACTTCCGGATCGAGCTGCAGATGCCCAAACCGCTCCATCGCATCAACTAGGGCCGGCAAAACGGACTTCAGTCTCTTCCCGCAGATCCGATCACCAGCTTCCCAGGCGATAACCAGAGCCCTCCGGACCGCTTCATTATAAATGCGGAGGCCGCATCCCCGTTTAAGCCGATGCTCAGCAACGGGCGAGCTGAGGAGCCGAACGGCATGCTTACGATGGAATCCCGTCAATGCCTTGAACTCATCCAATATCTTGGTCTTTTCCCTCTTCGTTGAGAGTCGATAGCGTCCACCCAGAGCTCCGACGAGCTCTGCCCTTGCGCTCTTGCTGATCCGTGTCGACATCGTTGCCCTCCCGATTTTCGGTAACATTCCAATGAGGCAACGATATCATTTCGGTAACAAAAACAATGAGTCAATGCGGAGGGAATAATGCTTGACGTTCATCAGGTACGTCCTGGATCTACAATACCCGTGGCGTCAGGGTTGTGCCGTATCGCTTGGACAAGATCAAGGACTCGCCGCGCGTTTTTCTCTGCGAAGGGGAGAAGGACGCGGACCTCCTGGCAGGCCTTGGCTATCCGTCAACATCGGCGCCTTTCGGCGCCGGATCTTGGCCGGCCGAGCTCTCGCATCACTTCCGCGGGAAGACTGTCTACATCGTGTATGACGTTGGTAACGAGGCCAAGGTCCAGCGCATTGTGGCCGAGCTCTCGCAACACGCCAAGGAAGTCTTCATCCTTTCGATCCCGATTGATCGACGTGAGGCCGATGTCACGGATTTCCTTGAGCCGTTCGCGACTCTCGAGGACAAGAAAGCGAAATTCGAAGAGCTCGTCTTCCACGGCGTGAAATCCGAGCCGCCCAAGCCCAAGGAATCAACCCCGCTCATAACCCTTGTCGAACGTGGAGCCCAATCCGTCCAGGTGAAGCGGATCACCTATCTCTGGCCCGGCGTCATCCCGACGCATATGTCGACCGCGCTGACCGGCGATCCGGGCGAGGGCAAGAGCCTCGTGGCCATTGACGCAACGGCACGGATAACGAGCGGAACTCCATTCCCGGCGTATGGCGAGGACGCCCCGGCCGTCAAAGGTCACGTCTTCTATGTCACGTCCGAAGGCGTGCCCGAGATGATCCTGGTGCCGCGACTCATCGCCGCCGGTGCCGATCTCACCAAGGTGACGATTATCGAGGGCGTCCGGCTCAAATCCGGAGAATTTTCAATGCTCGACGTAACGGCGCATCTCCCGATGATCGCATATCGAGCCAAGGACAACGCGGATCTCAAGCTCATCGTCATCGACCCGATCGCCTCGTTCATACCCGAGCGCGTCAACACCAATCAGATGAACCAGGTCCGGCAGATGATCGACCGGATCTCCGACCTCGCCTATAAGCTCGGCATCGCCGCCTATACCATCATGCACTTCTCCAAATCGACGGGCGTCAAGGCCGGCCAGAAAACCGCCGGCTCCGTCCAGTTCGCCGCGGCCGTCAAGATGAGCTGGTCCGTCGTTCGACGCGAGGGCGATCCCCGCAATGTCCGCCTCCTAATACAAACGCACTAATTAAATTGACATATAAGCAATCTCCATGATATGCTTAGGTCATGCGAAATCCGACTCTAACTCTGACACATCCCGAGGTAACTCGGGAAGGGCTTTTGGCTTTTGTCCGGAAAACGCCGGGCGCCGCT
>Ga0315277_10002961_pt1 | contig 23332 bp, 20 predicted proteins | sample YL17G05_15_MG_FD_203695 | JGI IMG/M metagenome (GOLD analysis project Ga0315277, IMG submission 203695) | Sediment microbial communities from Yellowstone Lake, YNP, Wyoming, USA - YL17G05_15 | ecosystem: Environmental > Aquatic > Freshwater > Lake > Sediment | place: USA: Wyoming | collected...
ACAGGATCTATCTGAACTCGGCCTGGATCAGGATCATGACGGGCGGGTCGATCCGGAGTGCACGGATTATAAAAGCGGAGTTCTCACGATTCCAAATGCAAAAACCTTTCCCGAAGGAGTGTACGATCCGGACCGTCCTACATCCTACTACCAGCTCGTCTTTACCTTTCAGAGCCGATTGTCGATTTTCCGGTTAAGCCACAGCCGCCTTCTTCGGGGATCGGAGACAGTCATCGTGGACGGCGACGTGTTGTTGCGGGGCGAAGATTACGTCCTGGATTACACGGCCGGGTCGCTCCTCATTCTCAAGCAGGGAACCGTTGCCGAAGACAGTGAAATCGAGATCCGGTATGAGTACTACCGTGATTCCGACGAGAAGTTCTTCATGGCGGGATTCGGATTTAGCCCGTCGGACAACATGCTTGTCGAGGTGAACGGTTATGGTTTTGAGCTGGACAATCAGCGTAATCACGGTCTGGACATGGTTGGAGAATTCAAGTGGCGGGCGGAAGGTTTGGATTTTAAGATTGCACCCGAAATGGCGATGGGCAATGCAGGCAGTAGCGTCCATGTCCGTACCGATGTCAGTTCCGCAACCATGCGTATCTATTCCGAAATGGAAAGGAACGACCAGGGTTTTGTATTTCCGTTTGCAAGAAAAATCCGATCCGGTGGGCTTCGCGACAAACACTCTTTGGGCGGTACGGTGTATCCTTTAGGATTTTTAGACATTTCCGGAAGCTGGATCAAACAGTCGGCATTTCCCGCTGTTTCCCCGTTGGAATCCAGAAATCGAGGCGTATCGGATGAGGAGGAATACGGCGGGAGGGCATTGCTGAACAAAAATGGACTTCCAACGGTATCGATTTCGGCCCGAAGAAAAAGTTTTGATTCGCCGGGAGCAAGCAGTATAAAAAATATTTTGAAGGCGGACATGGAGTACGATGTTCCAAAACTCCTCCTGCGGAAGTTGTTGATGCAATCTGCGAGATTTTACGGGATTTTGCGAAGAAGCATATTCGACGAATCCGCGGTGGGGGTGAAAAGGCAGTTTGACAACCGTTATTTTAGGATGGATGTCACCCCGGCGGACCTGATTCAAATCAACGCATACTATCGCGCGGAACGGTCGGACCAATTGAGTGTCGCCGGCCTGAACCGTCCCCTCGATCAGAACCAAAAATGGTTTTTTGATGCGACCATGGATCGGGTGAACGGCATCAATTTCAGCAGCCGTGGTGAAAGCGAGGTATTGACGCAATATTCTGGGGGTTTGCAAAACACCACGCTGCAGCGCAGTTGGCAAAACAATCTGAGGATTTATCCCGGTAAATGGGTTCGGCCGTTGACGCCGTTCGTTGTGGAATTCAATTATCAGCCGCAGTGGAGCGGATACCTGAGAAACCGCTCCCGGGCACTCGGTTTCTTCGACACATTCATTCGGTTTCTGGACGATGAAGATCCGGATCGATCTGAAAAAATCCTGTTTTACCAGTTCCGCGGAGAATGGAGACCTTCGGCACTGTTTTGGTACTATGCCAGTCTGGATTGGAACCGCATTTTTTCCCGCAGGGTTGACTCCAGGTTGTTTTCCCAGATCCGCACGGTGAATCAAAAAGCAGAAATCCGTCCTGCTGCAAACACCGCGGTGATTGTGCAGTACTTTTGGAACGAGGAAAATCGGCAGGCTGTTTCACGAACGGTCCGGCACAATCCGCTTTTTTGGGTTGAAAACCGGTGGAATCCCAGGCTCCAGACCAAAATGAATCTGGTTTATTTTCGTGAAGAACGATCGGCCGGTAGGGTTCACGATTGGGTATCCAATCTGTCTGCCATGTTGGGATTCACCTATCGAATTCGGTCATCCGGAGCGTCCAGGTTGGAAATCCGCAACGATTTGTCTGCTTCTTTTTATCGGACATCGAGAAGAGGAATTGGCCTGAATTCGAATAGCTACTCGAATACAGCCTGGATGGATTTTTATCCGTCTGCTTTATTGATTTTGCGGTTTCGCGCCTCGGCATCTTTCCGCGACCAGTTGGATTCCGATATTGATTTTTTCACCGGTGCATTTGAGCTGAGACTGACAGCACAATTTTGAAAGCGATGATGGGAAAATCAATATCGATCCATCCTGAGCACTTTTGCGCCGCGGATTTTCCCTTGTTTTAGTTCAAACAATGCTTCGTTGGCCTGTTCGAGTGGGTATTCCTGAACCTCCGGCTTGATGGCAATTTTTCCTGCCAATTCGAGAAATCCCGTTACATCCTTTCTGGTAACATTGGCCACGCTTTGTATGTTTTTTTCCATCCAGAGGTCTCTCGGATAGTCTATCCGCTGGAGGTACTCTTTGTCCTTTTCCTCTTTCCGGATGGCGTTGATCACGAGCCTGCCGCCGGATTCCAGGTTTTTCATTGATTCGACAATTGGTTTCCATGCTGGAGTGGTGTCGATGATGGCACTCAATTTCTCCGGTGACAAATCTTCCGAGTTTCCCGACCAAAATGCACCAAGTTCCAGTGCATATTGTTTTTGTTCAACTCCTCGCGCAAAGACAAAAACTTTCGTGCGTGGGTACAGGTGTTTGACCGTTTTAAGGACAAGATGTGCAGATGCGCCAAATCCGCTCAAGCCCAACGACAAACCGTCTTGGATCCCGGACAGCAGGATGGAACGGTACCCAACGGCACCGGCACATAAAAGGGGTGCCACCTCGGCGTCGGTCAGATCGGCCGGAACCGGGTATGCATAGCTTTCTTGAATGGTCATGTACTCTGCATATCCGCCGTTGGCATCTCGACCAGTGGCTTTGAAACCCGGACAGAGGTTTTCTCTTCCGACACGACAGAAGCGGCATCGCCCGCAGGAGGAATGGATCCATGCGATTCCGATACGGTCATCGATATGAAACCGTTCTGTTCGATTTCCTTTTTCCACCACCGTGCCGACTGCTTGATGCCCCGGGACGATCGGTAAACGGGGCGGGGGCATCCTGCCCTCGATTTCATCCAGTTCCGTATGACAGACCCCGCAAGCGGATATTTTTACCAGCAGTTCGTTTTCTTTGGGGCTTGGAATGGGAATGTCAGCCCATTCGAGCGGAGCCCGATTGTTGTTCGAACGGCTAACTTTCAAACGGGACATGTTGGTCAACAGCATGGCTTTCATGCTTCCCTCGACCTGTCCTTGGCATCCTTTGACTAAGTGATTTTGATCGCCCCGACCGGGCAGTCTTCCGCCGATTCACGGATTCCCTCTTCGTTGGCGTTTAGATCAGCCCCAGCAATGACCTTTGCAAAATCATCGCCCATCTCAAAAACGTCTGGACATGTATCGATGCACAGCTGGCACGCGGTGCACGTGTCTTCGATCCACACTTTTTGAATGGCCATGGCTATCCTCCTTTTTTGGCGATATACCATCTAATTTACGGATTTCGCAACGAATGTCAAGAAATATTATTTAGTCCTTGAACTTACGATGTCTTTTATTTACATTTTACAACAACTGAACTTCATTCGAGGTGAGTATGGGCATCAAACATGAAATTCGTTATGCAGTGCATCCGGAGGATGCAAAATGCTTTGATACGACGCAACTGCGGCGGCATTTTTTGGTACAGGACATCATGGTTCCCGATGAAATCCGATTGGTATATTCCCACTACGACCGTATCATTGCTGGGGGTGCGGTTCCTGTCAACCATATGCTGAAACTGGAAACGATCGATCCGATTCGATCGAAGTATTTCCTTGAAAGACGGGAGCTCGGCATCATCAATGTGGGAGGCAAGGGATTGGTTATCGCGGACGGCCGATCGGAAGAGCTTGAATACAAAGAAGCCCTTTACTTGGGCAGGGGTATCCAAGACGTGTCTTTTCGAAGTCTGGATGCTGCCAAGCCGGCGCATTTTTATTTAAATTCCGCATTGGCGCATACGGCGCACCCCATTCAAAAGGTGACTCAAAAAAATGCAGTGGTCGTTGACATGGGTTCGCCAGAAACAGCCAACCAACGGCGCATTTTCAAACTGCTGGTGAATGAAGTCATCCGCAGCTGTCAGCTTCAGATGGGCATGACGGAATTGAAAACGGGAAGCGTCTGGAACACCATGCCGCCCCACGTGCACGACAGGAGGATGGAAGTGTATTTTTATTTCGAGGTTCCAAAAGGTCAACCGGTTTGTCATTTTATGGGGACACCCGATGAAACACGTCATTTGTGGATGAAGAACGAAGAGGCGGTGATTTCGCCGGACTGGTCTATCCATTCGGCAGCTGGAACATCCAATTACACGTTTATCTGGGGCATGGCTGGAGAAAATCTGGATTACGGTGACATGGACGCGGTTGCACCCGATACCATCAAATGAAAGAGGTGGAATATGGATCTTTTTGATCTGTCCGGAAAAGTCGCGCTGGTCACCGGCGGGACCCATGGACTGGGTATGGCTATCGCCAAAGGGCTTGCCGGAGCCGGAGCAAAAATTATCATCAACGACATTCTGCAGGAAAAGCTGTCAAATGCCTTGGCCGAGTACAAACAGAAAGGCACCTCTGTTCAGGGATATGTGTTCGACGTTTCGAAAGAAGCCGAGGTGATCGAATCCATCGAAAAGATCGAGAAGGATGTCGGCCCGGTGGATATCCTCGTGAACAACGCCGGCATCATCAAGCGCATTCCTCTGGTGGACATGAGTGTCGATGATTTCGAGGCCGTAATCAAAATCGATCTGGTTTCCCCCTTCATTGTGGCCAAACATGTGGTGAGGAGCATGCTGCGAAGAAAGAGCGGTGGCAAAATCATCAACATGTGTTCGATGATGAGCGAACTCGGACGTAACACCGTAGGTGCCTATGCCGCGGCCAAGGGTGGATTGAAGATGCTTACAAAAAACATGGCCACCGAATGGGCCAAATACAATATCCAGGCAAACGGCATCGGACCGGGCTATTTTGCCACAGCCCAGACCGCGCCGATCCGTGTGGGGGGGCATCCCTTCAACGAATTCATCATCAGCCGTACACCCGCAGGCAGGTGGGGTGATCCGGAGGACCTGCAGGGCGTTGCCGTTTTTCTCGCTTCGAGGGCGTCCGATTTTGTCAATGGACAGATCGTGTATGTCGATGGCGGCATTCTGGCGACTCTCGGGAAGGCTCAAGGAGAATCCTAAAAAAACTTTGACAAATTTAAGAACAAATTTGCTAAGTTGTTCGCGCTGAGCTTGTCGAAGCGTGAAAGACTCTGTTCAGCCTTCGACAAGCTCAGGCTGAACGGAGTAATTTACCAAAGTCCACTCCTAAAAACGGCTCACGGTTTTCCCGTTGAAAAGCATCAAGCTTGCACGTGTTGAAAAATGCCCGATGTCATACGCGGGCATTTTGTTTGGACTGACGTGTGATCCATCGAAGGTGTCGATTCAAGAAAGCGGATGCGATGGTGGGCGGGGTGATCCCGATGAAGCTGCGCCAGGAGATCCACGCTGGCTTTTAAGATTTTGCTTTCATTTTTCTCCTTTATTCTCTATATTTTACCCAAATTCTGTCTTGTCATTGAGTTAAGATTGGCTGATATGAAAAACAGATTTTACAATCTGCTCTGTTGCATATGTATTTTTCTGGTGTCCCTTGTTTGTTGCGAGTTTCTTATCGGGGGAACCGGATCGTTAAACGGGGTCGAGGTGCTGACGTCAAATGAAAAAGAAGTGATTGTTTCTTTTTCCCCGGAGCTCATCCGCATCGATACCGTTCAAATCCACACAAAGAAATACGGTTCGATTTTTTTTAAAGGAGCTGTTCCCTTTGGAAAGGCCGGCGATCCAGAGATACCGTGCCGAATTCTATCCTTGGGTGTTCCCCCTGCAGGGGAGGTCCGCTTTTCGATTCTTGATGCCGTCGTGCAAGGAAGGATTCAAGCAAGACTGATCCCGATATCCGGTATGGAAAAACGGGATGGCATGTCGGCCAACGTCTTTTCGGAAGGAGAGCAATACCGAAAAGCAGGGCTTGAACCGTCCGACGTTTGCCGGATTCTGGATCCCGAATGGTTCGGAGTCCAACGAATCTGCCGCATTTTTTTATTCCCGGTCCATTTTGATCCCGCTCAAAATACCGTTGAATTATATTCGAAAATTGTCGTCCGCGTGTCGTTCGGGGCCGTTCCAACAGTGCAGGGCTGGATCCCTGCGCCCGAGAATCGGTTCTATCAGGATGCAATTCTGAATTATCCGGTTGCCAAAAAATGGCAGGCCAGACAAGATCCTTCAAAGCCAACGTTTGAAAAAATTGCATTGTCCGGGACGTGGTACAAAATGGTGCTGTCCCAGGATGGTGTATACAAAGTCACCGGTGCTTCACTGAAAACTCGGGGAATTGATATCGCATCGATTAAAACAACCACGTTGAAAGTCTGCAACAACGGAGGCAGGGAGCTGCCTCGAAGCCTGTCCGTTGTCAGGCCGGACAGCTTGATCGAGAATCCCATTCTGATGTTCGGAATGGAGGATGGACGGTTTGACGAGTCCGATTATTTTTTGTTTTACGGAAAGGCGACAGCCGGGTGGGAGTACTCGACCAAGGACAAATTGTGGAGCCATTACAATAACATTTATACGGCAAAGAACATGTATTGGCTTGGTTTCAACGACGGAATATCCGGAAGACGGATTCAGACGAACGGTACCTCCTCAAATCCATCCATCGTTCCCCTCCTCAAATCCATCGACCGTTTCTTTTTTGAGCAGGACAGGTACAACCCGCTCAGAGGCGGAACCGCATGGCTCGGATATGAATTCAACTCGACGTCCGGCTTGTCCAACACCGTCAGCATTGAGATCAATTTACCGGATCTTGTACCGAACGATTCCGTGCTGATCCGTTTGCGGTTCAAAGGCGGTGAAAAGGACCGGTATGCCGATCATCAATTCGGCATTCGATTCAACGATATCGCCCTTTCCAACAAACAATTTTATGGCGAACAGTTTTATCCAGCGATGGATGCGCTTGTCGGTGGAGGGAAATCCGGAAAAAACACGTTGGTGTTTTCCTATTCATCCAGAAGCGCCGGGGCCAATGCATTTTTGGATTGGATTGAAATCGAATACCGAAGACTGATGAAGGCATCCGGCGGAAGGCTTCTTTTTTATTCGCCCTCGTCTATCGGCACCTTTGCCTATGCGCTCTCCGATTTTTCCGCCGAACCGTTGGTTCTGGACGTGACCCGATTTTCCGATATCCGAAAACTTCCGGTTCGGAGAGAGGGAAACAGCTGGATCGTTACCGACGAGGTCGAATTCGGCAATCCGAAACAATATTTTTCAGCCCAGGAGTCCGCCTTCCTGTCTCCTGAGGACATTCAGCGGGATAATCTGTCGGATTTAAAAAATGCCAAGAACCGGGCTGATTTGATCATCATCACCCACAAGGATTTCTTTGATCAAGCACAACGCCTTAAATCGTTCAAGGAATCACACGACACTCTGGCCACGTTCGTGGCGGATATCGAGGATGTGTACGATGAATTCAGCGCTGGCCTGCTGGATCCTGCGGCCATCCGCGATTTTGTGCGGTACTCCTTCAACCGTTGGAGCAAACGTCCATCGTTTTTACTCTTGTTCGGAGATGGAAATTACGATTACCGGAACATTCTGTCTGCCAACACCAAAAATTGGATTCCGCCTTTCGAATACGACGAATTGTATCAAACGGTCGACACCAAGGCTTCCGACGACTGGTTTACGTACGTCGCGGGCGATGATTCCCGGATGGATCTGGCTGTCGGACGGCTTCCGGTTCAGACCAAAGGACAAGCCGCAACCGTTGTTGAAAAATTGATCCAGTACGAGAGCAAACCGGACCTGGGGGATTGGAGAACCCTCGTAACGGTCGTCGGCGACGATGAAAAATCGGCCAATCCCGATTTTGACAACGAAATCAACCACATACAAGCCTCCGAGGACATTGCCGAACACATAATTCCATCTGTCTTCAATCTGAGAAAGATTTACCTGACGGATTATCCGGAGGAAATACAGGTGGAGGGCAGGCGAAAACCGAAAGCCCGGGAAGACCTGTTGGATCAAATCAATCGGGGAACGTTGATCGTCAATTATATCGGACACGCCAACGAAGACGTCTGGGCTCACGAGCGCATTTTCTACCATGAAACCGACCTCTCCGCTCTGAGGAATGCATCACGCCTACCGCTTTTTTATGCGGCCACTTGTTCGTTTGCATGGTTCGACGATCCGAACAAGCAAAGTTTTGGAGAAGACCTGGTTATAGCGGAAGGCAAGGGTGCCATCGCTGTTATTGCGGCGTCCCGGGAATGTATTTCAGGTCCCAACGAGGCTCTGGATAGAGAATTCATGCGAACAGTCTTCAACCGGTTTGCTTCCGTGTATCGGATTGGTGAAGCATTGAGGCTGGCAAAATTAAACACCTTCGACACAAGCAACAATGAGACGTACAACATCATGGGTGATCCGACGCTGAGGCTGGCGTTTCCTCGGTACCAGGCCATTTTTACCGATATGCATCCCGACAGTTTTCAGGCACTTTCCGTCGTCTCCGCCACCGGCAGCATCCAAGACGACAGGGCCGCAATTGCTTCTTTCCAGGGCAAGGTGCTTCTGAAAGGATTTGATTCAAAGAAATCGGTGACGTATACCACCAAGTGGGGAACCCGATTGAATTATATGCATCCCGGGAATTCATTGTTCCGGGGAGAAGCGAAGGCGGAAAACGGAACGTTTCGGCTGTCGTTCATCGTTCCCAAAGAAATCACCTACGGCAGCCAAACCGGAAGGCTTTCGGCCTATTTCCGGAACGAAACGGAAACGAGCGATGGCCTAGGTGCCAAGGACGGGATTGCGGTCGGGGGAACGGCCAATATTCTGGATGACAGCGGACCGGAAATCCGATTGTCTTTTTCGGACATGGAGCATTTCGTCTCGGGTGGAACGATACATGAAGATCCGGAGTTGGTTGCAATGCTCAGGGATGAGAAGACAGGCATCAACCTGACCGGGGAAATCGGGCATACACTATCGTTGTCCATCGACGGTCAACCCGGCAAGAATATTTCAGAGTATTTTCAATACGACGAGGGAAGCTATCTGCAGGGAAAACTGTCCTATCCGTTGCTCGGGCTCTCGGAGGGAGACCATGAGATCGTCGTTAAAGCCTGGGACAACTCCAACAATTCATCCACCCAAACCCTGTTGTTTCGAATCGTTCCGCAAGACGAACTCCGACTCGAAGAAGTGATGAATTATCCGAATCCGTTTTCGATATCCACCCATTTCACGTTCCAGTTGAACCAAAATGCGGAAATCGTCATCAAAATCTTTACGGTGGAAGGAAGAATGATCCGGAAGCTCGAAGGATTTTCCGGATATCCCGGATTCAACATGGTCCCGTGGGACGGCCTGGACGATGTCGGGGATACCATTGCCAATGGCGTGTACCTGTACCGAATCACGGTCAGCATGCGGCTTCCGGATAAAACCATCGAGAAATCCGAGATCGGCAGATTGCTGATCATGCGCTGAGAAATGCCGTGTACAACGAAATCGTAAAGGACCATTTTGCCCGACCCCGGAATATTGGCGACATCGACCATCCGGATGCCGCAGGCAGTGCAAAAAACACCAGCGACGGTGACCGGGTTCAACTCCATTTCCGCATTGAGGGAGACGTCATTCGGGATGTTCGCATGAAGGTTATGGGCTGTGTAGCAGCCATCGCTTCGGCAAGCATGTTCACGGAAATGGTCAAAGGAAAAACCATCGATGAGGCGTTGTCCATCTCCAAAGAATCGGTGGCCGAGAAGCTGGGTGGACTCCCCGAAAATAAAATCAGGTGTTCATTGACGTGCGTCGATGCCCTTCGATCGGCTTTGGGGGGCCTGAAAGAATGAGGGCCGTTTCGGAAAAAAGTCTCGATTCGGATTGGCTATTAACCGTTGGGTCCGCATCGGAGATCGAAATGAAAGTAAAAAATTCCCGGTTTTTATCCTGTGTGGCTCCGGCAAAAAACAAGGAGGACGCCGAGGCTTTTATTCGTGCCATTTCGAAAAAACACCGCGATGCGACACATGTGTGTTTTGCCTACCGGACCGTTTGCGGTGACCTTTCCGTCTTCCGATACAGCGACGCGGGTGAGCCTGCAGGCACGGCCGGCAGGCCGATTCTGATGGCCATGGACAGCAGAGGAATCCGATTTGCAGTCTGTGTGGTCGTCCGGTTTTTCGGCGGCACCAAACTCGGAACCGGCGGCCTCTCTCGGGCGTACGGTCAGGCTGCCGCTGCGGCTTTGGAAAAAGCCGGTATAATCAAAAAGTGGAATACCATTCTGCAGGAGGTGGTGTTTCCATACGAATACACGGGGATCGTCAGGTGGCTGCTGTCCCGATACCAATGCACCGTCGACCGCACCCAGCATGAAGAAGGAACAAAAATTCTTGTTCACGTCCGAAAATCCCTGAGTGGAAAGTTAAAACAGGCACTTCTGGACGCCACAGCGGGAAAAGCCCGTTTGGATGCCGTGCATCGCGTTTAAAAGGTTTGGAGGAAAACTAGGCATGGCCGATTGCGCCAACAAGAAAACAAATCTGAGCCGCTGCAACTGCACATACGATCCCTGCTCCAGAAAAGGGGTGTGCTGCGAGTGTTTGTCCTACCACCGCAGGGCTGGAGAACTGCCTGCTTGTTATTTTACCAAAGAGACCGAGGCGACTTTTGACCGGTCCATCGGGTATTTTGTTTCGTTGAGCAAATAGGCATTCCCGTGCGCATTGATCGACATCCAATTCTCACATTCGACCGCAGCAAACCAGTCACGTTCACTTTCGACGGAAAACCAATCCGCGCCTTTGGGAACGAAACCGTGGCAGCTGCTCTTCATGCAGCGGGGATCCTGGTGCTGAGCCATAGCCTACGTCAACACCGACCCCGAGGCTTTTTCTGTGCGATCGGGAAATGCTCGTCCTGCATGGCCGAAGTGAATGGCATGCCCAATGTCAAAACCTGCATGGTTCTCGCAGAAGAAGGAATGGCGGTTCACTCCCAAACCGGATGGGGCAGCCTGAAAAAATTGGAACAAGGCGTCGGTATCCCGTTACCAGAGCTCCCCGTGATCCCAACAGAAATTGCAATCGTCGGAGCAGGTCCGGCGGGACTGTCTGCCGCACGGGCCGCTTCCCAATTCGGAGCCCGAGTGGCTGTGTTCGATGAAAACAACATTGTTGGCGGACAGCTGATCAAACAGACACACAAGTTCTTCGGATCGAAAAAACAGCATGCCAGCGTCCGCGGAATCGATATTTCCGACGCATTGCTCTCCGGACTGAAAAACCAGATACAACTGTTCACCGAAACACCTGTTATTGGATTTTATGCACCCTTTCAGCTCGCGGCAATTCACCGTCGAAAACTACACCGTGTGGTCCCGAATAAAATTATCGTTGCGACAGGCGCTTCCGAGAACATGCTGGCATTTCCCAACAACGACCTGCCGGGTATCCATGGTGCCGGAGCTGCACAAACCCTGATGAACGTATACGGCATTCTGCCGGGCAAACGGGTGCTCATGGTTGGCGCAGGCAACATCGGTGCCATTGTGACCTACCAGCTGCTTCAGGCAGGAGTCGAAGTGGCCGCCGTGATTGAAGCTGCACCCCAGATTGGCGCTTATCAAGTGCATGCCTCCAAGATCAGGAAGTGCGGAGTCCCCGTGTTGACCCGGCATACCCTGAAAGCAGCTCTCGGCAACGATCGCGTTGAAGGAGCCGTTGTTGTGCAGGTGGACAACACTTGGAATCCAATTCCCGGCACTGAACGGCACTTTCAGGTTGACACCATTTGTCTTGCTGTGGGTTTGCGGCCGACGATTGAACTGTTGTCCCAGATGCATTGCCGCATGTCAAACATACCCGAACTCGGCGGTGAAGTGCCCTGGCGAAATCAATGGATGGAGACCTCCGTGGAAAACGTGTATGTGGCAGGGGACGCTTCCGGAATCGAGGAAGCCTCCAGCGCCATGCTCGAAGGAACACTTGCCGGTCTGGATGCCGCGGAGAAACTCTTGGGACCTTCGGAGACCCTCAGCATCTTCAAAAGGGAAACCTCACAAGATTTGGCTGAATTGCGCGCCGGACCGTTCGGCGAAAAGATCCGGATCGGTGAGAAAAAATTGTTTGGTGAGAAGGAATCGTGATGGGCTATCGGGAAGACGGTGTTGTCGTTCGAAATGATCTTCAATTGCCGGATGATGACCGCTTTGAACAGGGGCCGGTTGTCCTGATTGAATGCGTCCAGGAAATTCCCTGCAATCCCTGTGCTGAAAGCTGTCCACAGGGCGCCATCATGATCCAACCCACCCTCAACGACCTGCCCCGGGTGGATTTTGAAAAATGCATTGGGTGTGGATCGTGCATTGCCCGTTGCCCAGGGCTCGCAATTTTCATGGTGGACCAAGCGTTTGAAAAGAAGCGGTCCTCGGTATCCATGCCATATGAATTTATTCCGTTGCCGGTCAAGGGGGAAAGGGTTGTTGTGTTGGATCGGTCTGGAATACCGTGTGGGGAAGGAGAAATCATCCGGATTTGGAACACGCAATCGCATGACAGAACGCCTGTGGTGTCTGTCGCGGTGGAAAAACGGTTGGCCATGACCGTGCGGCATTTTAAAAGAAAATGCAAAGCCGATGGAAGAAAATAAAAAAGACACCATTGTTTGCCGATGCTGGGACATAACCCTGGATGAAGTGGAAGAGGCAGTGGATCAGGGTATCGATGACCCCGAGGAATTAAAACGGATTCTGCATGTCGGTATGGGACCCTGTCAGGGAAGAACCTGCGGGAAAATCGTGAATCGGATTTTGTCTGAAAAAATGAAAAAGCCCGTTTCCCAAATCGGCAGCACCAAACTGCGACCGCCGTTGGTGTCCCTGCCCATCCGGGAAATACTTGGATTGACGGATGAATGATGTCTACGATGCGGTTGTCATCGGTGGAGGCATCGCCGGGACGGCTGCAGGGTATTATCTGGCCAAGGCCCGGTTGCGGGTTCTGCTTCTTGAAAAATCTTTCCTTGCTTCAGGATCGACGGGTCGATGCATTGGCGGTATTCGACAGCAGTTTTCCACTCCGACGACCATTCAAACCATGAAAGAATCTGTCCGGTTGTTCAGCACCATGCATGAAGAATTGGGTGTGGATGTGGAATGGAAAAATTCCGGATACCTTTTCCTAGCCCACTCCGAGGAGCAGGCCAAGCTTTATCGAAAAAACATATCCCTTCAGAAACAATTCGGCCTGGATGTGGAATTCATTTCGGCTGAAGCATGCAAATGCATTGTTCCGCTTCTGGAAACCGACGACCTGATAGGCGGAGCTTGGGGCCCTTCGGACGGGCAGGCGAATCCGTTCCTGGTGGTGCACGCCTATGTGAAAAACATACGACAGCTCGGCGGTGAAGTCCGAACGGGAGAGGAGGTTATCGGTATCCGTGTCGTGAAGGGAAAGGCACGCTCCGTTCGGACGGCATCCGGGAATGTGTACCATGCTCCCATGATTTTAAATGCTGCCGGTGCTTGGGCAAAGGAGGTGGGAGCCATGGCCGGTGTTCGCCTCTTCGTGGAGCCGGAACGTCATGAAGCACTGGTTACGGAAGGTGTGGAATACCTGGGAGTCCCCATGCTTGTGGATTATCGTCCGGATGGAGGATATTTTGTTCAACGCGTAACCGGACAATTCATCGGGTGTTTCACGCCCAAGGAAAAAGTCGCAGGCCACGACCATGAATCCACACTGGAATTCCTGGCGGACATGTCCAGACGCATGGTGAGACTCATGCCGGCCCTTTACGATGTTGCCGTGCTTCGTCAATGGGCCGGTTCGTACTGCATGACACCGGACGGCATTCCCATGATCGGCAAGACCGATGTAAACGGATATTACTGCATCGTCGGCTTGTGCGGACACGGGTTCATGCTCGGCCCGGCGTTGGGTAAATATGTAGCACAATTCATGACCGAAAGCACCTGGCCTGGCCCGGTGGATGAATTCGCCTGTAGCCGGTCTTTCGGCGAAAAAGAAAAAATGGCGTAAACGGAGACAGAGCAATGGATCTTGGACTGAAAAACAAGGTAGCCTTGGTGGCTGCTTCCAGCCGTGGGCTGGGTAAAGCCGTTGCCATGGGACTTGCCCGCGAGGGTACCAAACTCGTGATCTGCGCGCGCGGCAAGGACGTTCTGGAAAAAACGGCGGATGAAATTCTGTTGGCCACCGGTGTCACGGTATTTCCACTGGCCATTGATTTGAACGAAAAAGAACAGATCGGTTGGCTGATTGACGAAACCATGGATCTGTTCGGCCGGATCGACATCCTGGTCACCAATTCAGGGGGGCCGCCTTCGGGCCGTTTTGAAGATGTTGCGGAAGACGACTGGAAAAAAGCCTGTCAGCTGACGTTGATGAGCGTTGTCCGGTTGACACGTGCCGTGATTCCGTCCATGCGGAAACAGAAATGGGGAAGGATTATTCACCTGGTGTCCATATCGGCCAAACAGCCTATCCAGGGCCTTCTGCTGTCGAATGCCCTGAGGCCGGCAGTTCTTGGACTTACGAAATCCCTGTCCCAGGAACTGGGCGCGTCCAATATTCTCGTCAATGCCGTTTGTCCGGGGTACTTTTTTACCGATCGGGTCAAGCAGTTGGTTGAAGACCGTGCCAAGCATGAAAAGAAAAAAGCCAGCAAGGTCATGGATGAAATGGTCGCCGATATTCCTCTCGGCAGGATGGGAAATTCCGAGGAACTGGCAAATACGGTCGTCTTTCTTGCTTCGGAAAAGGCCAGTTACATCACCGGTGCGACATTTTCCATTGACGGGGGAATGCTGAAGGGGCTTTGGTAAAATAGAATCCGAATGTGTTTTCGCAACGGTTCAGCGGATCGTGCACGGAATCCCCAATAACGCGTTGCCAAAAAAGGAGTATGTCTGTATGCGTCTATCCTTTACACATTTCCGAACATTCTGTATTTTTGCGTTCACCACTTTGCTACCCGGTATCCCGAAAGCCGTTGACCACCCACCCGGTCCCGTTAGGAAACCGATGACCGAAGTGTCGATTGTCGGAGAAGAATTTTATATCAATGGGAAGCCGACGTACGACGGACGTTTTTGGCAAGGAAACAAGATTCAAGGCCTGTTGCTGAACGCGCGTCTGGTTCAGGGAATTTTCGACGATCGCAATCCCGAGACTGTCGGTCAATGGGCCTATCCGGATACGCGGCAATGGGATGCGGAGCGGAACACGAGGGAGTTTGTCGCTGCCATGCCGGATTGGGAAAGACATGGCCTGCTGGCATTCACCCTGAACCTGCAGGGTGGTTCACCCCAGGGCTACTCCAAAGCGCAGCCCTGGTACAACTCGGCCATTGAAGCCGACGGTTCCCTCCGGGGGGATTACATGGGTCGCCTGGAACGAATTCTGGATCGGGCGGATCAACTCGGCATGGTCGTAATCTTGGGGTATTTTTATTTTGGGCAGGACCAGACACTCCGAGACGAATCCGCTGTTGTCCGAGCGGTTGATAACGTCACCCGGTGGATTTTGGAGCACAACTACTGCCATGTCCTTGTCGAGCTCAACAATGAATGCAACGGGAAGTACGATCACGCCATCCTCAAGCCGGATCGTGTCCATGAACTGATTGAACGCGTCAAACGCACCGAAAGGAATGGGCGACGTCTTCTGGCGAGCACATCCTATGGTGGAGGGAAAATTCCAGGGGAAAATGTTCTGAAAGCATCCGATTTCATTTTGATTCATGGAAACGGGGTGTCGAATCCGGACAGCATCACCGGGATGGTTTTGTGCACGCGTCGGATGCCCGGGTACACTGCGAAACCGATTTTATTCAATGAAGACGACCATTTTGATTTTGACAAACCGAAAAACAATTTCGTCGCGTCTGTGAGAGCCTATGCGTCCTGGGGGTATTTTGATTACCGCATGAAAGGTGAAGGATTTGACGAGGGCTATCAGAGCGTCCCGGTTCATTGGGGTATTTCCAGCGAACGCAAACGGGGATTCTTCAAGCTGTTGAGCCAAATGACACAAATGGATTCCAACCTGAAATAGTGGAAAAATAAAGGGGAGAAATCATGAGCAGGAGAGGCGCAAAATTTTCGGATTATTGCCGGCGTGATATTTTGAAGCTTGCCGGTTTGACCACGGCGGCGATGGCTTCGTCCAGCACTTTGGCCAGAGCGCAGGAAACGGCCCGTCTCGGTCTCCCAAATGTAAAAATAACCGATATAAAAACCATTCTCACACAACCCGGGAACGACCATCTTGTCGTCGTCAAAGTGCTTACCAATCAGGCCGGTCTTTATGGTGTCGGTTGCGCGACCCACAAGGAGAGGCCTTTTGCCGTTGCTGCCGCCGTTGATCAATACCTCAAGCCGTTCCTGATCGGCAGAAGCTGTGATGACCTGGAAGACATCTGGCAGTCCGCATATGTGTCTTCCTATTTCCGCAGCGGTGTCACGCTGAACAACGCATTGAGCGGGGTTGACGGTGCCTTGTGGGATATTCTGGGCAAGCGTTCCGGAATGCCGGTGTATAAACTTCTCGGTGGAAAGGTACGGACGGCCGTGACACTGTATGCGCATGCAAGCGGCAGGGAACTTCCCGAACTCGAAGATCGGATCCGCCAATGGATGGCAAAAGGCTACCGCCATGTGCGCGTCCAACTTGCCGTTCCCGGTTACTCGGGCTATGGCGTTTCCGCACCCACGTCGGAAGACGTGCAAAAGATGCGACCCGCAGGGATTTCCCCTTCGCCTGTTTTCGAACCGACCCCTTATGTCAACAACACGATCAAGATGTTCGAATACCTCCGAGGCAAGATTGGCTTTGACATTGAGTTGCTCCACGACGTTCACGAACGCATCCCGCCGGTTCAGTCCATCCAGCTGGCCAAAGCCTTGGAACCGTATCGATTGTTCTTCCTCGAGGACGCGCTTGCGCCCGAGGACGTGACCTGGTTCGAGCACATACGCCAACAGACGTCGACACCCCTGGCCATGGGCGAGTTGTTCGTCAACAGGCACGAATGGCTGCCGCTGGTCACCAACCGGTGGATCGATTTCATCCGCCTCCACATTTCCGCGGTGGGAGGCTTGAGCATGGCACGGAAAGTGGCAGCATGCTGCGAGTTCTTCAATGTGCGCACGGCCTGGCATGGTCCGGGGAATGTTTCCCCGGTCGGCCATGCCATCAACATGCACCTGGACCTCGCCACGTACAACTTCGGCATTCAGGAACAAAACGTGTTCTCCGACACCGTACGTGAAGTTTTTCCCGGCGCCCCCGAAATCAAAGGTGGATACATGTATTCAAACGACAAACCGGGGCTGGGCATTGATATCGACGAGAAGCTGGCTGCAAAATTTCCATACAAAACACCGGGTGGAAGCCGCGGAAACGACCGGCGTTTGGATGGAACCATCGTCAGACCCTAGCTCGGTTTGATTCGGAATCGGAGGAAATGAGTGCGATGGTATTTGTTCGGCGATTTTGTTCCTTTCTCCGAATGCGTGTATGAATGTCTTTTCACTTGACATTTGGTTTTTGGTTCAGTAAAATAAAAACAACGAAACGGATTGAACCCAATTGAAAGGAGCTACACATGGCAGGCAAAGCAAGACGCACGACGATGAGAAGCAGCTCTGGTAAAAAGTTATACGCAGTTCGAGATGCAAAAGGCAGGTTTAAAGACATCCAAACCTACGAACGGGCGCACCGGATGGACATGAAGAAAAAGAGTAAAGCGGAAAAAACAGCAAAATCAAAATCCACCAAGAAAAAATAAACCGATTTAATCGTACACATTCGTTTTCACCATAAGGCCGTCCGGCTCCACTCGACAGAAAATGTGAGGTCATTATGGACACGGTAACTCAGGGAACATCCGGAGTGACATCAAAACAGCTTTGGTTGAATCTCTCCGTTGCCTGGCTTGGTTGGCTTTTCGACGGACTTGAGATGGGACTTTATGCGTTGATCGCCGTGCCGGCCTTAAAGGAACTCCTGCATACCGATCAGAGCGCATCCATCGGCCCCTACGTGGGAATCATGTTTGGGCTTTTCCTATTGGGTGCATCGGTGGGCGGATTTATTTTCGGGCGTTTGGGGGACAAACTGGGGCGCGTGAAAACCATGATCCTCACCGTGCTGGTTTATTCCATCTTTACAGGGATGAGCGCAGCGGCTGTCAATGTTTGGCATTTCGGCATCTGCCGATTTTTCGGTGCCATGGGTCTCGGCGGTGAATGGGGACTTGGTGTGGCTCTGGTGATGGAGACATGGCCCAATGCCAAAAGGCCTCTCCTGGCCGGCGTGCTGGGTGCAGCAGCCAATGTCGGTTTTCTTTTGGCTTCGATCCTCGGCCTTCTCGCAGGCGGACTGGGGTGGCGCGTTCTGCTTCTGTTCGGATTGTTTCCATCCGTGCTTGCCTTTTTGATCCGTTTGGCTGTAAAAGAGCCGGAACGGTGGAAACAAGCCAAACAACGAGGTGAAAAGCCGGACTTAAAACAATTGTGGCTTCCTCCGCTGCGGAATACAACGATCAAAGCCTGTGTTCTTTCTTCGGTCGTGGTTGTAGGAACCTGGGGTGTGTTTCAGTGGATTCCAAGCTGGGTCAACACCTTGGTTGGAGGCAATGCCGTGAGTGAACGCGCCACGGTTCAGATGTACATGGCTTTTGGACAAATAATCGGATCGTTTCTGGGCGGGCCGCTGGCAGAATGGATCGGTCGGAGAAGGTCCTATGCAGTTTTTTGCCTTGGCAGTTTGATTTTTTCCGTCATTTTATACAGTGCCATCCACACGTATGGGATTTCTCTTCTCGTGATGGCTTCCATCGCCGGCATTTTTAGCACTGCTTTTTTTGGATGGTTGCCACTCTACCTTCCCGAGCTTTTTCCCACACGCATTCGGGCTACCGGGGAGGGCATCACCTACAATTTCGGACGAATTCTTGCTGCCGTTGGCGTGTTCATGGGAACGGGGAAGCTGGTTTCGGCATACGGAGGCTCATTTGCAAAAGCAGGGGCTACCATGGCCTCCGTGTATCTGGTGGGATTGATCCTCATTTGGTTTATGCCTGAGACGAAAGGCGGGAAGCTTCCGGAATAAATTTCTGAAATGCATCCACAGTGTCTGATTCTTTATATTTTTCAGGCCATGTGGAAAATGCTTATGCCATGATGGATGAAGACGATCGATCGTTCCGAATCGGTGAAGTTGAATGCCGTTCGATTTTGAACCGCTCCCGGATTCCTGGAATTGACTATTCGATCAATCCTTATTTGGGGTGTGTACACGGTTGCATTTACTGCTATGCCCGGTTCATGACCCGTTTTTCAAAACAACCCGTTGTTTGGGGTCAATTCTGCGATGCAAAAGTCAATGCCGCCGATGTCCTGAGCAAACAACTGGTAAATGCGAAAAAGGGTCTTGTCAGCTTGAGTACGGTTACGGATCCGTACCAGACGCCTGAACGTAAATACCAACTCACCCGGAAAATACTCATCGCGTTGCTAGCCGCCGGTTTTCCCGTTTCCATTTTGACAAAATCCGATTTGGTTCTGAGGGATATCGATGTGTTGCAGCAATTTGGTCGGGAAACCTGCGATGTGGGATTCAGCATTGCGACCTGCGACGAAGTGATCCGGAGGCAATTTGAACCGAGGGCACCTTCCATTCAAAAACGGATGGATGCCTTGAAAATCCTGCATGCATCTGGAATTCGAACCTGGGTTTTCATTGCGCCGATCTTGCCGTGTTTCACCCCTGATGGGCTTTCTTGCATGTTGGATTCAATTAAAAATTCGGTCGATTCCATTCTCGTGGACCGGCTCAACATCAAATGCGGGAATTGGCACAATATCCATCAATTGCTTTTAAAGGCGTACCCAACTTTTGTGCCTAAATGGAAGAGCGTGTTGTTTTCCAATCGTCATGGAGAATCACATTTTCAACCGGTTGTTCAACAGATCCGGTTTTTTTGCATACAAAACGGTATTCCGTTTAAGTCTGTTCTGGCTTAATCGCGCAGTCAAAAGCCCGTTTTTAATTGGACACATCTTAAAATTTTCTTTGGGGGGCTTTTGATTGCTCCGACGGGTTCATTTCCGAGTTTATTGTCCACCCGAGCGAATTTTATACCCCCGGCGGTCCTTCCGGACAGGATTGCTTTAAACGGAATACAGCCGATCACTCCACGGTCTGGTCCTTTGGAATGCCCATGCTTTCGTACAATTTCTTTCTGCCAGACTTGTCTTTTTCTAGAATGGCGCGGGCGTATTTCGCCACGTCTTCGGCAACGGACCTCGGCACGACCACAATGCCGTCACCGTCTGCAACCACAACGTCGCCCGGACGGACCGTCACGCCTCCAATGGAGATTGGACAATTGACGCATTCGAGCTCATTGCGTCCTGGTCGGATGCCTCGCCCCGGCTTTCTGAAATAGAGCGGCACCCGTTCCTTTTCAATTTCATCCGTATCCCGCGCCGAAGCATCCGTGATGACTCCAACCGCACCCTGTTTTTTCCAGACAAGAATGTTGTTTGAACCAATCGAGCCGATGTCGGCCTCCTCGACATCGTCGATGACGATCACCTGCCCCTTTTGAATGAGAGCCACGAACGGCTCGGATGAAAGCCGCCCGTACCAGTCGGCTTCCCATTGGCTGTAATTCACGTTGTCCGGGGGATGGATCGGTTGCTGGGACGGAACAAATCTCACCGTCAGCGCAATGCCACGGATCTGATGCGTAAAACCGGTGATGTCCTTCCACAACGGCCGGATGGATGGATCGACCAATCCCACCTCCGGCAAATCCACGAAGTCCATACCGTCTGAGACGTCTGCAACCCGGAGACCTTCGAACCGTTTCAACAAACGGGCATTTTCCTGTTCCGAATACTCCACGGGTTTGATAAAGTGTGCTCCCTTTTTCATTCCGGATGCTTCCGCGTTCTGGGAGTGAACGGGTCGGGCCAACAGCACGAGGGCGCAACTCCAAAGCGGAATCACGGCACTGACTTTGATGTGGTGCATGGATTCTCTCCTGTTTGAGTTGTGTTGCCGTTGCACATGTAATAAACGGGTTTTTTCAAAATCGGTTGGAACAAGATCAGGCGGATGTTCCTGAGTCCCATGGTCAAAGCCGTTTCGCAAAGAGAGCGGGGATCACGGGGCCGCGTTTCTTTTTGCACGCGCGGCGTGTAATAACCGAATCCGTGGTACATCGGCTGCATGTCCGCGGGAGGGAGTCCGTCGATCATGGCCACACCGCTGATGGCAGGAACCATGAGTGAAATCTTCCACCGGGGGTGATCCGCGTAAAAAGAACGCCAAAACAGGGTGTCGCATTGGGGGATGTAAATCAACGAATGGGATTTCCATTCCCGGGATTCCCGATCCAAGCCGTACAATGTTTCCAAAAATGGCATGTATTTGTTCCGATGGAGCGATCTTACGGGTGTGTCCATGAGTGCATGCTTCAGATATGGAATCGGATGTTTGCCGGAAAAAGCCTCCTTCAACAATTCGGTCGGCGTGTTTTTGGAATGGGCCATTTCGATTCGATAGTTCAGATTCAGTTTAACCATCTTTTTGACCGAAGAGGCAGTAAAAAAAATCCACAGGGTACAACAAGCGCACACCAAGAACAAGGCGGTTTTTCTTTTTTGGACAATTCGGTGTGCGGTGGGCCACGCCGGAACGACCGTCAAAAGCAGGGGGATGGCCAGGCGGGTTTGTATGTCAGAAAAATATTGTGCACTTCCCCCCGGGATGAAAAACAGCATGCCGGGAAGAAAGCCGATCGTGCAAATCCAAATCAGCAATTCCATGTCCAGCGTTGCGCGCTTTTGAAATAGCATTTTGAACGATTTCCAGGATTGAAAGTTCAATTGACGGAATCGGATTACCGAATAAGCAATTGAAAAAAGAAAATAGAAAACGAAAAAGAACAACAATCGGGAAGGTCGAACATTTCCCTTGATAAAATCAAACCAGACAACGTGGGAAGCATTGTAACTAGGGCTGGTGGTCATTCTCACCGTCCAGCATGCGGCCAGGACGAGTACAAGAATCGAACCGGTGGCGGCGGGATCCCGCCAACAAGCCATCCTCAGAAAAGCGTACAGAACCGCACCCACAAAAAGAATCATGACCGAATTTTTCATCAATCCAAGAACGACGACGAATGCCGGAAGAAACAGGAAAAAATAAATCTGTGGGGGTTTCAATCCACGGTTTCTTCCCATTCGCAAAAAGCCATACAAAACCGCCGGAAGTCCCAGGAACAGAACCGTCAAGGCGACACAATACGATTCGGAAATCAAATAATGGTTCCAGATGGCGATTGTCGACAAAAACGTTTCGGTCAGGAAAGGGATGTGGCAGAACAAAAACAAGAACCAGAATATCTTCCCGCTTCGGGAATCGAAACCGATGGTGAACACGTTGTTTTTCAGATGCCCCCATTCGATCACCACCATCAAGAGCGCAAAAAAATACAGCGAGATGCAAACGGCTCCGAATCCGAAATTATAAAAATCCAAAAGCGGTATTTGGATCAGGGATGCCAGCTGTGCAAAAAGCCAGTGGCTTCCGAAATGGTACCGCATGGCTGGCAGACCGTCCACACCGGTTGTGGGTATTCCGTATGTCCGGATCATTTGGGAAATGCTGGCGTGAAAGAGTGTATCGTCGTGCCCGTGACCCAGGCTCAGACCTTCAAGAAAAAGCGGGTTCTGATACCCGGACTTCCACAACCAGGAAACCACCCATGCGGAAAAAAGCAAAAAAATGGGGCTCAACCGTAAAACGGTCTTGAACGTGCATGCCTGAAAAAACCGAATGCTGTTCCAGATAAAAAAAATCCATCCGGCTGCAGGAAAAATCCACGATAGGTTTATCGCCGTTCGGTTTGAGATCCACCCGAACAAAACGGCGATCAGAATGCCGATGAGTGCTTTTAATGAGTCGAATGCTTTTACTTTGTATAAAGCAACCGGAAGGTTGATCAGAAACAAGCCCAAACCCGCGGTTTTTAGAACGGTTGTGCATGATATGGGGAAGGCAAGCCTGAGCAGCACAAACACCGCCGAGAAGAGAAGAGTCAATCCAGAACAAAACAAGGTTGCCGTAAGGCGATTTCGATCGTATGGGGAATTTGTAGCAACGGGGAAAATCATTGCGGGATGTAAAATTTGTTGATGGTCTTGATGATGGCGTCCTGCTGCTG
>Ga0315277_10002962_pt1 | contig 23331 bp, 18 predicted proteins | sample YL17G05_15_MG_FD_203695 | JGI IMG/M metagenome (GOLD analysis project Ga0315277, IMG submission 203695) | Sediment microbial communities from Yellowstone Lake, YNP, Wyoming, USA - YL17G05_15 | ecosystem: Environmental > Aquatic > Freshwater > Lake > Sediment | place: USA: Wyoming | collected...
CCAGGATGACAGTCGGGTGCCATGCTTACGCTCGCGTAAGCGTGCGTCTGGCGAGATGAGCTAGGCATGTCCACGCAAGCATGGACATGGCACTCGCTCGTTTGTAGTGATGCTGTGAGGCGTTTCTCTCTACGCCTTTACGAGCACAGTACGAACACGTTTGGCGACGCCACATGGAGCAGATACAGGACTTGGCAAGCGACACACATGGCATCACCTGACGACCGGCTGAACCCGGACCTGATCCGGGCCAATCTGCGAACGAAGCGGATTGGCGGGAGGGTGCTGGTCTACGAGCAGACGGCCAGCACGAACGACGTCGCCGCCGAGTACGGCAGGAATCCCGACAACGACGGGCTCGTTGTCTTCGCGGAGGAGCAGACCGCCGGACGCGGACGCAGCGGCGCCAAATGGCACAGCCGCCGGGGGGATAGCCTGCTGTTCTCGTTTGTGCTGACGGGCGGCGACATCGGCGGCGAGTTGTTGTCGCTGACCTGCGCTGTAGCCGTAGCCGAAGCCATCGGGCAGATCGGTTCCTGCCCTGCCCGGATCAAATGGCCCAACGATATCGTCCTCGCCGGCAAAAAGATCGCCGGTATCCTCGTGGAATCGAAGATTAAGAGGGCTGTAGGTCGTGCGTCCTCGCACGACAACTCAAGGCAAGCGGGGACGCTCGCCCTACCAGCCCGCACCATCCACGTCATCGGCATCGGCATCAACTGCCACCAGACAGCCGAGGACTTCCCGCCGGAGCTGCGTGAGACCGCCACGAGTCTCGACCTGGTCAGCGACACCCGATGCCATCGCGCGACGGTCGCTCGCAGGGTCCTCACCTCGCTCGACCACTGGCTCAGAGTCGCCGAGCGAGATAGTAAGCAGGTCACGGAGACCTGGAGCCGCCTCAGCACGCAACTGGGCCAGCGCGTCACCCTCTCCTGCAACCGGAAACGATTCACCGGCAACTGCATCGGCGTGGACCCGGAAAAAGGCCTGATCCTCCAGCTCGACCGCGGCGGCATCCGAATGTTCGACGCCGCCCATACCACCATCGCCAAGTCGACAGCACCAAGCCGGTAGGTTGAATCAAGAGGTATGAGCTTGCAAAGTCGGCTCTACACGCGTATGATGATGTGAAAAGGAGAATGTGGAATCATGAAGAAACCAGCCGCCAAGAACCGAGTCACAGTGGACGCGCGCGTCTGCGGCGGACGGCCCTGCATTCGCGACACGCGAATCGAGATCGCGATCATCCTGGATGGACTGGCCGAAGGTCTGACCGTGGAGCAGATTATCGACCACTACCCTCAATTGACGAGGGAAGACATTCTCGCCGCCTTGGCCTATGCCGCCGAACTGGCTCACGAGAGCGTGTGGAAGACGGCGGTCAATGCATGAAGCTCAAGCTCGATGAGAATCTCTCGCGCCACCTCAAGCCGGCCTTGATCAGCTTGGGCCACGATGTGCTGACCGCCGCCGCCGAAGACCTGCTCTCGCGTCCGGACGTCGAACTGGCTGCGTCTGCCGCCCGCGAAGGCCGAATGCTCCTGACCCTGGACGTCGAATTCGCCGACCTCCGCAAGTACCCGCCCGGCTCTCACCCCGGAATAGTGTTGTTCCGTCCCGCCTCCCTTGGTCCGCTGTCGGTCAACCGATTCATTGAGCGATTCGCGCGTTCCACAGAGCTCTCCCTGTTGGTCGGGTGTGTGGCTGTGGTTGACCCGCACAGCGTTCGCGTCCGCCAACCCAGGTGAAACCACTGCATCGGCGTAGACCCTGAAAAGGGCCTGATCCTGCAGCTCGACCGCGGCGGCATCCGAATGTTCGACGCCGCACACACCCATATCATCAAATGACCGGGTGGTCTACGCCGAAGCGCGAAGTTTTTCCTGCAACCAGAGGTTAATCAGAGTCTCGGTTGATACGCCCTGCTGGCGTGCCTGCCTGCGCACCTGCCGCAGCAGATCCTTCGCTACTGGACAATACACCTTGCTTGAGGACAAGTCGACCTCCACTTCGACCGGTTCCATGTCCTCTTCATAGTCTGCGGTGCTGTGAGTATCCCAGAAGTCCGACAACTCCTCAAGCGTCTCGAAACTCTCCGGGAGGACATCTTTCCGTGCCGACTCTTTATCTTGCATAGCTCTTTCGCTCCTTATCATCCATATCCCGCGCGCTCAATATCAGCGCCTCGTTGGTCATCTTGTGGATGAAGAAAACGACCAGATAGCGACCTGCATCAGTCTGCCCCAACGCGCGATACACATCTTCGCCTCGATAGTGGCCCTTCTTCATCCGCTTAATCCTCGCCTGCCTGCTGAGCACCTGCTCCACTTCCTCAGGAGCCACTCCATGCTTGGCCTCAAGCTTCTCAATGATCTCCTCCAGCCAGATGAGGCCCACTATCTTCATCGATCATTCCTCGACATCCAGATTGTCCTTTCCTACCGTCAACATCATAGCACGTTCTGGCAGATCAGTCAAACAGAACGCCTTTCCCTCTCATCCAGTGGCAGGCATTTCACGGGCCATTGCATCGGCGTGGACCCTGAAAAGGGCCTGATCCTGCAACTCGACCGCGGCGGCATCCGAATGTTCGACGCCGCTCACACGCACATCATCAAGTGACCGCTCGCACGCACCATCGCGCTACCTGTTGCGTTCCCTCCTCAGAACTTTGCCCTCTTTTCCGCCAGCGGCACGCACAATCTCCACGAGATTGGGGTCTCTGTGATAGACGACATTGGCGTAATCCATCGGGGTTCGCCCATCCTGGGTCATGGCATTGATGTCTGCGCCGTGCGCAATCAGAACCTTCGCTGCGTCCTCGCGACAAAACTCAATGGCCTTGTGAAGCGGGCGTTCGTCGTATGCCATCTTCGCATTGACGTCGGCGCCTTTGGCAATCAACTGCTCCACGATAGACGCATAGCGTTGCCTCGCGTCAGTCGGTACGTAGCGTCCGGCCGCGGCAAGGTGCAAGAGCGTGCCGTCTTCTACAGGACACACGTCGATCCTGGCTCCCTTGGCGATGAGCAACACAGCCACATCTGGCGAGTGAAACGTCAAGGCGACCCATAATGGAGTCTCGCCCTTAACGGTAGACGTGTTCACTTCAGCCCCACGTTCGATGAGCAATCTCGCTGCATCTTCATTACCCACCCAGATCGCCCGAAGGAGGGCGGTGCGTCCATTATCGCTGCCTGCATTGATATCGGCTCCCCTGCTGAGGAGAAGCTTCACGGTATTAGCAGCCCTACGAGGCTCTGATCCAGTGAATCCTATTCCGCTGGCAGCGGCCTGCAATGGCGTGAAACCCACCTTCCGTCCTGCGTTGACATCGGCACCGTTCTTGAGGAGTAGCTCAACTGCATATTCGTCGCCCCTTTCGGCTGCGGCGTGCAATGGTGTCTTGGCGGAGTCAGGTGAGTCAACGACTTTCGCACCTTTCGCAAGAAGCAACTCAACGTACTCTCCGCCTCCACAACTCGCCGCCAAACAAAGAGCGGTCGAGCCCCCATCGACACTCATGTTGACATCAGCGCCGTTGGCAATGAGCCACTCAACAAGCTCCCGGCGATAATTTCGAAGCGCATGGTGAAGTACTGTCCATCCGGACTTGTCTATCGCATTGACATCCGCGCCTTTAGCAACAAGAAACTTCACGATCTCCGTGTGACCCATCATTGCAGCCTCACCAAGCGGCGTGAAACTGCTGTCACGAGCCCGAGCATTCACGTCGACACCATGATCGACGAGCCATCGTACACGGGTCAAATCCCCCTTCTTCGCCGCCTCCCATAGTGCATCGCCGTCTGGCGGTGGACTCTTAGGGCATCCCCCAACGAGTCCCAGCAACACAGCGATCATCAGACACCGCCGCAATGATCTCATCGTCATGTCCTCCAGATGGCTGCATTGTAGGAATAGACTGCCGAGAAGGCAATAGAAAGACCGATGGGGTGCAGGGGCGGAGTTCTCCAACTTCAAAACTGCAGATTCGGGACTTCCATTTCCCATCGCCGGGTTCGATGGGTATACTTAACCACGACATCTGCATGGAACCAACTGGAAAGGAGCCGATCATGCTTGGATTGACACCTGCAAGCCACACAATCAGTCTCGTCTGCCTATCCTTTGTGCTTGGAGCGACGGCATGGGCACAGCCCAGCTACCTCAAGGCAAGCCCCGATGATGTGCAAGCCTGGCGGGAGCTGAAGTTTGGGTTGTTCGTGCACTGGGGGCCGGTGAGCCTCAAGGGGACGGAGATCGGGTGGTCCCGCGGGGGCGAGAGACGCGGGACCGGCGGGACGGGGGAGATTCCGGTCGAGGTGTATGACAATCTGTACAAGGAGTTCAACCCGGTTCTGTTCAACGCGGACGAGTGGATGCAGATCGCCAGGGACGCGGGGATGCGGTACTTCGTGTTCACTTCGAAACACCACGACGGCTTTTCCATGTTCGATAGTAAGCTGACCGACTACAAGATCACGAACTCGCCGTTCAAGCGGGATGTGGTCAAGGAGTTGGCGGACGCGTGTCACAAGGCGGGCTTGCGCCTGGGCTACTACTACTCGCCGGTGGACTGGCATCATGCCGACTACCGCACGGCCAACCACCAGCGTTACATCGAGTACCTGCACGGCCAGCTTCGCGAGATTTGCAGCAATTACGGCAGGATCGACATCGTCTGGTTCGACGGGCTCGGCGGCAGCGCCAAGGATTGGGACTCGGAGAACCTGTTTCGGATGATCCGGCAATTGCAGCCGCACGTGATTATCAACAACCGTGCCGGGCTGCCCGCTGACCACGACACGCCGGAGCAGACGATCGGCGGCTTCCAGCGCGACCGGCCCTGGGAGACCTGCATGACCATCTGTCAGCAGTGGGCCTGGAAACCCAACGACCGGATGAAGTCGCTCAAAGAATGCCTCCAGACGCTCGTTCGCGTCGTCGGCGGCGACGGCAATCTCCTGTTCAACGTCGGCCCCATGCCGGACGGCCGCATCGAGCCCCGGCAGGTGGACCGCCTCCGGGAGATGGGCCAGTGGCTCGGCAAGTATGGCCAGAGCATCTACGGCACACGAGGCGGCCCCTTCAAGACCGCCGCCGCCCTTGCGAGCACGTACAGGGACAATACGATCTACGTGCACGTCCTCGAATGGCCGGGCGACACGATCACCCTGCCGGCCCTGACGAAGCACGTGTCGGACGCTTCACTCTTGACCGGTGGAACCGTGAGCGTGCAGCAGACCGAGAAAGGCATCGAGATTCAGGTGCCCGCAGGCAATCGCCAGGAGATCGATACGATTGTGAAGCTGACGCTGGACGGCCGCGCCGCCGATATTGCCCCGATTGTTGTATCCTCTGCGTCATTGGCCTCCGGCAAGAAGGCCACGGCTTCCAACGTGTTCCAGAACAGCCGCGAGCACGGTCCGGACAAGGCGTTTGATGACGACCCGGGCACCCGCTGGGCGACAGATTCCGGCGTCAAGCAGGCCTGGCTCGAAGTGGACTTGGGCAAGCCCGTGACATTCAGCCGCGTGGCGATCAGCGAAGAATATGACCGCGTCCGTCGGTTCGAGCTCCAGTACAAAGACGGCGAATCGTGGAAGACGTTCCTCGATGGTACGCGCATCGGCAACAGATACGCGCAGAGCTTCGATCCCGTGACCGCCCAGCGCGTCCGCCTGAACATCCTTGATGCCACCGACGGCCCGACGATCTGGGAATTCCACCTGCTCGCGCCAAAGCGGTAGTTGTCGCGAGAGCCCTTCATCGCTCCTGGGAAGGCTTGATCTCCAGGACGCCCATGATCTCTGCCCTGTGGTTGGGCCAGAGTGGGTCGGCATCGTGGACACTGGCGTACACCAGTCCCCATGGGCTCAGGCCCCAGAAGTCGAACGATTCTTTCAGCCACGGGTCGGTCTCTGACGCGTCGCTGCCCGGCAGGATTATGAGGAGCACTCCCCCGTCGCCGCCTTTGCCGCCCGGCCGGCCGATCAGGTGGATATAAAGCTGCCCAACGGACGCGACGTCGATGTCGTCGCTCTCCGATACCGCGCGCCGCGTGAATTTCCATTCGGCGGGCAGGACCGGCAGGAGTCTCTCGATGATCTGCTCCACCCGAGGCAGCGGCCCGGGCTTGACATCCACTTCCAGGACGTTCGACGGCTTGCCGCCGTGATGCGTGCCCCTGAACTGGAACCGGTATCGGCCGGGACGGATAATGCGGTATTGCGACGTCACGTCGTATGCGTCGGCCAGGGCGACTACCTCGCCGGGCACGACCGCGTCAGGATAGGCCATCGTCTGGTAACTTGTGTCAACGTAGGGGACTGTTTCGCCGTCCGGACCTGTCACCAGCAGCGGGTCATTCAGCATTACGGGGGGGTGCTCGTATATAGCAGGGGCATTTCCGTCGTTCTTCATTTGGAGCGACAACAGCATGGGCTGGCCGATTACGAATTCGCTCGTGATCGGCGTCAGGGTGTATGTCAGGTCTCGCTCGGACATGTCCGGGCGCCGGGCGCCGTCCGGCTGGAATTCTCTCCTGACGAGTTCCTTCTGAATAGAGTCGCCCACAGGCACAAGTTCAAAGTCCACCACCCAGGACGCGCCGGCTCTTGCCAGTTTCCAGTTCCACCGTACCGGCCACTGCACGTTTGGAACGTCAATGTCCACCTCCGCGGGTATCTCGATGATCTTGCCGTCCCGGCTGCCATAGCCTCGCGGCTGGAATTGCGACGCAGCGGCGAGTTTCTCCACGGGCACGTACTCGCGAAAGAAGACCTCCGCAGCGGCCGCTCGCAATGCCTTGGCTTTAACCCGCTCCGAGCACAGCGACAATGCCCGATCCCAATCCGATTGTCTCAGGGCTTCCAGGAACTGCCGAGCGACGCTGCGCGGATCGCCGTCAAGCTCGGCGAACCAGTCACTCGACCTGGCGGGCCGAATCCACTTCAACCTCTCCTGCATCTCGAACAGGACGCGCACAGCCGTCTCGCTCTTGTCGAAAGTTGCAGACAAAATGCCGATCTCGTTCCCGCCCTCCCGCGCGTGTACGAAATCGTCGCATCGCCAGGAGTACGTCCAGCCGTTTCTCCATGTCGGCTCGCCAAGCAGCGCAAGCATCTGCTGACGCGACAGAGAAATCTTCGGCGGCAGGTACTTGATGTCCGGTATGTCCGATGACCTCTTATTGGATATATCCCGGCGAGAGCCGAGGTCGGATGCGGCGATCTGTCTGCCGAGTTCGGCGCGCCGGCCCGATCCTTCCCTGAACTGCTTGCACAGCAAGACCAGTTCCTCGGGTAAGCCGGGAGGCATGTCAGGCGAGACGAATGGCTTGCTGTAAGCCAGGGACATCGTTCGGCGGAACCGGCGAATCGCGGTCCCGGCATAGACACGATCCGCGACATCGACCAGCCGGCGGACGGTATCCTTATTGGAAGGGTCCACCTCGATCACATCGTTGCGAAAGGCCCAGCCGAATTCATACGGGCAATCGCGTTCGATGAACATGGCGTAATACGAGCCCGGCTTCAGGGCTCCGCCGTACGATGCGCCCGCGAACAAATCCGGCGGACTGTGCATCTGCTCTTTCTCCAGGTCGCCGGCAATGATCGTTCGGACGATCCTGGGTTTGTAGTAGTACATCCGGTCTTTGGCATAGACCTCCAGAATCTCGGCGATGACAAACGAGCAGCCGCCCTCCAACGCTCGTTCGAGCGTCGCCTCTGGGATCGTCGAAGACGCAGGGATCGCGGAAAGAAGAAGCAGCCCGAACGCGGTACAACATAAGTTCATTGCCATGTCCCTCCAAAAGGCATCTACGCGCTGGTCATATTGTACGGCGGAACGGAGCCGAGCACGTGTAAATTACGTGTAAAAAGGGCGAGACGCCCTCGCCACGAAGAATGCCATCGCTAGGCCGCACTTGATGCCGCCGCCCACAACATCGTGCTCAGTTGGCTGTAATCCTGTCATGTGCGGCGTCAAGGCCGATTCCGAGGTTCACGGTTGCTCTTGGGGTACCGGCTGGTATACTGACGGGCCGTAAATGAGTGTCAGATTGCAGACAACATGAGGAGACCGGACGAGGTTTGAAATATGGCTGAGAGATTCGATGTTGTCGTTATCGGGGCAGGGCCGGGCGGTTTTCGGGCGGCAAGGCGATGCGCGCAGCGCGGCGCATCCACCGCGGTTGTGGAGAAGGAGTTCGTCGGCGGGACGTGCCTGAACTGGGGCTGCATCCCGTCCAAGACGCTGCTCGCTGCTGCACATCTGCTGCTGCGTGCCCGACATGCGGGCGAGATGGGTATCGATATCCCGTCGGCGACGCCGAACTGGGCCAAAATCCAGCAGCGGCGCGAGGCCATCATCACGGGCATTCGCAAGGGCATGCTCGGGACGGCGAAGGCCAATAAGATGACGTACATTGAGGGCCGGGCCGTGGTCATTGCGCCGGGACGCATCCGCGTGCAGTCGAACGGCCAGACCCGCGACCTGGAGGCGGGCAAGATCATCTTAGCCACAGGCTCGCAGTCCATCGAGCTTCGCAATATGCCGTTTGACGGCCAGACAATCATCAGCAGCAAAGAGGCTCTGTCCCTGCCGCAAATCCCGAAGTCCATGCTCATTGTCGGCGGTGGCGTGATCGGCTGCGAGATGGCCTGCGCCTACGCCGCGTTCGGAACGAGCGTCACGATTGTCGAGGCTCTGGAGCGACTGCTGCCGATGGAGGATTCCTGGATCAGCCGGATACTCGAACGAGAGTTCAAGAATCTCGGCATTGATTCCATCACCAGCCGCAAGGTCATGTCTGTCGATAAGAGTGCCTCGCCTGCCAAGGTCAGCCTCGATAACAGCCAGACCATCGAGGCGGAGAAGGTGCTGATCGCCGTGGGCCGGCGGGCCGCGATCGATAAGGAGATCGTCGATGCCCTGAAACTGGAGATGAACGGACCCCTGATCAAGATCAACCGCAAGCTCGAGACGAATGTCCCCGGCGTGTACGCGCTCGGCGACGTGGTTGGCACGACGTACCTTGCACACGGAGCGACGGCCGAGGCGGAAGTCGCCGCCGCCAACGCCACCGGCGGCAACGAGGAGATGCTCGACTACTCGCTGATTCCCCGTGTGGTCTTCACGTTCCCCGAGGTGGCCTCCGTGGGCAAGACGGAGGAGAAATGCCAGGCGGCGGGCATGGACATCGCCATCGGCAAGGGCTTCTACCGCGCCAACGGCCGATCCCAGGTGGAGAACGAGACGAACGGCCAGTTCCACGCCGTGCGTGACAAGGCGATCAACGAGCTCGTCGGCATCAGCATGGTCGGCCACATGGCGACCGAATTTGTCGCCTTTGCCCGCACTCTGATCGGCACCTGCGAGCCCATCCGCAGGATCACCTTCCCCCACCCGACGGTCTCCGAAACCCTCGAAGACGCCATCCACGAAGCCCTAGGCGAGCTGCTCCTGGAAGAATGCTGAACTGTGGTATAATCCGCTCCATGAATCATACGGTGGACCAAAGAGACGCATGTGTTTTGCGGATTGTGGATTGCGGGCTGGCGGAGTATCGGGGGGTGCTGGAGCTCCAGGAACAGTTGCAGGAGCGGCGGCGAGTTGGGGAGACTGGGGATACGGTGCTCGTTGTCGAGCACCCGGCGGTGATTACGCTGGGGGCTCGCAAGACGGCGAATCGGCTCTTGGTGGATGCGGCGGAACTGGCTCGGCGGGGGATCGATGTCGTCGAGATTCGGCGCGGGGGCGGGGCCACCGCTCACAATCTCGGGCAGCTTGTGTTCTATCCGATTGTGCATCTGCAAGAGCTGCGGCTGGGGGTCAATGAGTATGTGCGGACGCTGGAGGCCATCGGGATCGAGCTGCTGGCCGGACTGGGTGTCGAGAGTGCGAGGCGCAAAGGGTTTCCCGGCCTATGGGTTGGCGAGAAGAAGATCGCATCTATCGGCGTGCGGGTGTCGCGGTTCGTCACCTGCCACGGCATGGCGATCAACATTCAAAACGACCTGAGTATCTTCGATTTCATGGTCCCGTGCGGCCTCGATGGCGTGGTGATGACCTCCGCCCAGAAGGAAACAGGCCGGACGTACGACATGAGGCAGGTCAAAGAGCAGCTATCCGCCCTGCTGCATCAGCATTTGGGTCGTGCATCGTGGCGAGGGCATCCTGCCCTTGTACCTAATGGCACGGCCAAAGCCTGCCCTGAGCTTGCCGAAGGGATGGCCGTGCTACACAAGGGCGAGACGCCCTCGCCACCTTTGGCAGGCGGGGATGCTCGCTCTAAGGGGGCGAGGCATCCATGAGTCCGGGGGCAGGGAAATTGCCGTCGTGGCTGAAGAGGCCGTGGCCTGCGGGGCATAGCTTTCAGCAGACCAGCGAAACGCTGGACTCACTGGGTCTGGAGACGATCTGCACGAACGCCAACTGCCCGAACCGCGGCGAGTGCTGGAGCCGGGGGACGGCGACGGTCCTGATTCTCGGCAACGTCTGCACGCGGAACTGCGGGTTTTGCTCGGTGGCGACGGGCAGGCCCGAGCCGCCGGACCCGACGGAGCCGGCCCGATTGGCGGAAATGGCTGTGCGGATGGGCATCAAGTACCTGGTCATCACCAGCGTCAATCGCGACGACCTGCCGGATGGCGGCGCGGGCCATTTTCGCGCCTGCATCGACGAGGTCAGACGGCGATGCCCATCCATGCGATTCGAGATTCTCACGCCGGATTTCAGAGGCTGCCGGGAGCAGGCCCTGAATATCCTGGAGCCCGCCCTGCCATTCGTCTTTGCCCACAACGTGGAAACCGTGCCGTCGCTGTATGCCGTAGCGCGGCCCGGCGGCAATTACGCGCTTTCCCTGCAGTTGCTGAAGATGGCGAGGCAGCGCTACGGCCGGACACCAACGAAGTCCTCCATCATGCTCGGCCTGGGCGAGACGGATCGCGAGGTCGAGCAGGTCCTGCACGATTTGCGAGGCGCCGGCTGCGACCGGATCACTATCGGCCAGTACCTCAAGCCCTCGAAAAGCTCGCTCGACGTGGTCGAGTACGTCACGCCGGAGAAGTTCGCCTGGTGGAAGAGCCGAGCCATCGAGATCGGCTTTTTCTGGGTCCTGGCCGCACCGTTCGCACGAAGCTCCTACTTCGCCGAGCGGGAAAACGGGTCAATATAGGCCCTTTCGAGAAACGGGACCGATTTCGCCGGTGCATTTGGCATCTCCCGTCCCGTTGCGTATGCTTTACTTGGGCCGTAGAAGTGCATTGCTGTGTCGTCCTTCGTTTTGCAGTTCGACAGGGGGGAAAAATGAAACGCATTGGGTATCTCTCATCGAGAGATCGACAAGGCTCTGTCCTCATTCTTTCGCTCATCTTCATCGTCATGCTCTCTGCGATGGCGGTGGCCCTGGCCACGATGTCGGGGTCAAACGTCCAGATCGCCGAGAACCATCGGAAGCTGGAGGACACGCGTGCCTGTGCCGAATCGGGCCTGGAAGTAATGCGCTACTGGATGAGCAAGGTGGAGATGTCGGGCAAGACGGACCCGGCCCAGCGGTTCGATCTGCTGGCCAACAATCTGCAGAGCTCGCTGTCAGACGCGGGGATCACGAATATCACTCCGGCGTACAGCGGCGGGTCAACGATCACGATCGCGAACGTACCGCTCTGTGCGAGCCGCAATCAGAGCTTCTCGGCCATGCTGACCAAGATCGACGCCAACAACGTCCAGTTGGACGTGACGGGCTACGAAGGTCCCATCGAAGATCGCGTCAGCCGGACCATACGCTCGGAGTTCGTCTTCAACGTACGCGCCGATAACGTCTTCGATTTCGGTGTCGCCTCCAAGGGCCCGGTACACCTGTCGGGCAACATCGAGATGGAAGGCGCCAATATCGCGCTCGAATCCAACGCGTACATCGAGACCGACCAGCCCCTCGCCCTGGAGATCATCGGAAACTCTCAAATTGCCGGAAGCGTCAAGATTACCAATGCGTCGGCGTTTGTGAACCTGCAGGGCGGGCATGCCAGCATAGGAGGAGTAACGGGTGTGGCCGCCACACGGCCGCCGCACACGGAATACGGCGTTCCACCGTCGGAATTTCCGGAGATGGATCCCGCTGCGTTCTTCGACTACGCCGCGAACACCCTCAGTCCAACCGCCGATCTGTCCGGAAATGCAACCTATGACAACCTGCTGATTCCCCCCGGCATGAACCCGAACTTCACGGGACACCCCACCTTGAGAGGTGTCGTTTATATCCAGATGCCCAACGTGGTCAAGTTCACCGGCGGAGTGGATATCACGGGCATCATCGTCACCAACGGGGATTCTACGATTGACCCCGATCCGGCCGACACAACCGCCCCTCAAATCTATTTTGGCGGGAACGTGAACAGCTATCCGGTCGGCCAATTGCCTCTGCTGCCACAGTTCCACGACCTGCAAGAGCAGACTGGCACATTCATGATCGCGCCGGGCTTCCGTGTTGAGTTCGGCGGCAGTTTCAGCACGGTCAGTGGAGCGATGGCGGCCAACGGGATTACGATGCACGGCAATACCGGCGGTGTCATCAATGGCTCGATCATCAACTACTCGCAGAATCCCATGACGCTCACCGGCAACGGCAACCTGTATTTCAACCGGTCCGGCCGTGGAAGTGAGGTGCCGGCCGGTTTCGTGCCGAAGCTTGTTCTGGAATACAAACCGGCCTCCTACTCGGAGGTCCTCTAAGCAGAGACAACAACAGGTTATCAAGGATAACAACGATGCAAAAAGTATCAGTCAGGACGCTCACGGTGCTGGTGGAACTGCTTATGGCAGTGGTCGCTTACCAGTGGATGGACTGGACCCATTCCGCCGGGCCGGGCGCGATGTGGCTGGCGGGGGATTGCACCGAGACACGACAAGTCCAACCGGTGGACCCCTGTGCGGCCGTCCGATCCACACAGCCTGGCGCTCAACTGCACAAGGCCGAGTAACCCAGGCGAGACAGACGCAGCTCGATTCCAGCGCGCCGCCCGCCCAAAGCAGGCGGGCGGCTGTCATCCCGCTGTCCGCTACAGCGGCGTCACGAGCCGGATGAGTCCCAGGACAGCGGCTCCGGCCCCCTGCCCCTTCGCAAAACCTCGCTCCACCCGGATCCCGAGTCGCAGAGCCGGGCAAACGTCTCTTTCATCCTCCCAGGACTTGCGCAATGCTGTGCCACACCCGTGGTCCGCTGTCCCCGGATTTGCCCGCATCTGTCCCATTTACTAAATTATGAATAGAACGTAGAAGTTTTCTCAGAGGCGGCTGACTATATCGTTCCCGGGGGGGAGCACCAATGTCTGCCGAACGACACAACGTTGTGCACAAGCAATGCGGGGCCGTGCTTGTGCTCGTTATGATTTTCCTCGTGGTCTTCTCGGCTCTGGCGGTATCGTTGGCCGCGTCATCAGGCGCCAACATCCAGATCGCATCCAATCAGCATCGCGCCAACGGCGCTCTTCACGCGGCCCAATCCGGCCTGGAATGCGCCAAGTACATCGTGCGCACTGTGGCTCTGGGGCAAACCGCCACGAACACCGTTTCAGACGCCGAAGCCAACACGACATGGACGACGATGTGCACCTATCTCCAAAGCAAGGCGCTCGACGGCAAAACGGTGTCCGCCGCCAGCCGATTCACCGACACCCGCGGCGCCGGCGATCAGATCGTGACGCAGCAGATCGACTACGGCAGTCCGCAACTCTGCTTCACGATCCGACTCTACCGGTACGATGGCGACCCTCGCACGATCAAGGCGGAGGTGTGGGGGATGGACGGCCCGGCCTCCAGGAAGATCAGCATGGATATGGCCGTCGTGAAAGACAACGAGGTCCTGAACTACGCCGTGGCAAGCCGAGCGCGAACGTGGCTCGCCGGCGACGTGACGATTCACGGAAACCTGTACAGCGCGTGGAAGTACCAGAACATCTCGCCCTTCCATACCACCAGCGATTCCACGGTGGATGGCACCATTGGCACTATTCTGGATAAGGTCGGGCCCGACCTATACGCAGGCAAAACCAAGATGCCCTACGACCTGGAGACTCTGGATGCCGACGGCAACCCGGTCTATGACGCATCAGGAAACAAAGTGATCAGTCCTACCGACGAGATCCAGGGCCAGTACCGCAGCATCAAATACAGTGTGAATTATGGCGACAAGGCCGTCAACATGCCGGGCATGAAAGCCAGCGATTATGATACGAGCCAGTACAAGGCTCAGACGACCGCCATCCCCACTTCGTACTACGACGCCGCCACGGTGACCGAATACGCACCTCATGCCGCCGGCGACTACGGCAAACCGGGGCCGTCGGGAGGGTTGAAGCTGACTCGCTACGTCGTTCAGAACAAGACGCTCACCAACGTCACGGTTCCTTCCAACAAGAACGTTCTGTTCCAGAACACCACCTTCAATGGCGTTCTCTACGTGGACGGCGGCGCATCGGGCAACTCGAACAATATCCGGTTCGACAACTGCACGTTCAACGGACCCATCATCACCAAGCCATCCACCGACACCTCGTCCGGGTGGTGGCAGAGGAACCAGCTTTACTTCACCGGTGCCGCGACGTTCCAGAACCAGACCGATATCCCGTCCACGATTCTGGCACCCAACTTCAGCGTCGATATCGGCAACACCAACCCGACCCGGAGCGACAACAACGTTCTGACCGGCGCCGTTGTCGGCGGCATCGTGGACGTTCGCGGTCATGCCCAAGTGTACGGTACGATCATCTCGATGTTCGACACGAGCCCGTATCCCAGCGGCTACGTCAGCAACATCGGGGCCACGCTGGGCGACGGCGGCTCGGAGACCACCGACCCCGGAGACGTGGGCGTCATCACGATCACCCCGGACCCCCGCAACCTGTTGCCCAGCGGCATCATGAGTCCTATCGTGATCAAGCCCGACCCGCAGACGTATTCCGAAGGTGTTTAGGACGCCCGAGAGGAGCTGATCCGATATCGCCCGATCACCCACTGCACGAAGGACACACAGATGAACAGAGTATCAATTCGAACGCTTGTTTTAGTGTTGTCGCTCCTTGCCTACTTCGTCGCCTATCAGTGCCTGGCCTTCATACCGGCGGCCAGGAGCCCGGGGGCGACCCACGCGGCCAAGCCGGGTGACATCCCACAAGTGCCCACAAACGCCAACGTATCCAAGTATCCGGCCGCAACCACAAGCTGTCAGCTCACGAGCACCGATAACCGCATACCCGCTGTGGAATGCACCGTGGACGCTGGCGAACCCGCACGAATCTGGCCCGACGAGAGCGCGACGGACCCAAACGCCCCGGTCGATCCCAACGACTCTGGGTCCGTGCCTGAGCTAGTCGAATAGGTCCCTCCCTCAGCCGCCAGGATACAGCAACGCGAGAGACACGTCCCCAGGCTTTCTCCCTTTGCCGTTTGACAAGCCCTGCGGGATATGGTCTAATCCCGCCCGACTCGTGTGGCACCCAGCAGCCTTGATTCAAGGCTAGTCACATAACAGGAGAAGACCTAATGCCAAAACGGACAGACATCAAGAAGGTAATGATCATCGGTTCCGGGCCGATCGTGATCGGTCAGGCCTGCGAGTTCGACTACTCCGGGACGCAGGCGTGCAAGGCCCTGCGAAATTTAGGCTACGAGATCGTGCTGGCCAACTCGAATCCGGCGACGATCATGACCGACCCGGGGATGGCCGATGCGACGTATATCGAGCCGCTGACGTTGCAGGCCATGACGGAGATCATCAAAGTGGAGCGGCCGGACGCCCTGCTTCCCAATCTCGGCGGGCAGAGCGGCTTGAACCTCGCCTCCGAGCTTGCCATGAGCGGCGCGATCGACAAGTACGGCGTCAAGGTCATCGGCGTCCAGGTCGACGCCATCAAGCGGGGCGAGGACCGCCTGGCCTTCAAGCAGACGATGCAGCGTCTCGGGATCGATCTGCCTCGCAGCGAGGTGGCCTACAGCGTGGAAGAGGCGGAGAAGATTGCCGAGAAGCTCGGCTACCCGGTCATCATCCGTCCGGCGTACACGCTCGGCGGCACCGGCGGCGGGGCCGTCTTCAACGTCGAGGAGCTGCGGGTCATCGCCAGCCGCGGACTGTCCGCCAGCCTGGTCGGCCAGATTCTCGTTGAGGAATCCGTGCTCGGCTGGGAGGAACTGGAGCTGGAAGTCGTCCGTGACGCCAAGGGTCAGAAGATCACCGTCTGTTTCATCGAGAACGTCGATCCCATGGGCATCCACACGGGCGACTCCTACTGCACGGCCCCGATGCTCACCATCGATCCGGAGCTGCAGGAGCAACTCCAGAAATACTCCTACGACATTGTCGATGCCATCGAGGTCATCGGCGGCACAAACATCCAGTTCGCGCACGATCCGGACACGGGCCGGGTCGTCGTCATCGAAATCAACCCGCGGACGTCGCGATCCTCGGCCCTGGCCTCCAAGGCGACGGGCTTTCCCATCGCGCGGGTCTCCTCCCTGCTGGCGGCCGGCGTGACATTGGACGAAATCCCCTACTGGCGCGACGGCACTCTGGAGAAGTACACGCCCTCCGGCGACTATGTCGTCGTCAAGTTCGCCCGCTGGGCCTTCGAGAAGTTCAAGGGCGTCGAGGACAAGCTCGGCACGCAGATGCGGGCCGTCGGCGAAGTGATGAGCATCGGCAAGAACTACAAGGAGGCGTTCCAGAAGTCGATTCGCTCGCTGGAGATTGGCCGGCACGGATTGGGCTTCGCGAAGGATTTCAACAAGCTGCCCCTCGATCAGTTGATGGGCCTGCTGACGTACCCGACGAGCGAGCGGCAGTTCGTCATGTACGAGGCCCTGCGCAAAGGGGCCAGCGTCCAGAGCCTGTACGACAAGACGAAGATCAAGCACTGGTTCATCGAGCAGATGGCCGAGCTGGTCGCCCGGGAGGAGGAGATTCTCAAGTACAAGGGCAAGTTGCCCCCGGAGAAGCTGCTCGTCCAGGCGAAGAAGGATGGATTCGCGGACAAGTACCTGGCCAAGCTGCTTGGGGTCCCGGAGGACGATGTGCGCAAACGTCGGATCGGGCTTGGCATGGCCGAGGCATGGGACGCGGTGCCGGTCAGCGGCGTGGAGAACGCGGCGTACTACTACTCCACCTACAACGGACCCGACAAGGTCGGCGTGAGCAAGCGGCGCAAGATCATGGTCCTCGGCGGCGGGCCCAACCGCATCGGACAGGGCATCGAGTTTGACTACTGCTGCGTTCACGCGGCCTTTACGCTCCGCGACGAGGGCTTCGAATCCATCATGGTCAACTGCAACCCCGAGACGGTCTCCACGGACTACGACACCTCGGACAAGTTGTACTTCGAGCCGCTGACCGTCGAAGACGTGCTGAGCATCTACGACAAGGAGAAGCCCGAAGGGGTCATCGTCCAGTTCGGCGGTCAGACGCCCCTGAACCTCGCCAGCGAGCTGTCGAAGGCGGGCGTCAAGATTCTCGGGACCTCGCCTGAGGCAATCGATCTGGCGGAGGATCGGGACCGGTTCCGCATCGCGATCCGCAAGATGGGGATTCCCCAGCCGGATTCCGGGATGGCGAGCAGCCCGGAAGAGGCCCTGAAGATCGCGGCGGACATCGGCTACCCGCTGATGGTCCGGCCCTCCTATGTCCTCGGCGGCCGGGCGATGGAAGTCGTGCACGATGAGGAAATGCTGCGTCACTACGTTGCCCGAGCTGTGGAGGTCACGCCGGAGCGGCCGATCCTCATCGACAAGTTCCTCGAAAACGCCATCGAGACCGAGGCGGACGCAATTGCCGACGGCACCACCGCGTTCGTGCCGGCCGTCATGGAGCACATCGAGCTGGCAGGAATTCACTCCGGCGATTCGGCGTGCGTCATCCCGCCGGTCACCCTGCCCAAGAAGCACATCGACACGATCAACGAATACACCCGCAGAATCGCCGTCGAGCTGAACGTCGTCGGGCTGATGAACATCCAGTACGCCATCTGCAAGGACGTAGTCTATATCCTCGAAGCCAACCCGCGGGCGTCGCGGACCGTGCCGCTGGTGTCGAAAGTCTGCAACATTCAGATGGCCCGGCTGGCCGTCCAGTGCATGCTTGGCAAGAAAATTTCTGAACTGGGCATCAAGCAGCGGAAAATCCCGCACTTCGGCGTCAAGGAAGCGGTCTTCCCGTTCAATATGTTCCCCGAGGTGGACCCCGTTCTTGGGCCGGAGATGCGCTCGACGGGCGAGGTGCTCGGCATGGCCAATTCCTTCGGCTTGGCCTTCTACAAGTCACAGCAGGCGGCCAAGTCGGAGCTGCCTCTGCAGGGCACCGTCCTGATGACCGTCACTGACGCCGACAAAAAGGAGACTCTCAAGGTGGCCCGCGAATTCGAGAAGCTCGGCTTCCGGATCAAGGCGACGAACGGGACGTACAAACATCTGACGGCCAACGGCGTCAAGGCCGAGCAGATTCTCAAAATGCATGAGGGCCGGCCGAACATCGTCGATGCGATCAAGAACGGCGAGATTCAGCTCGTCATCAACACGCCCGGCGGCAGACTGAGCAAGAGCGATGACTCGTATATCCGCAAAGCGGCGATCAAGTACAAGATCCCATACATCACGACGACCGCCGCCGCAGCCGCGGCGGTGAAGGGAATCGCCGAGACCCGCAGCAACGGCGTCGCCCCCGTCCGCTCGCTCCAACGTTACCATGCGGAGATCAAGTGATTGATAATCGATTATTGATGATGGATGATTGAGCGCGTGTCGCGCTTGGTCACGTCCCACCGCGCGGGTGACGGCGCGTTTGCAGTGTCCCCGTAAGGGCATCGGCAGAGAACGCCTTCCGGCGTCACTGCGACGGGCCCAAGTCAACGGCACACTCGGAACCCGACGACTTGGCCGCGGACGAGCGGGTCGCCCACGGCACGCCCGTCCACGTCGCAACTGTTGCCGTCGACGTCCCAGGCGCCGCCACGCAGAACGCGGTACGTACCTCCCGTAGGCCCGGTCGGATTGCTTGCAGGGCTGACGCTGTAATACCCTGCATCGTACCAGTCCTGACACCATTCCCAGAGATTGCCGCTCATGTCACACAAGCCATACGCCCCCTGCGGACCATAGTAGCCCACCGGAACAGTGTAGGGCCAGCTCGTGAGGTTCAAGGGATTGCAGAAGCCGCTGTCGGTCTTGCAGTTCGCCTTGCTGCAATCGATGATGTCGCTGCCCCAGGGGTAGCGGTAGTACGGGTCGTGATACCCGCCCCGGGCCGCGTATTCCCACTGGGCCTCTGTGGGCAGGCGGTACCGGTAATAATCACAGAACACCTTGGCCCCATACCAGCTCACCCTGGCCGCCGGATGGTCGGACATGGCCTTGCCGTCTCGGCTGCGGACCGTGAACCGGCCCTGGCTGTACTCGATCTGACTGTAGGAACTGGAAGCGCAGGTGTCGCAATACGGCTGCGTCAGGTTAGCGTCCGAGGATGCATACACCTCGCCGTTGACGACCTGGATCAGCCCGCCGGCCAGCGCGGCGTTGAGGTACTCGGCGTACTGGGCATTGGTCGTTTCATACTTGCTGATCTGGAAGCCGTCCAGCGTGACTGCGTGCACAGGTCTCGCATTGTCTGCTCTCACGTCGTGATGGTTTCCCATCTGGAACGTGCCGGCCGGGATGTCCACGAAGACCATGCCCGCAGGCCCTTGCCAACTGAGTCTCGGATAGTCCTTCCCTTCACTGATCCACCAGATGCCCTCAGCGCCGTTGGCCGTCTTGCCCACAAAGTCCCACCCGGCCTCAAGGAACGTCTTGGCCGTCTGCATCTCGGCGGTGGTTTTGCCTGTGCCCTCGGCACTCGTCGTTTGACCTGAGGTCCGGATGTCCCAGAAAGAGGCGGTCACAGCAGCCAGGTTCCTCCCCGCCAACCCGCCGACGTAGTTCTGCCCATGGACCGCGCCGGCGCTGTAACATCGGGTCACGATAGCTTGTTTTCCCGCCTCTGTCAGGGCGCCATTTTGCCCGACCAAGCCGCCGACGGACCAGTTGCCGCTCACCTCGCCCCGGCTGCGGCAGTCAGTCACCTGGCCCTGGTAGTTCTCTCCGACCAAACCACCCACGTAAGCTTCGCCACCGACAGGCCCCTCGGCGTAGCAGCGGTCTACAATACTGAGGTTCTCTCCGACAAAGCCGCCGATGGACCCAGCCCCGCGGACAGCACCGGTACTGTAGCACTGGGTGATGATTCCCCAATTGCTTCCCATGAATCCGCCAACGTAGGTTCCGCCGGCGACGGCGGCGGTGCTGTGGCAGAGCGTCACGTCCCCGAAATTCGAGGCGACGAGTCCGCCGACGTTATAGGCGAGCTCTCCGACCTTGCCCGTGGCGTTGACCACGCCGGTGCTGTAGCAGCGGGTGATTGATCCCCGACTCTCCGCCGCCAGGGCGGCGATAAAGTCGCCGGAACCCGTCACGTTCACATCCTCGATCCACAGATCGTGGACCTGCGCCCCGGCGGCCAATTCACCGAACAGACCAAGGTAACTGACGCCTGTGATCGTCAGGTGTGAGACCTTGTGCCTGCTGCCATCAAAGACGCCAGCGAAAGCGGTACCCTGGTAGTAGATGCTGGCCGGGTCGGCATCGGGAGCGATGATGTGGAACGCCGGCCGGTCATCCTTGCCGTCGAAGGCGGACAGGTCGATATCCGCCGTGAGCTTGAAGTGCTTGCCCCAATCGTTTGGCTCGGCCCCGATGGCGTTCATCTGCTCAGGCGTGAAGATCAGATACGGATCGTTCGGCTCCCCCGTCCCACCGCCATACTTGGCGTGGGCAGGAAGGGCCAATAGACACGTGGTCAGAGTCAGAAGTAACGCTCTCACAGTCTCCAATCCTCCATCATAGGCGTTCGTTGGCGGTTCCAAGGTCTTCTGTCGTGTGAAAGAGCCTTCGCCTTCGAGAAGACAGGCCCTTGTGGCTGCATGCTCCGTTGCGTCCCTGTGCTGCCAATATACCACGAACCGGGCGGGAATTCAAAGAATCCTTCTTGCTTGCGGCGGCACAAATGAGGCAGGCGCATCAGGGTCGAACAATTCAGATGCGGTAGCCCTGTGCGGCGATATGGCTCCGCCCGGCGGGAAGGGGTTAAATCAGCGATTCGGCGGGCCAGCCTGACAGCAAAGGTGCAAAATTTCGCGTCTCTACGCCAATTGCGACCAAATTCCCAACGGCCACGTATATAATACAAGTGAGTCATGTCTGTGGGGTGGCAGAAAAAGCCCGGTCCGCGTCGATGCTGATTGACAAGTAGGAGTCTCACGGCTGTCGTTCATTCTCGGTTGCCGCGGAGTTGTGGGATCAGGGCATGATTCCAGCAGGATGCAGGATCATGTAGTGAGCTGAAAAGCATGGCAAGCTATCTCAAGAACGTGCGATCCGCAGATCGTGAGAGCGTCAGTGCAGTCATCCGCGACAGGATGATCAGGATGAAACCCCGCCGCGTGAAGAGCGACCGGCCTTTGAAGGGCAGGACAACTGACCTCAAAGTGCCCGAAGTCGTCGCTATTCTGCCGGTCCGCAATACGGTGGCCTACCCCGGCACGATTACCCCGCTTTCCGTCGGTCGTCAGGGCAGTAAACTGCTTCTGGCGGACACCGACGGCGAGGAGACGATCATCGGCTTGTTGACGCAGCGCAACCCCGATACGGATAAACCGGGCTTCGACGATCTTTACTCGGTCGGCACGACAGCTTCGCTGGTCAGAGTGACCAAACTGCCGCAGGGCTCCATCAACGTTTTCGCCTACGGCATCGCCCGGTTCCGCGTGGTCAAGCGTCTGGCGACGGAACCATACCTCAAAGCGAAAATCGAGCTGCTCGACGTCCACGTCCGAATGACCAAGCAACTCCAGGCCCTCATGGTCGGGGTGCGCCGAACGGCCAGCCGGGTCATTGCGCTGAGCCCGAATGTGCCGGAAGAGGCGGCGGTCATGCTCGAGGACATCGAGGACCCATCCTCGCTGGCGGATTTCCTGGCCGCCAACGTCAACATGGAGCTCTCGCAGAAACAGGCGCTGCTCGAGGAGCTTGATCCCGCCAAGCGGCTCAACACGATCTCGGTTGCCCTGGCACATCAGCTTGAAGTGCTCGAACTCAGTAACAGAATCCAGGGCCGCATCAAGGAATCCATCGATAAGAGCCAGCGGGAGTACTTCCTCCAGGAGCAGCTCAAGGCGATCCAGACCGAGCTTGGCCATCAGGATGCACGCGTCGAGGAGATGGAGGAGCTGCGCGCCAACATCGTCAAGGCGGGAATGTTGAAGAAAGTGGAGGAGGAAGCCTTGCGCGAGTTGAGCCGGCTGGACCGGATTCCGATGGCTTCGCCTGAATACAGCGTGATCCGCACCTACCTCGACTGGGTCTGCGAGTTGCCCTGGTCGGTGCAGACCGAGGACCAGCTCGATATCAAGAGGGCCGAGCGCATCCTGAATCACGACCATTACAACCTGACCAAGGTCAAGAAGCGGATTCTGGAGATGCTCGCGGTGCGCAAGCTCAACCCTGACGGCAAGAGCCCGACGCTGTGCTTCATCGGGCCGCCGGGGGTCGGCAAGACCTCGCTCGGCCGATCCATCGCCCGCGCCATGGGCCGCAAGTTCGTTCGCGTCTCCCTGGGCGGCATTCGGGATGAGGCGGATATTCGCGGGCACCGGCGCACCTATGTTGGGGCGCTGCCCGGACGCATCCTGCAGGAGTTGAGGAAGTGCGGCAGCCGTAACCCCGTCTTCATGCTCGACGAGATGGACAAGATCGGCGCCGATTTTCGAGGCGATCCCGCCAGCGCCCTGCTCGAGGTGCTCGACGCGGAGCAAAATCATACGTTCACAGACCACTACCTGGATCAGCCGTTTGACCTCTCGGCCGTGATGTTCATCGGGACCGCCAATTACGCGGGGCGAATCCCCTCCGCCCTGCTGGACCGCATGGAGCTGATCGATTTGCCCGGCTATACCGCCGGCGAGAAGCTCAAGATCGCCAAGCGGCACCTGATTCCGCGGCAGTTGAAGGAAAACGGGCTCAAGAAGCCGCAACTGACGATCAAGGACGAGGCGACTTCGGCCATCATTCACGGCTATACGCGCGAGGCAGGCGTGCGCAACCTGGAGCGGCGCATTGCGGCGGTCTGCCGCGCCGTTGCGACCGATGTCGCAAAGGGGGCCAGGAGAGGCAGAACGATCACGACCAAGGACCTCCCGGGCATCCTCGGGCCTGCGCACTATGAATCCGAAGTGGCGCTGCGGACCG
>Ga0315277_10002965_pt1 | contig 23320 bp, 28 predicted proteins | sample YL17G05_15_MG_FD_203695 | JGI IMG/M metagenome (GOLD analysis project Ga0315277, IMG submission 203695) | Sediment microbial communities from Yellowstone Lake, YNP, Wyoming, USA - YL17G05_15 | ecosystem: Environmental > Aquatic > Freshwater > Lake > Sediment | place: USA: Wyoming | collected...
TACTCAGCCGGATTTCGAAACATCAATTCATGGTTTCCCCTGAAAAATGATCCGCCCGTTACATTGCCCTGCTGCTTTCCCGTCCATTATCGGCAGCCTTTTTCCCGAAATCGAAACCAGGGTAGACGATGCGGCTGTGATAGAAACTCGAGAGCGTGTCGAGGAAACTGAACGTGATACGATCAATCTCCGACAAGGTGAGATCGCACTCGGCAAGCTGGCCATCGGCGGTGGTGGTCGATACTATCTTCTGAATCATCGCCAGGAGCCTTTCCTGCGAATGTTCCGGCAATGTCCGTGTAGCGGCTTCGAGAGCGTCGGCCAGCATGATCACCGCGGCCTCTTTGGTCTGCGGCTTCGGCCCTGGATAACGGAAGTCCTCTTCGCTGGCTGCCGCGACATCGGAACTTGCCAGCTGCTTCGCCTTATCGTAGAAATAGCTGAGCCTTTTCGTGCCGTGATGCTGCGGGATGACATCGATGATAGTCGCGGGCAGCTTGGCCGCCCGGCTCATCCGAATTCCTTCCGTGACATGCTCTTTGATGATTCGGACACTCTCCTGCGGGCTCAACTTATCGTGAGGATTCACTCCGTTGCTCTGATTCTCTATGAAGAACTGGGGCCGTATCGACTTGCCGACGTCATGGTAAAGGCACGCCACGCGTACGAACAGCGGGCTCAAGCCGATCGCACTGGCGGCCCCTTCAGCCAGAGTTCCGACCGCGATACTGTGGTTGTAAGTTCCCGGTGCCCTGAGCATGAGTTGCCGAAGCAGGGGGAGGTTATGATTGCCGAGCTCCGATAGTCGTATTTCCGTGGTGACCAGGAACAGACGTTCACATAAGGGGAGAGAAAACGTGAGCAGGCCGGCCGTGATCGGGCCCGATAGGAATGCCAAGCCGGCCCCAAACGCACCAGTCACGAGCGTCAGCGGCGCCTGTTGCGCCAGCTGCACAGCGATAACCAGCGCAGTAGCGGACGTACTCAACTTGAAGCCAGCGCTGATGATCGCCATGCGCTGCCTAGCCTTACAAACCACAACGATGCCAATCAGGTTCGCAACGACGATGTAAAGGAAGTCCTGGAAACCAGCCCCAGTGACTTGCGCTGCCAGCGGGCAGTAAAGGAACAAGAACAGCGGCGCGATGCGATCTCCAGCGAGGAGGGTTATCAACATGCCGCCAAATGCAAATGGCAGGGCGAAAAAAAAGAGCCGCTCATCATTGAAGGGACTGGCGACAAAGTTGCGGCTCAATGAAGCGAAGACAAACCACAAAAATTTCACGAGAATAAGGTTCGCAATAAGGATCAGAAAATATAGAGCCGCCAGTTTCGCCGGGTTCCACTGCCGCGGAGAAGCTGAAGGCAGCAGCAGACCGACGATCAACAAGAGGCTAAGAATCAGGAGATTTGACCCGATAAATTGAGGCAGAGAGCGCAGCGTTGGCGTGCGACTTCGTACCGCTTCGATTTGCTATAGCTGGTCAGCGCTGATCTCGTCTCCCTGACGTACGATCACTTTCCCTCTTTTCAATTGGCGCAAGACCGGGTCTACGGCCTCGGCGGCCTCCGCTCTCCGGGCTTCTGTAGCCTGCAAATCGAATTGCAGGTTGGCGGACGACATCGCGCCCAACCATTCGGAGATTGCCTGCTTGATTTGTGCTGGAGCTTTCAAACTGCCGTTGATCAGATCGCGCAGATTCTGGCGAGCACGATCAAGGGTCAACACCTGGTTCTCGGATACAATCTTCTTTTCTTTGCCGGCAGAGTTGATGACTTCTATGTTGCCAGCAGTCGTAATAAGACTCTGTTCGTCTGCCACCAGCCATGACTCAAGGAATTGCCTCAGGCTGGCAGTCAGGCTGTCTTCGAGTTCCTGCTCGAAATGCTCCCGGACGAAGAAGTCGAGCAATTCGGCACCAGGTTGCGGTGTCAGCAGCGCCGCCTCCGATTCGATTGCAGTTTGCACGGTCTGCGGCAGCTTCTGAAAGGAGACACTGCGGCTGGCTGCAACGTTCGCTTGAAGGGTCTGCCGGCAGGCGGCGAATACCTGTGAAATTCGAGTGATCGTCGACCGTTGAATCGGTGGGTCGTAGCGATAAATCGGCAAGACATCGGCCCGCGCAGCGGATTTGCGGACTCTTGTCGCATCCTCATCCATGATCAGTATGTCGGACGGCACCACCACATTTGCCCTGGCGATATCGCCAGCCGAATACTGCGGTATGCGGATGCGACTGTAACCCGAGAGTAGAAAAGTGAGAAGCACCGAGGAAACGGCTGCCACGAGAAAGGGAATCGCGCTCTCAAAGTCGAATTCGCCGATCCTGCGCCGAATGGAAATCACCATCTGCCAGATCATGACAAAAGAGTATGAGGGCGCGGCGGCCGCGAATCCAGCATTTACGCCGACGTTGGCCCTTGTTCAAAAGGTCAGGCCGAAACGAACCGGCACCCTGAGGCTTTCGCCTGCCGTTTTGATCTCGAGCCCGTCAGTTGCAGCGCTGATGATCCCTTCCATGCGCAAACCGCTTCCGGTCTCAATGAGATATGTGCGCTCCGAGGAAATACTGTCGACCATGTTCCAGTCAATATTAACCACCCCTGCGTAGCCAGTCTTCAGCGAGAGCTTGTCCTTCTCTACTTTTTGAATTTCCCCCGTAAGGCGGTCGGAGTTTTTCAGGATTATCGTATCAGCACGGCCAGGCTTTGCCGAAACTGTCAGACAGAGCGCAAACAGCGTGACTTTCCCAATGATGCTCGAATTCAACACCGACCTTGTCCTCCACTCGATGGCTGTCGCTACGCCAAAATGATGCTGCAGCCGGCATGATTATATGACTTGTCGGGAGTTATGGACGTGGGATTGTAAAGCAAAAGCATACGACGCGGAAAAACGAGGAGGGCCGGTCGTGCAATCGGTTCCGGCGAGCTGCACAGATGCTGGGGCGTCGATCGGTTAATAATAGGCAGATGCTTTTTCCTGCTGGGGAGATCATACGACGAATTGCGGATGAAAGGATGCGGAATTCTTTCCCATGCAGGCAAGCGGGCGAATTTTGAGTGGGGATTGGAGATGAAAGGAGTTGAAACGGGCCGGTGCGGCGCCCGCACAGCTAAGCCCTCATCTCGCGTCAAATAACTCCCTGTGGCCTTGGGAGATCTTTTCGGCCTCGTTCTCTTCACGTCCATCGAGTTCCAGTTTCCTGGCTCGGAGCTATATTGGAACAAGAAATACCGGGCTGTTGGCGGCATCGATTACGCGGTCCGTCACGCTCCCAACCGAGGCCTGGCGCTCCAACCGGCCGCGGCCATGAGTCGTCATCATAATCAAGTCCACCTTCTCAGAAGCACTGACTTCCAAAACGGTACGCGCTGCTCCGGAACCCATGACCAGGCCGCGAGACTGATAACCCCTCTCCCGCAAGGCCTGCGCGACCGTCTCCAGATATGCTTGCAGGCTGGCTTGTTCGGATTCGGTCTCGGGAACCGATAGCAGGACTATTTCACTGCCGAAGGCTCGCGCCAGGGCTCTGGCGTAACGCAGCACGCGCTCCGCAGCTTCGGAACCATCCAGGCAGACAAGGATCTTCTTGAACTGGCTGGTTCTGCTCTGCCACTTCGCGGTCGGGCGCAACAACAGCAGAGGGGTGCTGAGTATACGAATCAGCTTGTTGGCGACGTCGCCGACATAGAGGCGGTCAAGACCAGGCATTCCGTGTGTACTCATGACGATCAAGTCCGCGTCGATCTGGCGGGCCAGGTCGTTGATCTCTTCGGCAACCGAACCGGATCTGCACGTTGTTTCAGCCGGCAACTGTGATTGCTTCAATTGCCAGGCGATATGCTCGAGATAACCTTCCAATCCTTGTTTGTCTTCAGTGGAATCATAAGTGCTGTCTCCCCGCTTGACGTTTACGATCGTTAGATGCGATTTATAGATGTGACCGAGGACTTGTGCCAGGGGAAGCGCATGTTCAGCAAAAGCAGTGCCATCCAGCGGCACCACTATGTGGCGAAATCGAGTCTCGTCTTCAGGGCGGTTCTCTCTCTGGAAAGGAAGCAGATACTGCCCTACGAAAAACCTTCCGAGGTGATTTTCAAGCGGTTTTGGCTCTCCGAGTCTGGAGCGGAAGTGGCCAAAGGCAAGATAGAGAATCGGCACAAAAATGAAGTAGGTCCAGGCTCCCTCCCGGAAACGTTCGGCAAAAATTATGACCGTGGCGCCCGACGTCAACACAGCCGCGAGGATGGTTCCGGCCAGTCCTGCCAGGTGACGGCCGGAATACGCAGTTCGCAACTCGCGGTTGAGACGCTTGGAGGCTGCCCAGCCGGTCATGCTTAATAGAATGAAAACTCCGGCTGCATAGACGGCAAGGTAGGTCTCTTCGCTCGTTCCGAGAATCAGGAAACAAAAAGAAACAAGTGCAACCTCCAGCCAAACCGGGTTATCCGCCACATCAAACCTGTTCCGCTCGCCCAAGAAAGCGGGAACATAGTGGCGGTAGCGCAATCCTAGAGCGAGGTTCTGCAGCCCCTGCGCGCTCGCGGCGGCAGCCGATGCCAGCACAATGATGCCTATGAGCGTGCCCACATATGGCAAAGGCGCCGGCAGCAGGTGATCCATCGTTTGCGTAAAGACTGAAACTTCCGGATGAGCGGGGTCGGACAACTGCAAAACGGCCGGACCTACCACCAGCATTGTGACTGCGGTTGTGCCCATGATCAAGAGCAGGCTCGAGAAGGCCTTGCGACTCTTTTGCTGCGCCGTGCCGTCATAAGCAGCCACCAGGTTTGCGAAGATCTCAATGCCTGTCATCAAAGCAAGGATGCGGGCATATCCGCCAAGGGTATAGTTCAGGTACTGCGGGGCAAAGGCCCTCAGGTCAAAGCCGGGCAGGCGGAAACCCAATTTCCAAATCGTGGCGATTATCATTGCCCAGAGCAAAATCAGTACTGCCAGAGTGGCCGGGCCAAAAGTGCGCGCCGCCACCCTCGGTCCGCGATTGACGATCCAACCGGTGAGTATGCTGAGCGCGATCGCCACAAGGCTGCGGTACTGGATTCCGAGCATGCCCTGGTTGAGGACTGGAACGCGATCCGCGATGAACGTCACTAACGCAGCCATGCTGACCAGGAAAGTCAGCGTGTATTCGATGAAGGTGATACCCGCGTTGACCTTTACCGCCCAGCTGCCGAATTCCTCTTCGCTGAGGCCGCTGCCACCACTCCCGTCCACTACCCAGGTCATGACCAGGCGATACATCGCAGAAACCATCGCCACAGTCAGAACCACCAGCCAGACACTGGCACCAAAGGTGACCTGTGCCACTCCCGCGACCACGATCAACTTCAGGAACGGGCCAAAAACGTATAGGGGCGAAGTTGCCGGATCGCCACCGCCGGCCAGAGCTCCTTCAAATGAATTTGAGAGTTTGTGGGAAACGAGTGTCAATCAATTCTTCCTTAGCAAACTGATCAGGAACGATCGCGAAAAGTACGGTTGACATTAACATCCACCGCAGATCGGTTCAAGATCGCCGCTATATCCCTCCTACATTGGTATGCTATCAGTATGATCGCCAGAAACGTTTTCATGCCGGACCAGGAATTTCTGGATCATACCGGGCAGGCCGGTATCAGGAGAGTTCAGGCAGGGACGAAAGGCTCTTATGCGCAACCTTTCTTTCGCTTTTTCAGCCAAGGAGCCCCTCGCTGCAATTGGCCAAACCCAGAGCTGACATCCTGCCTTCAGGCGCTTCAGGCATAAGGTGTTCGCTTATTTCGTATGGCTATAGTATTTTCAAAAACACTTTGGAGGAGATCTGTCATGGTTCAGAATCGAAGTGTGCCAAACCGATCCCATTGGCTTCTGCCAGTCATGGCTCTGGTGTTGGGCGCCGGATGGGCTTTCAGCCAGGCATCACCGGTACCATTGCCGGCGCAAACGGCCGGGCAGAATAGAGCCCCCGTGGTGGTGGGCGGCAAGACGCTGTTTTATGTGGAAGAGCGCATCTATTCGTTTTCACCGGCGGATCGCGCTCGCGCGATCGCTGAGCGAATCGAGAGACTCTACAAAGAGCCGCGCTCTTCTTTAGATGCCATCCACGTAGAAGAAGAGGAGACGACCGCGGAAATCGTGGCCGGCGACTTGGTGATCATGGCGGTTACCGAGCGCGACGCGCGGGCCGCGGGCGGCGACCGGCGGGAACTCGCGCAAGAGTACGCCGGGATCATCCGAACGGCAGCCGCAGAACTTAGGAAGGAACACAGCCTGAAGACTATAGCGCTGGGTTTGTTGTGGACACTATTGACCACGGCGATCCTGTTGCTTGCGTTCAAGTTGCTCAAGACTGTTTTCCCAAAGCTGTATCGAAGACTGGATTCATGGCGGGGCACGCGGATCCGTTCGCTACGTATCCAGAAGCTCGAACTGCTGACCGCCGACCGCATTACGGACACGCTGATTACGCTGGCGCAGGGGGCGCGGATCGCAGTGGTTCTGATACTGATTTATTTCTACTTGTCTCTAGTGTTTAGCTTTTTTCCCTGGACGCGCGGTTGGGCCGCGATACTGTTTGATTACATGATGCGCCCGGTGAAGCTGATCTGGGATGCGATTGCGAATAATCTGCCGGACTTCATCTTCATCGCGGTAATTCTGGTTGTGGCGTATTACGGGATCAAGTTTGTCAAGTTCATCTTTGCCGAAATCGGCAAGGGGACGATTGAAATACCCGGTTTCTATCAGGACTGGGCCGAGCCAACGTACAAAATCGTGCGGTTTCTGCTGATTGCCTTCACGGCGGTGGTCGTCTTTCCCTATATGCCCGGTTCGAAGTCGCCCGCGTTCCAGGGCGTTTCCATCTTCCTCGGAGTACTCTTCTCCCTGGGCTCGACTTCGGCAGTGGCGAACATCGTTGCGGGTATGCTGCTTACCTACACGCGGGCGTTCCAGAACGGCGACAGGGTGAAGATCGGCGAAGCGACGGGCGATGTCTTGGGGAAGACTCTGCTGGTTACGCGCATCCGCACAATCAAGAATGTGGACATATCGATCCCGAACGCGATGGTGCTGAGCAGCCACATCATCAACTACAGCTCGTCGGCACAGGAACACGGGCTGATCTTGCACACTGGGGTGACCATCGGCTATGACGCGCCCTGGCGTCAAGTGCATGAACTTCTTATTGCCGCTGCCTGCGACACCGAGCATATTCTAAAGGAGCCCAAGCCCTTCGTTTTGCAGACGAGCCTGGACGATTTTTACGTGAGCTACGAGCTGAATGCCTTTACCGATCAGCCGCTGTTTATGGCGCGCATCTATTCCGACCTGCATCAGAATATCCAGGACAAGTTTAACGAGGCGGGCGTGGAGATCATGTCGCCTCACTATGGCGCGATGCGCGACGGCAACTCAATCGCAATCCCGCCGGACTACGTGCCGAAGGAGTACCTGGCACCGCCCTTCCGCATCCTGCCCCTGGAAGACCTGTTCCCGCGGAAGCGAAAGGGATCCGAGCAGGCGGCGGAGGGATAAAAAAGCGAAAAGTAACTGTTGTATCTTGCCGCCGGCAAGCAGGCCGCTGCATTTCCGATCATTGAGATAGTGTACCTGTGGAGCATATGAGGCATGGAAGAGCGCGGTGGGCGAGTGGCAGTTCGAGGAGGCCGGGAACGAGTTGATGATCAAGCTGCCGCCAACAAAAATTGGATTGATTTCACTGCCCGGTGAATCGTATGCCGCCGGGATTTTCTGAGGGGGACTATGGAAGAAAACTTAAAGAGATGGCTGTTCGACCCTACGATTGGGAAGTTCGTGGCTGCTGGGATTTCACTCGCGATTCTCTACTTGCTGGTTCGGTTCGCACAGCGTTCAGTGTCCCACTATGTCAAGGAATCGGCGATGCGATACCGGCTCCGGAAATCCGTGGCCTTCCTTGGCTATTTTTTAGGTGTCGTCGTCGTGGGAACCGTATTCAGCGAGCGCCTCAGCGGCCTGACTGTGGCCTTTGGCGTCGCCGGTGCCGGCATTGCCTTTGCCCTCCAGGAGGTAATCGCGAGCGCCGCTGGCTGGTTCGCGATTTCCTTCGGCCAATTCTACTCACCCGGAGACCGCGTTCAACTCGGAGGAATCAAGGGTGATGTAATTGACATAGGCATGTTGCGAACAACCTTGATGGAATGCGGGCAATGGGTGAATGGTGATCTTTACAACGGACGGATTGTGCGCATCGCCAACAGCTTCGTTTTTAAGGAACCGGTATTCAACTACTCAGCCGACTTTCCTTTCCTGTGGGATGAAATCACGCTCCCGGTGAGGTATGGCTCAGACTGGGAATTTGCGCGACAGGTATTCGCAAAGGTGGTCCATGAAATTTGCGCGGAGTATGCCATTCAATCGCGCAAGTCATGGAACGATGCCGTGATGAAATACCAGTTGGAGGACGCTCCAATCGAACCCATGATCACGCTGGCCGCGAATGACAATTGGATCGAATTCACGGCACGTTACGTGGTGGATTATCGAAAGCGTCGATTCGTGAAGGACCAGCTGTTTATGCGGATGCTTGAAGAGATCGACAAATCCGGGAATCGAATCCGCCTGGCCTCCGCCACATTCGAGGTCACAAACGTGCCTCGCTTCGAATTCCAGTATGTCGAAGGAAAGGGAAGGGTTGATCCCCAGTATGTCCCCTAGCACGAATAAGTTATAGGGTGATATGGGTTGGCAGCAGGGAGTGGCCTAGGCGGTCGTTCAAGCCGACAACGCCCGCACCGCGCGAATCGCGAACACTGATATCAAGGGAAATGCTCATTGACTTGGCTCATAATCCAGATGACCTGAGCAAAAAAATGCAAACCGCGAAGACCTCGAAGACCTCAAGGTCCGTGGAAAGGGGTTGGATCTGTCCCTGGTTGGTGGCGTCGTTCATCAACAGTGCGAGCTCGAAGATCAAGGAGCCTTTGAGGTCTTTGCGGTCTTTGCGGTTTGCATTATTGATTCCGGCTTTGCGGCGTTATGAGCTAAGTCAATAAGCATTAAAAAGAATAACTGCAGTATGTCAGGAGAAAACATATGATCGTTGAACGCCTTTACAGTCGATATGGCCTTGACAAGAATGGGATCACCAATGTCCGCAAAGTGCACTGGAATCATAACACCCCCCTCCTCTACGAAGACGCCATCAAGGGTGGCGAGGCATATCTGGTTCATCTCGGCCCCCTGGTGGTGCGAACTGGACAACACACAGGCCGAGCGGCCAAGGACAAGTTCATTGTGGAAGAGCCGGAGACCAGGAACACGATCTGGTGGGGGGCGATGAACCGGCCCGTATCCCAGGAGATGTTCGAGAACATGTTCCGGCGCATGCAGGCCTATCTGCAGGACCGTGCCGTGTGGGTGCAGGACTGCTTTGCGGGGGCCGACCAGCGGTATCGACTGCCGATTCGCGTCATCACCGTGACTGCTTGGCATTCGTTGTTTGTCCGTAACATGTTCATCCAGGCGGAGCCCGAGGAACTCCGCGATCACGTTCCGGAGTTCACGATCCTGCATGCTCCCTCGTTCCAGGCGATTCCCGAGGTCGACGGCACACATTCCGAGACCTTCATTCTCCTCAGCCTGGCTCGTAAATTAGTTTTGATTGGGGGCACTAGCTATGCAGGGGAGATCAAAAAGTCGATCTTCACCGTGCTGAACTACATGCTTCCCCAGGAGAATGTTCTTTCCATGCACTGCAGCGCGAACATCGGCAGAGAAGGGGATGTGGCAATCTTCTTCGGACTATCCGGAACGGGCAAGACAACCCTCTCGGCGGATCCGAAACGGCGGCTGATCGGTGATGACGAGCACGGCTGGAGCAAGGACGGTATCTTCAATTTCGAAGGAGGCTGCTACGCTAAGGTGATCCACCTATCCCCGGAGTCGGAGCCCGAGATCTACGAGACAACGCGGCGGTTTGGGACCATCCTAGAGAATGTGGCGTACGATCCCATCACCCGGCGCATCAATCTGGATGACGCCAGCCTGACTGAGAACACCCGGGCGGCCTATCCCATAACCCACATTCCAAACATCCAGCGGGGAGGCATGGCCGGGCATCCCAGGAATATCATCATGCTCACCGCCGACGCTTTTGGGGTACTGCCTCCAATAGCCAAGCTGACACCCGAAGGGGCGATGTACCATTTCATTTCCGGTTATACCGCGAAGGTTGCAGGTACGGAGGCGGGCGTGAAAGAGCCCTCAGCCACCTTCTCGGCCTGCTTCGGCGCGCCTTTCATGGTGCTTCATCCCAACCGGTATGCCGAGCTGTTGGCCGCGAAGATCCGGGAGCACAAGGTGGCGTGCTGGCTGGTCAACACGGGTTGGACGGGCGGTCCTTACGGCGTTGGGAAGCGATTGCCGATCAAGTACACCCGACAGCTGCTCAGCGCCGCCCTGGAGGGGTCTCTTCAAGACGTGGAGTTCAAGAAGGATTCCAACTTCAACCTGTATGTCCCGGTAACTTGTGGCGGCGTGCCGAAGGATATCTTGGAGCCGAGGAATACTTGGAGCGATAAGTCGGCCTATGACTCGAAGGCCCGAGAGCTGGCCGAGCTGTTCGTCAAGAACTTCGAGCCTTATGAGCGGGAGTCGTCGCCGGAGGTGATCGCCGCCGGACCAGTGAGTGGTTGATCCTTCCTGCGGATGAAGGAATGGTGGGACATGTCTACGAATTTCACGGCCATCGCATCGTGTCTTGGTGCAAACTCCCCACTGATGGGGTCAACTACTTTTTGTGGCGCTGACCGTCCTGCTGGCAATGGCGGTGCACAAGTGAATTTCCAACAAAAGACGCACTGGCAAACCGCTTCACAGACATGAACAACCAACGCACCATGGCGTATTTCTTCATGGAAATGGCGCTCGAACCGGACATGCCCACTTACAGCGGCGGCTTGGGAATGCTTGCGGGCAACACCATCCGCTTTGCCACCGACCTTAAAGTGCCGATGGTCGCTGTCACGCTGCTGTATCGAAAAGGCTACTTTGTGCAGAAGCTGGACGCCAGCGGGTGGCAGACGGAGACGTCGGTCGATTGGGATGTCTCGAGGTTTTGCCGCGAACTGTCGCCGCGAGTTCAGGTGAACATCGAGGGTCGGTCCGTCCATCTGCGCGCATGGCAGCATACGGTCAAAGGGATCAGCGGCCACGAAGTGCCCGTGTTTCTCCTCGACACCGACTTGCCGGGAAACTCCGAATGGGACCGTCGCCTGACCGACCACTGTACGGTGGAGATTCATGGTATCGGCTTTGCCAAGAAATCATCCTCGGCATCGGCGGGGTGCGGATGGTGCGCGCCCGGGGCTACCAAGAGGTCAGCCGGTTTCACATGAACGAAGGCCATGCCGCGCTGCTCGTGCTGGAGGTGCTCGATGAACGCGCCCGCTGGTTTCACCGAGACCGATTTATCCACGAGGATGTGCATGCCATCCGGCAGCAATGTATCTTTACCACGCACACACCCGTCCCGGCGGGACACGACAAGTTCCCGATTGCGACGTGGCTTCCCTTTACCAGAAGCTCGAAAAGGTCGTCATCCCAACATTTTATGAAAAACGCCATGACTGGTTGTGCATCATGCGCCACGCCATCGCGCTCAACGCCTCGCATTTCAACACCCAGCGCATGGTGCTGGAATATGTTTTGAAGGCTTATTTCACGGCAAGAGAAAATACATGGGAGCCGAATCGATCATGATGCGGGCGCAAGGGTTGGGCGGCAAGGAGCCGAGGGAGGGACACTATCCGCGCGGATCAACAACTAGCGGCACTAGAGAAGGAGGTGGCTCGGAAACATGGCGAACCCTACATACACCTCCTCAACGCACTGCTCGGAACGGGCACCCTACTCACCGAGCGCGCGGCACGTTCTGTTTGGCGCGGCATTGTCGAACATCGAGGCCATCTCCGGGGCATTCTTGGCCGAAACCTGCCCTTGCGCGCTGCGGCCATGGACTGGCTAGCTCTTCAGGATGAGGAATAGCGGCCATTCAATGCAGTCATCGTCTCTCATCAGTCAACTGATCGCCCCTAGGTATTCCCTGGCCCATTGGATCCTCGCATCGCACGTGAAATAGCGCAGGGGTGAATTGCGCTCCAGGGGTTGAGCCGGCGGCGAAACAGATTGCAGCACCCCTTTGAAGCTCTTCCCCGGCGGTGATTCGGAAGCGCTGTTCGTTCGCCGCCAGCACGTTTTGCTGCTTTTGGAGCTTGAGCTTTGCTTCAGTGCTGTCGAAGCGGACAACCGGATCGCCGGCCTTGACAAAGCTGCCCTCGGGGATAATCCAGGCAAGGGTCAGGCCCCCCAGCAGCAGGGTGTGAAGTTGTTCTTGTGCGAACCCTGAGTGTCTGGACGGTCGGTCTATATCTCGCCGCGATAGGTTTGGATCGCCAGGAATCGAATCCCGAGAGCGACTGTCGCCGCTCCAAGCAGATATCCCGAAGTGGTGAGCATTCCGGTGCTCAAGGCCAGGACCTCGTACCATATAAGCTTCCGACCTAAGCCCAGTCTGGCTGCATAGAGAGCATGCACCACAACACAGGGAACTCCACCTCCCAGAATCATAATCCGGCTTGCGACCCTTCCACCGTGCTTTTCGCCAACTCCGACCAGAGTCCAGATCCACGCGGGGAAGGCAATAAAGGTCAGAGCCCAATAAGAGTTGTGCTGCAGTGCGAACAAACAGACTGTAATCAGGAGAGACAGCAGGATCAACCTGGAAGCCCAAAAGTCACGCTGTGCCAGACGCCAGGTCAACACTCTCAACAGGAAGTTGCAGGCAGCGACAGACGCGATAAAAACTGCCAGCAGTCCCCCCAGCACCCCCAAGTAGGGATGCACCAGGAGCGGATCGTGGGGTGGAGGAGGGTAATAATCATAGCTTGGGATGAAACCGAACAGCCTCAATAGCACAATCGCACAGTAGACGGCCAGAAACGGAAGGATCAACCCGATGGAAACGAGCAATTCCCGAAAGAGAGGCGCGAAACTCAAGTTTTTCCGATGGTCGTACCAACCCAAGCACAGGACCGCGAGAAGAGGGAGGAAGGTGAGATAATGAAGGAACGCGATCACTCGCGATGAAAGAAAGATTGAGTCTCTCAGGCGCATGGCCTGCATCGATTCCCTGGGAATCGACGGTAGCCACTCCAACGTTCGCAGGATCTTCTCCGCTACGCGCCCGTACGCTTTGAAACTTGATACCTCTAAATTCTCGACGGTGTCTTGGTGCGATTGATAAATGTCAAATGCCCCGGCGCTGGCTTTGGATACCGCTCGCAGATTGACCGAGGGGATCCCTGCGTTCAGAAAGGGACCCTAGCCTGTCCACGAAAGGAGCAGCGATCTCTCCAGGTACTCCTCGAAGCCGAATGGTGACACAACGAGCAATTCCTCTCCTTCCGCGGCTCGGCGCGAAATCTGGCGCAACCATGGCGGTGTATAGCCTCCAAACTGACCTACGAGATCGAGAGCTATCTTCCCAAGAGAGCCGGCGCAAACACTGTCCAGCGAAACGACGGCGGCGATGTTTCTGCGGCCAGGGTAATGTCGTGCTAGATCCAGTGCACCTAGCATCCCCCATCCTTCACCGTCCGAGGCGACAAACAGAAGGCCGCGATGAGGAGCGGATTCGGATAAGACACGGGCAAGCTCCAGTAGCACGCCGATTCCGGAACCATCGTCTGCCGCACCCTGAATAGTGCTGGGAGCCGTGTCATAGTGCGCAATGACCGCCAGCGTCTCAGGAACCTGCCCCGGCCTGGAGGCGAGTACGTTTCTCCCAACCTCCCGATGTCCTGCTATGAGAGCATCGAATTGTGAATCACCGGTTTTGTAGCCGAGGCTCTCCAGCCTCTCCATCAAGAATTCTGCAGATTGGCGGGACTCGAAGGTTCCCAGTACTCGGCGAGGAAATCGAGTGACGAACTCCTGTGTGATTTGGAGAGCCTTGTCGGAATCGAACAGAAGGGAGAAATGAGGAAAAATCCAGAACGGCTCGTTAACATTCCCTATGGTCGGGGAGACAAGCCAGATGAGGATCACCAGCAAGATCAGTGCAAGTATGAACCATTTCTTCCTATCCATTGGCCTGCATGAGCCTCGCTGCAGTCTAGCACATCCATCCTCGACCGCGATCATTCATCAACCAGCCTGACCAGCCTGCGTTGACACCCGTCCGCGTTGCTGCAGGGTTCATCGAAATGCAGCCCAGTCTCGAAGGGCGACGATTAGGAAAGCTGCGATATTATGTGCGCGGCTGACCCCGCGCAAGCGATTATTGTGTGGTCCGTCCCTGTTGATCTTATGCTCAGGGGCACAACTGATTATCCGGAATTGTCAAAACCCTGTTAGTCACTCTGAGGAGTCTTTGGCAGGGGCGGTGCAATCGAGATGCGCTTCAGTTCATTTGAATTTGTTGCCCAATTCCACGGCTCTTTCAGCCCGGTCAAGTTTACGGCAGGCGTTCTCAACCATCTGTATGAAGGGTCTCTGTCGCTCGGCCAAGTCCGAGATTCCGGGCCATGTGCCAATGAGTCGCTCTCTCCTTTGGCTGGGACTCGGTCTCGGTCTCTTGCCGGTCAGCTTTCGCATCCTGGTCTGGGGGGCAGTAGCTCTAAAGGTTAAAACCCCCGTCGCCAACTGCACCGCAGGCGGGAGCATGTCCCCTTCAGGATCAGCCCGGCTTGCAGGCTCGAGTTTTCAGGAAGGGTTTCGGCTCTCCAGTTTCGCCTTGACTGCCTGCAGGTGATCCTCCATCCCCTTGCGCAATCTGGCTTCCGCGATCGGCCGCTTGACGAATCCCAACCAGCCGCCGAGGAGCTTGGTCCGCGAACGGTTCACATAGACGACGTACGTCTCCTCAAGACCTGATTCTGACTCGGCTGCCACAAAAGCAGTCAAACCGAGTGATGCGTCGAAATAGTGGTTCGCATAGATCTGCTTGGATGCAGCCACAAAAGCCTCTGGCATCGGGCGAAACATGATCACATGCGTGACACTGGTGACGGGCTTCAATCCGAACTTCTCCTGCGACCAGTACAGCAAGCTCTCGGAGTTGGGTACCTTTGCGGCAGGAAACTCCGTGAGGTAATTTCGGAACTCGGGCAGATACTCCGCAACGAACGGCGACGCCGCCAACAGACCCCTGACCTCCATGGCAAGGTCAGTCGGCGGTTCCGTGTCCAGGTAGGATGCAAGCGCCTGGTCACCGGCCGACAGATACCGGAGAACGTGCTCCACCAACGCCGCCCGGTACACGGTAGCCGCAATGGCCGAGGAGTCCGGTGCCGCCCAGTTAACATCTCTTCGGAGTTTCTCCTCCATCACCGTTGTAAGACGGACAAGACACGCCCCGATTCTGCATTTTCTTAGATCTTCGAGATCGCGGCGGCCCAGCTTCAGGCTGGCGAGATCGGCAGTGGTCGGGGCTGAGCTGAATCTGCCGATCGCCAGAACCTCCCTTCCTTGTTTGAACTCCTCGATCTTCCGAAAACGTGCCACTACATCGTCAAGTGGGACCCGGACGCGAACCACTCCTGCAGCGGCCAACTCTGTCTTCCTGCTGGTTTTCAGTAATCGAGCGACTGCGTGGCCGCGATCGACTGCGGCGAGGTCCGCCTTCGAAAAGGCGGCATGCCGTTGGAGGAATGCTTGAGGTTCCGGTCCACTCTGAGCAAGAGCGGACTGCGACAAGACAAGCAGGAGCACCAGGTGAAACGCACCCGGCCGCACTCGCGAGTGCGCTCCCTCATGAGACTTGGCGGACCGACGCTCCGCTGCACCTCCCTTCACTGAACGCCTCCCCTGAACGTTTCGAGCCATTGTGCCACGTTCCTGGGGCGGTCTTCCAGCCCGGTTATGCTCTCAGGCCGGCGGAGGGCGGAGGCGACACGAGGCCAGGCCAACGCTTCAAATGATTCGCGCGGCCGCTGTCGATCCTGCGAGCCCGAAAGGGGGGCAGCTGGGTAAGGAGCCGAGATTCCCTCAGCTTTACCGCGGCGAGTTGAAACTCCGATTCCTGGGCGGAATTGGTGCACTGAGTCACAGGACCCGCTATGCACCTAGCCATTCTCACCTATCCAAGTACTTCACGAGAAGCACCTCGTTCCCCTTCTCGCTGTAGATCAATTCGTCCGCCAGTTTCCGAGCCATCAGAATGCCGAACCCCCCGGGCCGCATCCCGTGCTGGCCACGGTAGATCATGTGCGCTGCGGGTGATTCGGGAGGGTTAGAGATCGCAGACTGCAGGAGGTCGTCGAAGGAAAACCCTGGGCCAGGATCCTGGATCAAGTAGACAATGGCGTGGTCAAGGCGAAATCTGGAGACCGTGACCGTGCGGGCGGGATTGAACAACCCGCCGTGTTCGATGGCGTTAAGGAGCATTTCCCGAAACGCGGTGCCCAGGTCTTCCCTCTCCGAAGGTGGCAAATCGATCTGCACCTCACGAAGGAACTGAACGAGCCGGTCAGCCGTTAGCATTCTGCATCTCAGTCTCAACGAAATCCAATCTGGCCGTGCCGACAAGACCTCGATGCCGTTCTCCCAGTTTTCGGCGGCTGCTGCGCGCGTAACCATCTCGACCAGGGCCTCCACGACGAATGGCTTGCTGAAATAGCTGAAAATGTCCTCCCGGATCGACCAGATCACGTCGATCGATGTGCTTCCGGTCGTTATGAGAATCACCCTGGCGGATGGCTGCAACCTGCGGACGCGGCGCACCGAATCTACCCAAGCCGTGGCCGGGGTGTTCAAGGAAATCAGAATGGCGTCAAATGCACGACTCTTCAGGAGCGAGATCGCTGCCTCCTCGGCGGCAACGCCTTGGAGTTGCCATGCGGGGCCCGGCAAGGCGGCGGTCATCATGCTCAGCTCATCTGGGTCGTCGTCGATGATTAGAACAGCTCTCTGCGTGGACACCGTTTCATCTCCTTTCCCGGAGGATGAATGAGGTTCGTACAGGAGTCACGCGCGGTTTGCATCAATCCCTAAGAAAACTGGTGAGCTATGTCGCTTGCCTAACTATGGGGGGATTCTATCAGGAAGTATCGGGCGAAGAAGTGGGAAAAAGGGGCGGGTGCGTTCCTGCCGGTGGTGACAGTAGCGGTGATGAACGCGGCTCTCGAGGAGAAGGAGTATGTGTACCGATTCAGGGTCAAAGGCGGCGGCCTGCATCGTAAAGGGACCGGCTTGAGCCGGATTGCGCCGGGCAGCGTGCCAGAAGCTGTCGTGCACGGCGCGCCTTGCTCTATCCTTGTGGTTCGGCTAGGGTAGGAGAGGCTTGAAATTGAAAAGGCCGCTTTGGCCGGGCTGTTCGCGGCTGGAATCTCTCAAATAACGAGAAGGTGCCCGGAGAAAAACTACGAAGGAAAAAACAACCAAAAGCCCTGCGATTGGCAGCTTCCTGCCCAGGGAAATCGAGGGATTTGACTCCCTGGCGGAGCTTGCCCTGGATCTGCGCTGGTCGTGGAATCATCGCGCCGACGAAGTTTGGAGGAAGCTTGATCCCGCACTATGGGAGCTCACGTGTAATCCTTGGGTCGTGCTGCAGACGCTCTCGCGGGACCGACTTCGGCGCACCTTAGCCGATCTCGATTTCCGCAAGTGCGTCGATGCTCTCATGCAAGCCAGAGGTCAGGCCGCGGCGGCGCCCGCATGGTTTCAGCAAAATCATCCTCAGTCTCCTCTGACTGTTATCGGCTATTTCAGCATAGAATTCATACTGAGCGAAGCTCTCCCCATCTATTCGGGCGGGCTTGGCAATGTGGCCGGTGATCAGCTCAAAGCCGCCAGCGATCTGGGCGTGCCGGTGGTCGGCGTGGGACTGCTCTACCAGCAAGGCTATTTTCGCCAGATGATTGACAAGGACGGAGCGCAACAGGCCCTCTTTCCCTATAACGATCGCGGGCAGTTACCGATCACGCCCCTGCGCGAGCCGAACGGGGAGTGGTTGCGGCTGGAGATTGCACTACCCGGTTATTCGGTCTGGCTGCGCGCCTGGCAGGTCCAGGTGGGGAGGGTGAAGCTTTACCTGCTGGACAGCAATAACGCTGCCAACTTCCCGGCGCATCGAGGGATTACCAGTGAGCTTTATGGGGGCGGACCTGAGCTGCGGCTGAAGCAGGAACTTCTCCTCGGGATTGGCGGATGGCGGCTGCTTTGCGCGCTCGGCCTCCGGCCGGAGGTTTGTCACCTGAATGAAGGGCATGCGGCATTCGCCGTGTTGGAGCGCGCCCCGAGTTACATGGAAGAGACAGGACGTCCCTTCGAAGTTGCACTGGCCGTCACGCGCTCAGGCAATATTTTCACCACCCATACGGCGGTAGCCGCCGGCTTTGACCGTTTCCCTCCAGCCCTCATCGAGGAGTACCTCGGGGATTATGCCGTGAAGAGGCTCGGCATCACCCTCCACGATTTGCTGGCTCTCGGGCGGCAGAATCCGAACGACGCAGCAGAGGATTTCAACATGGCATATTTGGCGATCCGCGGGAGCGGATCGGTCAATGGCGTGAGTCGCCTGCACGGAAAAGTGAGCCGTTGCATCTTTTTCCTCTCTTTCCGCGCTCGCCGAAAGACGAGGTGCCGGTCGGGCACGTGACCAACGGGGTTCATATGCCGAGCTGGGATTCGGCGGCCGCGGACGATCTTTGGACGGAGGCCTGTTGAAAGGATCGCTGGCTCGGGACGACGGAATCGTTAGAGCAAATCATCCGCCGCATCTCCGATACCAGGCTCTGGCAATTGCGCAGCACCGATCGCAAGGCTCTCATTGAATACGCCCGCGCACGCTTGGCCCGGCAACTCGCTGCCTCCGGCGCGTCGCCCGAGACGGTTGACGGTGCAACGCATCTATTTGATCCCGAGGCGTTGACGCTGGGCTTTGCGCGCCGCTTCGCAACTTACAAGAGGTCGAACCTCCTCCTGCACAACCCGGAGCGGCTGCTTCGCCTATTGACCGATCCTCATCGCCCGGTGCAACTCATCATTGCCGGGAAGGCCCATCCGGCGGACCACGAGGGGCAGACCTTGATTCGGGAATGGACGCATTTCATCCGGCGGTCAGAGGTGCGCTTCCACGCGGTGTTCCTCAGCGACTACGATATGCTGTTGACCGAGCACCTGGTGCGGGGAGTGGATGTCTGGCTCAATACTCCGCGGCAGCCATGGGAGGCCAGCGGAACGAGCGGCATGAAGGTGCTCGTCAATGGCGGGATAAATCTATCGGAGCTGGATGGCTGGTGGGCGGAGGCCTACACACCGGAAGTGGGGTGGGCACTGGGTGACGGCCAGGAGCATGGCGACGATCCGGCCTGGGACGCCGCCGAAGCCGAGGCGCTCTACCAATTGCCGGAAAAAGAGGTGATCCCCGAGTTTTATACCCGTGACAAAAACGGCATCCCTACCGCCTGGGTTGCGCAGATGCGGGAAAGCATGGCGCGCTTGACCCCGCGGTTTTGTGCCAACCGCACGGTGGGCGAATACGCTGAACAACATTACCTTCCTGCTGCCGCAGCATACTGTCAGCGAGCGTCAAACAAAGGCGCCATGGGCAGGAGGGTGGTTCAGTGGCTGCAGGCCCTGGACCGGAACTGGCCATCGCTGCGCTTCGGCGAGGTAAGGGTAGAGACCGACGGCGAACACCATGTTTTTGAGGTTGAGGTCACTCTGGGCAATCTCGACCCGAATGCGGTGCGAGTCGAGCTTTATGCCGACGGACTCAACGGCGGCAGTCCCGTGCGGCAGGAAATGATGCGCGGCCGGCATCTGCCAGGGGCGGCTACCGGCTACGTCTACAAAGCACGGGTATCCGCGATCCGTCTCGTGACGGACTATACAGCCCGAGTGATACCGCAATGTTCCGGCATGGCGGTTCCGCTGGAGTCAACTCACATTTTGTGGCAGCGGTGATCCTGCGCACCGTGCAGGAACTCGGCATGTAGATCACCACGCCGGACGCTCCGGCGGCCGGTTCAGGGTTTGATGTCTGACGGAGAAATAACCGAATGAGACCGCCAAATGACTCTCACGATCCGGGACGGCCGGGACTCCTATTGATCTGCAGAACAGTGCGCAACCCGGTCTAGGCCAGACGAACCACCAGAGTGGAGCACGGTGCGGCGCGAACGACCGCTTCCGCTACGCTGCCCAAAGCGAGGCGGCCCAGTCCCGTCCTCCCGTGCGTGCCGATGACAAGCAACTGGGCCGGCAGCTGCACCGCCGCGTTCAAAATCGCAGGCGCCGCGGGCCCATGGCGGAGCAGTCCGCCGCCCTTGGCCTCAAATCGATGAACGCACTCATCCAGCCGCTGCCGGCAGGCCGTAGTCAACTGCTCGCTGACATCGATCGGAAGCACGCCCTCGATCACACCGTCACCGGCGGATAGAACCAGTGGAAGCAGCTCAATCACATGGATGATCGCGAGCTCGGCCTCGCGCCGGCGTGCTTCGGACGCGGCCGCTTCGATCGCCGGCAGTGCGGGGTCGGAAAAATCCGTGGCTGCCAGCACCCTTCCCGCCGGGGAGGGCCGCGCCACGAGCACGGGACAGTGCGCATACCTGACCACACACTCCGCCGCGCCTCCGAGAACCGCCAGACCCTCCGGATTCGCCTTGCCCCCGACCACGATAATCCCGGCACCGATGTTTTCGGCCGCACGGAGTATCCCAGCATGAGCGGTACCCTGCTCGACGATCAGGTCAATTCCACCCGGGTCGCCGCGTATGACCGCTCGAATCCGCTTCAAAAGAGCGTTTCGAACCGATGCCTCCAGCTCCGCGAGCTTCAGCGCGTCGTCGAGATGCAGGTGCGGAAACAGGGGCCTTACCGCGTAGAGCTCGGGAAGGACGTGACAGGTATGGAGATCGACTTTGTGGGAGCGCGCGAGGGCGTCGGCCTGGCGGAGGACCTCATCCGTCGTCTCGTCGAGAGCTACCGCCGCCAGGATTGGACGGTTGAGCTGAAACATAAACGTGCCTCCTGACAAAAGCCAGGACCACTTCCTCGGTTGCGAATAAGCGCAGCCCCGATTGTAACTTATCTCACGCCGCGTTGCGCAAAACTGCGACGCTTGCGGACATAAATACTTTTCCTGCGGCGACGCTGCTTGACAATTTTATCCATCACGAGATCGATGCAGGATCTGAAGTCCTTGGACTGGGCAGTTGCTCTGTAATAGCCGGTTCGAGAGTGAATACAGCAGGAGGCCACATACTCATGTCCTTGCTTCTCCAGCTCCCAGGCCACAGACTCAATCCGCTTGAAGTAGCGTGCAAACCGCCTGGACAGAACCTGAATGGACTGCTTTTGCAGCCAGGTCGCATTGGAGCTTCGACAATCGATCGTGGCAACCATAAAAAATGTTCCTCCTATCTTGAGGCCGGCGGGTCTGGCGCAATGCCGGCGAAAAGTCGGCGATATCCGGCGCGTGTACGGCACGACAGCGTTGCCAACATCGGTGTGGCGCTGCTGCATTGGCCGGACGTCAACAGGGTCGCCAACATCCATGATTGAGCATAATGAATATCAGGCCTTGTAAAGTATCCAGTTGAAAGGTGAGATCGCGTGACAAAATGCCCTAGCGACCAACTTCTCAGCTCAACTCGCCCACAGATGTTCCCGGGGGAATGCCGGATGTTTGCCCAACGCTCGGAGGGCGTCGGCGATTCTTTCCGGCCGGCCCCAGTCGCACCAGACAACATCTCGAAGTTCCATCAGGGCAACCTGATCCGTGACCCGAGCCAGAAGCTGGGAGGAGAAACTGTGAGCAGGCATTGACCGATAAATCTCATCGAGAACCTGCTCTTCCAGCCCGCGGCCCATTGCTGCCTTCAGCTTTTCGAACATATAGATCAGAGGCGGAAAGCATCGCCAGCCAAGATTCCAGAGCGTTTCGACCCGCGCCACGAACACCAGAGTGTTCCAGAGTGCGCCATCCGCCATTGCCTGGCGGGCCCGCGAAGCACAGGGTTTCTCTACAAACGATTGCACCGCCCGGACCGGACAGACATTGGTCCAGCCCAGTTCCGCGCCCGGCTGTATCCAGCCATAGTCCGGCTCCGGCCGATCCGGGGCTGCTCCCAAAAGGATGATCCGATCCCGCCAGGTGTCGACCGCATGCACAACGCTGCGGACAGTGTTGATAAAACAATGATCCGGAAAAATGAAATGATCAGAGGGAAAGACGGCAACGATGGCCTGGGGATCCTGGGAACGCACATGCGTCAAGGCCAGAAATATCCCGGCCGCAGTATCCCGGTTCAAGGGCTGAAGCAGTATTTTCCCGGACTGACGACAGCCAATCTGGTGGAAGACTTCGGCACGGTGCGAGCGGGCAACTACCGAAACTCTCCTTCCCGGAGGGGTCAGCATATCGGCCCGGTCCAAGGTATGTTGAAACATGGATCGGGTGCCGACAAAGGTGCAGTATTGCTTGGGCCTGTGCCTGCCCAGCCAGCGCTGGATCAGCGGCCGCATCCGCTGGCCTTCGCCGCCGGCCAGGATCACAGACCAGAGCCTTCGATCTTCCTTTGGAGCAAGCATCTCCGGCTCCCATTTTGGTTTGCTGATGAATTGGTCCGGTACCTTCTCCCCCAAGCATCGTAGCCAACACGCGCCTAGTGCTTTTGGCATCTTCGCGGTGGCCGCAATGCAAACGCACGCCGGTTTTCCTGCCAGGCGATGCGTCAACACCCGGCGGACACGATCATCGGATCGGAGCCCGACCGGAGAGTGTGAGCCGGCCGGAGAGGCGATGACGACGGATTCTCGAGGGTTCCCCTCCGCCGGCTGATTCTTTCATGCTTACGATAACTATGAAGCCGGCTCTACGATATCCCCTTCATCCGGTAGAAGCCGGACCCAAATCTCTGTATCCGGCCGGAGGCCCCTCGCGTCAGGAGCCCAAAACCCGGTCTCTCCGCTGCGGCAACCAATGTCTGTTCCGAATCCGGGGGCCGGGCGTCAGGTGCCGGGTGCCGGGGATCAAGCGCCTGGAAGACAAACTGGTTTTCCTGCGCTTGGGTGCGCCACAGGCCCATGCCATACTGTTCCGAAAACAGATTTGGAGTGCGCAAGCTTGCTCTGAACCTTATATGAATCTCTATGGATTCGACATTGGCGACACAGACCTGTAAGCAGGACGAGACGGAGCTCCGTGACGAAGCGGAAGGGTTCCGTGTGATTCATCGGGCCTCCTTGCTTGCGGGGCTCAGCCGCTCCGCACCGTCTTGGGTGGGCGGCGCAACCTCCCGGAGGCTCTCGGGGACACTCCGCAGG
>Ga0315277_10002966_pt1 | contig 23318 bp, 14 predicted proteins | sample YL17G05_15_MG_FD_203695 | JGI IMG/M metagenome (GOLD analysis project Ga0315277, IMG submission 203695) | Sediment microbial communities from Yellowstone Lake, YNP, Wyoming, USA - YL17G05_15 | ecosystem: Environmental > Aquatic > Freshwater > Lake > Sediment | place: USA: Wyoming | collected...
CTTTTTCAAAATTCATTTCATTTATTCCTACTATCATCTCGCCTATTTCTTTTGTTAAATTATCTATGATTAGAACGGGTACGTCTATCATGTTCAATACTTGAAGTAATGACTGTATCTTTTCAGAATTAGGACATATGTATGTAAAAACTCCCTCGGAGCTGCTATGACTATATATTGCTATGTCATTAATCGTGTCTTTTTTTCCTAGTTTCTTTGCCAAATCTTGGTTCCCAAATATACCGACTGTAAGGTGCATTCATAATGATTGAAAATAAATATAGATATTCTTTTGGTTTTATTAAAAAGAATGTTCGTTTCAATTAAAACCTTAAATTAGATAGATTTTTGTTTTATTTATAAATCTTATGAACCATTGGTCTACTCCTTCTGTTCACAACCGAGATGTATTCCCAAAGTTATAAATTAATAACATCGTGAGGTGACCATATGTTGAAACCCAAAAAAACTAAAATGTCTGAAAATAGACCATGTTGATAGAAAAAATGTGTGGGGAGGGAGGGTGACTCATCCTCCCATACACCCTCCATATAAAAATCAGATAGATTTTTTATATTTGAAATTACATAATGAATCGGTAATCTTATGAAAAATAAACCTAAAAAGGAAATAGAAGAATCTGAAGAAATAGACGAAGAAGAAAGAGAGGAATTCATACATCAACAAAGAGGAGATGAAAGTTTATACGAAGATTCGATTGAAGAAAGAGGCAGAGAAGAAACAGATCATGAAACCAAAAAATTTAAAAGAAAATCGGAAGGAGATTAATTAAAAATATAACAAAAAATTAAAAAATTAAGCAATCTCGTAGCTTACACTTATTGATGCTGTAATCTCTATTTGACCTGGTGATATTTCTGTTGGTGCGGCTGTGGCACTAGATACCGCTTCATAGGTTTTAGGTACATTGTAAGGTTGATAATAAACATAGCCCTCACTGGCTTGATTGACTCTTGTTATTGTAACTCCTAGAGAACTAGCCATGGCATCTGCCTTTTCTTTTGCATTAATCCCTGCCTGCTTCAAAGCTGATAATCTCAATTCTTTAATTGTATCATCAGTAAGACTAAAAACTACCCCATTAACTTTATTTGCTCCGCTCTGAACAGCTTTATCGATAATATCGCCGGCCTTGTTTATATCAGTCGATTCAATCTTGATTATATGAGTAGTCCTATAGCCATCTATCACATATTTTTCATTTTTTTCGTCCCAATGCTGTACAACATCCAATGAATACTGAGTAGTTTTTATATCCTTAGAAGCTATTCCTATAGATTTCAAAGAATTCCTGATAGCATTCATTATGTTAGCGTTATCTGTTTGCGACTCTTTTGCTGTTGAGGCCGTTGTCTCTGCTCCAAGAGATACTTCCACTTTCTCCGGATCCGCACTTAACTTTGCATCTCCATTAACGTTTATCAAATTTTTAGCTTGTTCACTGTCACCAGTAGCAGACAATATCTTAAAATCGTTATTGCTGTATTGTGGGAATATTTTATCTGGCAGATTTTCATTCTTGTAAGTTATTAGAAATGCTAGGCTAAAAACGGCTACGATTAATATCGCTACTAACAGTATTTTAGTTGTTTCCATGGAATAAATATAAAAGACGAGTTTTAAATAACTAATATTTTTTTTAGGGTCTAGACCATATAGAAGTTTTAATCAAAAAAAGAAAAAAATTAAACATCAATAAAAATTATTCTGATTCTTCTTCAGAAGTTGTATTATCTTCTTGAGTCGTATCTTTATTTGGGGTTTCTTCAGTATTCACATCTTCTTTTGGGGCTTCCTCTGATTCTTTTTCTATAGTTGTATCTTCTTTTGGACTTTCATCTTCTGAGGTTTCTTTAGATTCTTTTTTATTCGAACGCATTCTCCAAATCAATGCAGCTATTGCCCAAATTATTATAATTACTATCAGAATTGACCAGTATCCTAGAGAAGCTATACCATTCAAAAATAATCCTGTTATATCGAATGCATTTTGAACAGTCTCTGGAGACTCGGTTGTAACAGGTGTTTTTGTCTCGACATTTGAATTATCATTACTTGGAATAGTTGTGGCAATAGTTGTTACAGCAGTTGTTGTATTTGTCTTTTTTGTAGTATTGATAGTAGTTGTTACACTATGTCCGCCGCCACCCCCACCCCCACCGTATTGTATAGTTGTAGTGGGTACAGTCGTAGGTGGACTAGTGGCAGAAATGTTTATAGAGTATAGATTACCATTCTCGCACAATTTAATTCCTTGATCGATTACTATTCCGTTTATTTTTAACGTTACGTTCTCTCCAGGAGCATTAACAGCTATTGAATAATGACCAAAACCTGCGATTGGCTCTTTACCTTTTGATATAAAAGTTCCATTCATTAAATAAGCGTCAACATTAGTTCCGTTTATTGGAGAACCATCTAGAGTCACTTGCCCATAAAAAGCACATGGTAATGCCAAAGCTGGACTAATAAATAAGAATAATGATATTAAAAAACTGAAGATATTCAGTTGCTTTGTTTTCATTTTGACCACTTTTACCTCTTACATTTAAACTTATATACTCAATAGACAGTTAGCCTGAGTTATCTCAAGCCTATCCTCTCTGACCAACCTGATATAATATGGCAAACTGTTTTTATCGTTGAATTGTGTCAAAGTAGAGTGAGCTGGATCTTTTGGATTGTAATAAAGCCAATCAGCTCCATCAAAGTACCAAAGTACATCGTAAGATGGGTCGCTTCCATCCAAAGATTTCAATATTTTTTCGACAGTGTAAGGTTTACCGTCTCCACATATATCTTCTAACATATCCTCTGGTAGGAAGAATGAATTCCATCCAGTGCTCCAGTAATGACCGTAATCTGGAATGACTAAATTATAGTTTCCTGTTGTGTCTATGTAAAATACAATTGTCTTTGAACTATCCATCTTGTTTCCTGCCATATCTTCGCATACGACATGATAGACTTTTAATCCATCTGTTAATGTTCCTAAGTTAGCTGAATGAATTGTTGTTCCAGAACCATCCATGCTTGTCATGGTCGAATAATCATCTACAGTTCCATACTTGCATACAGATGGCTCGTCAGTTGTTGCAGTTAAAGTAATTATATTATAACTGATAACACCACTTGGACCAGATGATAATAATTCTGGTGGTGTAAAGTCTGTATTGATTTCTGATCCTTTCTTGACTGTTAATTCAGTTGAGTGACCAGCCTTGTCTGAAACGTGGACTGTAATATTAGCCACATTACCAAAGACTAAACAACTTCCAGTCTTGGTATCTGGGTTAAAGCTGCATAAATTGAGTCCGCCGCTGTAAGTTGGCGTCAATAAGCCTGAACTCTTTATACCATCATTTACTGAATAGCCAAACCACCAACCAACTGGACCCCAACTTGATTGTGAAGTCGTTAATATGGCTGGTATGATTTTATCGACAAATACGTCGAAGAAACTTGATACTGTTACATGGCCAGCTTTATCGTATGACTTTATTTGGTATTCATGATTTCCTTCAGAAATTGAGATTCTTGGTAAACTGATACCACCGCCAGTGTAAATTAGTATACTATCTTCATACAATTCGTATCTGTCAAAGTTAACATCTGTTCCACCATTCCAGTTTATATTATAATTACCGTTAGTATCATAGATTGGATTCTCTATGTTTGTTCCATAGATTGTTAATGCTGAAGGTGATACTGTATCGATAGTTAAACTGTCGAGATTACTCCATCCAGTTGCATGACCTGCTTTATCAACAGCTTTTACTCTTGCTATATGATTTCCATCTAACAAGTTTATAGTGTAAGATTCGAATCCACTTTCTGGACTTGTTGATACTGTGTAATCAATTCCATCTATATCTATTATGTAATGATCTAAACCTGAACCTACATCAGATGATACTTGCCATTTCCATGTTACAGTATTTTGAGTAACATAATTTCCTGATGGTATGTGTATCAAAGCCGATGGCATTGTAGGTGCATAGTTATCTATTATGAATGGCACATGAGCAGATATTGTTTCTTTATCCATGTTATCTTTTGCTACAGCATAAACTTCATGAGCTCCGTCAAGTAACTGAGTGCTGATGAATGAACATTGCCATGTCCCACCTATTAATGTTGCATCACAATTCCAAACAACTGGGCTTAAAACATATATTTTAACACCTTTTATACCGCTGACATAATCTGTTGCCAAGGCTTTCAAAGTTATAGTTCCTTGTACTATGTCATTCTTGATTGGGTTTAAGACATAAACTCCTTCAGGTGCATCATTGTCCACTATTACGATGACCACTTCTGAATAACCTGTATTTACAGCTTGATCTGTTGCTTTTGCTATTATACCATAAGCCATTCCATCTGTTTCCAGAGTTGTGTCCCAGTTATAACAGTATAGATTTAATCCACAGTTGGATACACTCTTCCATGTTTGACCATTATCTGTTGAAACTTTTATTAAACCTAAATCTAGATTTGCATCTGTTGCTGAGAATTTGATTAATTGAGTTCCACTGACAAATTGATTGTTGCTTGGCATAGTTATTGCAAGTAAAGGTAATACAGTATCAACGTTGACATTTATCGTATCCGAACCAATGTTTCCTGCATTGTCTGCGATTTCAACTTTCAATCCCTGTGTTCCTTGTGAGAAATCTTCATCTTGAGGAATCATTATCGTTCCTGAACATTTTCTTTCAATATTGTTATAAGGTACTGTTCCGAGTGAAATTCCACCTACTGTTACGTAGCATGGAGTTCCAGAAGTTATAGTGGATGTAACATCGCCGTCGTTTGCATCAGTAACATCAGCACTGAAGACAACTTGTTGTCCACCGAATAAAGTTCCTTCGATGGGTTGAGTTATTTTAACTTCTGGTGCATGATTATCAATTCCGATCTTTGGCAAGTTCCAGATTGTAACTATGTCCTGAACAACATCTCCTAAACATTCAAGATATGATGGCCCATCAGTACATTTAGCTTCGATTGCTTCGAATATTTCCAATAAACTATTTCCTTCATTGTTTAGGTTATCAGATGTTGAAACTACTAAGAATGTAATGCCATCTGGTATTAAACTTCCAGTATTGTTAAGAGTAACATAACCTTGGCATTCATGTGCATCTGCATTGTAGGTCATATGACTTTCAAGAGCAACTGTCTTGAATTCTGGTAATATATCTAGCAAGTAGGCATTGCATTGTCTGCCATCTTCTATTCCTACTGCACATCTTTCATCTAGAATGCCATTACATGGTCCATGAGTATTACTCAAATCTTGTGCAGCTGCTACAACTGGTATATCCTCTCCATCTGAATACCAACCATCAACAGGTTTCAAAATCAAAACGTGTGGAGGTGTGTTATCGACTTTATGTAATTGTGTGTGTTCTGTTTCTACATTTCCTAGAGCATCTACAGCATGCCATTTTATTTCATGTAAGCATTCTTCTCCTAAATAAATGGTTGTACTTAATTGACAATCCTTATTTGTTTGTACTGATTGTTCTTCACCGAATATATCAATTATTCCATCACAGTTTGAATCACGATTAATTGTGTAATATAAAGTTGCTGGACCTGAAGCACATGGAATTTCCTTATCTAATGTAGTTAGTGTTATTGGTGTCTGTGAAGTTACCCAATAATTATCATTTCCATATTTTGGATCACCTACTGTCTTTGTAGTGTCAGGTGATGTAGAATCAACTCTCTCGGTTTGAGTGTGAGTTTGCTCTGTATTACCTAGGGCGTCTACACAGTACCAATCAAGAGTGTGTTTTGAATTTTCATTGTATTGGATTGGATTAGTATATTCTATCCAATCTTGATGGATTACATCGTCAACAAAGTATCTATAATAAATCTTCTGATGATCAACTGGATGTGGTTGTTGATCAGAACAACTTAAAACTATCTTTGTGTTCTGAGTTATGTAATAATCACAATCCTTTTGGTTAGCACAACTCAATTCACTGCATGGTATCTTTGTTCCATCAAATGTCTTTGAAGATATTGGTGCTTTATTATCAACAACATCTATCTCTGAATGAGGCGATTGAGCAGTTCCATCAGTGTTGCCTAAAGCATCTACACAGTAATAATCTACAATATGTCTAGAGTCTTGTGGAATGTTAAATGTTACTTGACTACCATCCTGTGTGAATGCAGGTGGTGTTTCTCCATCAATATAATATCTGTAGTAAATATTTACATTGTCAACTGGATGAGGTAGTTGATCTGTACATGTCAAAGTTATTGGGGTTTGACTTGTTATATATAGATCGCAATTTTCTCCTTCTTCGCAAACATGTTTGGGTTCACCAACTTCTTTTGTAACAACTGGTGGTGCGTTGTCAACGAATACACATTGTTTCTTTACGGGTTCTGCATTTCCTAATTTGTCAACAGTGTAGTATTCAATCAAGTGACATGAATCTTCTGGAATATTAAATAGTTGTGGTGATGCACTATCCCATGCTTTGTCTATAGGTGGTAATTGTTGACATCGTGATTGATCTGAACAGTATTCATCATCTACTCTTAGGTATCTATAATAAGTTTTATCAACACCAATCGCACATATTGCTCCACCATCTGTTACTGTCAATGTTATTGGTGTCTGTGAAGTTATCCATTTTGGATATCCACCATTTGTTGTAACTAAAGGATTACCATATGTCTTAGTTGTAACTGGTGGAGTTGTATCAACCTTATCGACTTCTGTTTGAGTTTGCTCTGTATTTCCTAATTCATCAACACAATAATATTCTAGGTTGTGAACAGAGTCTTCATTGAATTTAAATGTTCCTGTATACAAAATCCAATTTGTAAATTGACCACCATCAACTTTATATCTGTAGTAAACTTTCTCATGGTCGACTGGGTGGGGTTGTTGATCCGTACAAGTTAATGTTATCGGTGTATCTTTTGTTATCCACCAATCAAAACCATCTCCTTGTATTTTTGGATCGCCCACTGTTTTGCTTGTTATAGGGGCTTGTGTATCAACAATATCATATTCTGTGTGTGTTGATTCAGTGTTACCTAATTCATCAATACAATACCAATCAAGTATGTGTGCAGAATCTTCTGTCTTAGTTATGGTTATATGATTATCAGCCACCTCTGTAAATTCTGGTGGTGTGTTACCAAAGAGATAATCTCTGTAATAAATATTTACATGATCGACTGGGTGTGGTTGACCATCAGTACATGTTAATTCTATAGGAGTATTCTGTGTGATGAAATAACAACCATCTGAAGGTATACCTGTCTTGTAATATTCCATTGCTTCTGCTTCAGTACATGTATGCTTTGGATCGCCCACTGTTTTTTGTGAAACAGGCTTTTGTGTATCGACAATATCAATTTCTTTATGTGGAGTCTCAGCTGTGCCTTGACTGTTGCCTAATGCGTCAACACAGTAGAATTCTAAAACATGTTCTGAATCTTCAGTTTTCTTTATTTCAGTATATCCTCCTTGAGCTGCAGTGTATGCTGGAGCTGTTTGCCCAAGTAAATAATCTCTATAATATAAAACTACATTATCAACTGGATGTGGCATTACATCATCACAATCTAGAGTTATCTTTGCGTTTTGTGTTATGTACCAACATCCATAATCAGGATTACCATATTGTGTTTTTTCATCAAGAGTACATTCATGTTTTGGTGTATCAACAGTCTTTACTATTTCAGGTGGTGCGTTGTCAACGAATACACATTGTTTCTTTACGGGTTCTGCATTTCCTAATTTGTCAACAGTGTAGTATTCAATCAAGTGACATGAATCTTCTGGAATATTAAATAGTTGTGGTGATGCACTATCCCATGCTTTGTCTATAGGTGGTAATTGTTGACATCGTGATTGATCTGAACAGTATTCATCATCTACTCTTAGGTATCTATAATAAGTTTTATCAACACCAATCGCACATATTGCTCCACCATCTGTTACTGTCAATGTTATTGGTGTCTGTGAAGTTATCCATTTTGGATATCCCCCTGTCACTGCTTCGACTAATGGTTGGCCGTATGTCTTTATCGTTTCTGGATAAGTTGTATCAACTCTATCTGTTTCTGAAGATGTCAATTCTTTATTTCCTAAAGCATCTTCACAATACCATTCAAGCTTATGTACAGAATCTTCTGTGAAAGTGAATTTAACATAACCGTCTTTTGTTAATAAATCAACCCAATTTCCACCATCAACATTGTATCTTGCATAAAGAGTTACATGATCTACTGGGTGTGGATTTTGATCAACACAACTCAATTCTATCGGTGTTTGTTGTGTTATGTACAATTCACCAGCAGTGTTTGATATTTTTGGTTCACCTATCGTTTTAGTCGTGACTGGTGATTTGTTATCGACTATATCTAACTCAAAGTGATGTGTCTCTTCCCATCCACAAGCATCGATTGACCAGTATTCTATCAAATGATAAGAATCTTTATCTAGTGTTATAGTAACATCTTGATTTTCATTTTCAACTCCTTGTTGGTCTATAACCCATTGATCTTCAGGATTTACTTTATACCAAACAATCCAATTTATTTTAGTCTTGTCTGCATGTTCACCTGTTCCTTGTGGATCAGGATCTGTAGCATGAAGAACTATCTGAGTTCCTCCTTTTACAAATTGACATCCATTAGTTAATGATACACCATTTGGAAGAACTGCGCCTGTTATTTCATCGCTAGAACATTCATGTTGTTTATTATCAGAAGGTATCAATGTCTTTGCTGTTTCTGGTGATGTAGTATCTCTTATGAATGAAACATTCATACAAGAATCAATTTTACCCCAGTTCTCTACAGAGTCTTTACCTCTTAGTTTTATATAATGAGTTCCATCTGTTAATTTACTTGTATCAACAAGAGCACCTATTACAGCACAGTTATGATTATCACTCGGTCTTGCAAAACTGGATAATACATTCATCCATATTCCACTCCAAGGTGCTGGAATTGGAGGTATTTTAGTATCTAAGAAATATTCTCCACCTTGTATTGGTGATTGTTCATCACAAATTGTCGCATTAATCCATGCATTATTTCCACATACAAGATATTCGTTTGGGTACAACGTCTTATCTAGATAAATATCATATGGGCATTCTGGTGGAATTATATCAGTGTCATAATAAGCACAAGCACAGTTACCCCAGTTGTCTGCAAAGTCCTGGGATTGTATACAAATATAATTCAAACCATCATAGAGATATTGAACATTATTTTTCTTTATGTTCTCTATCTTATTATCAAAATTTCCATCTGTTGGATCCATTGGTGTTCCTGTTCCCACAAAACCACAACTACCTAATCCACGACCAACAAAATATTCAGATTTCTTTATGTTTGAACAGGTATCAGTTGCTAAACCTGTGACATTGAATACTCCATTGTTGTAGTATGGATCAACTAACAAATCAGATGTTGTTGGACCTATTGTATCACTGAATGTATTTACACATCCCTTGTTGACATCACATGTATCTATTGTACAGGAGTCTTTATCATCACAAAGAGAATTATCAGGTGTGTGAGAGCAGCCAGTTACAGGATCGCATGAATCGATTGTGCATGCAATCTGATCATCACAATTTTGTTGAGAATAAGAGCAAGTACAATCGCCTTGACATTGTCCATCAGCATAGAAAACATTACTTACACATTTATTATTGCATAGATTTTGTGCATCACATTCTGCACCACATTGTACTTTATCACAAGTATGAGTTGTTGTAGAATCTCCTCTTGTACATACATCTTTATTTTCATCACATACACTTGTGAATGCATTTCTAAAGTCCCATGTGAAATGTATTTGATCTGGAATATTGTCACATGTTGCAATTTCAGTAGTATCATTTCCTGAACAATCTCGATCTGTTAATTTAACACAATTCCCATTTCCATCACAATGATCTGTTGCTGAACAGTATAAGCCATCATCACAAGGAGTACTTAAAGGGGATTTTACATCGTCAGGACAAACATCATTTATACCATCACAATATTCACCAGCATCACACTGTCCGGCAGCTTGTCTACATAAAGCAGTTGATTTTGCATCAACAAAAGGACAATCTGCATTTGAACCTGTACAGTATTCTGTTAAATCACATTCTCCAGCAGAGGCTCTACATACTTCGGTGCTTGATTTGAAAACATCAGTTGGGCAATATAGACTTTTTCCATCACAATAATCTGCTACATCACATATGCCTGCAGAGGGCCTGCATACCTTAGTAGCTGGTGGTTGAACATCATCCGATGGACAATATGCACTTGAGCCTGTACAGTATTCTTCTGCATCACAAACATCTGGTGCTGGTCTGCATAATAATGAATTAGGTTGGAATGAATCTGCTGGGCAAGTTGCACTTTGTCCGTCACAAACTTCTGCTACATCACACATCCCTGCAGCTGCTCTACATTCTGTTTGAGCAGGTTTTAATCGCTGTTCGCATAGATTTTGCGCATTACAAAATCCGTCAGCGCAAGCTGTATTTAAAGAACTACAATCAGCATTACTTGTGCAATCCTTAACATTAAATGCAACACAATAGAATGTATCACCATCTGTTATAGGTTGCCCATCAAGATTATCATAATTATCATAATTGAGAACATCTCCATCACAGTAAAATTCAGCAGTTACGTCACTACCACCAACGCCACTGAATTGAAGATAACCAGGTTTAAGTGCTTCTCTGAACCAAAGTCTGCTATCTGCCTTGTTTATAACAACACTTGTCCTTCCATTTGCATTAGTTGGACCGAATGTATTCCATCCTGCCGCATATTCTAAATTATCTCCTGGATTAGTTCCGCCAAAAATCCATTGGAAATACCAATCTGATGCAACTTCGCAGTCATTAGGATGAGCATTCACATAATTTTGAGCAGTATTAGCATCTATGTAAGTACTTGTTCCGCTCCAGTTAGGCAGATCATCTTCACTGTTGCATATTATCTTGTCAGAAAAGATTGTTATACATGGTTTACAGTCAGAATCAACACAATCAATTTTACCATCCCCATCATTATCTATTTGGTCATTGCAGATTTCTGGATTGGTTGGAGTTGCAGCAACATTAAAATGGTCTGTTCCATGAGTCCAATCCCAGTTATTGATATTGCCGCAAGAATTATCACAACGACCTATTTGTATATCCCATTCACCAACAGGAGCACCTGAAGGTAAAGTATAGTCACAATAAACTACATTTGAATTTGAATAAGGACATGTAAGCACAACAGTATTGCTAGGATTTCTATATCTTAATCTCATATTAGCCGCAGAGCTTCTTGTTGCCTTTCCATAAACTGTTTCTCCTTGAATAAAATTGTTTTTGACTGTTGTGTATGTATTATCGCTGTAACTTTCTACTGTATATGTAACATCTGGTTCGCTGAATTCATATTCAGCAGTTATGCCTTGTGTATCAATTGCTGTAACTGTGTATATTCCTTCTTTTCCATTCAATTTGCATGAAAATTGGGTATAGTCAAAAGCTCCGAGTGAATCGGTAATTACAATTCCTGAACATCTTTCTGTAGTGTCAGGTTCAAACACCTTAATATTCACATTTGAAGACTGTGTAAAGCCCTCTCCAGATATATAAATTGTATCATCATGAACAAACTCTATTTTTAACTCCCCATTAGAATCAGTTGTCCAAATCGTTGCAACAGGACCATTAGCAAAAGTAGGAACAACATTTGCGATGAATAAAGCTGACGCTATCAAGATAGCAACAAGGAGAGATAATTTAATCGCAACAGAACTTTTATTAGAAATATGCAACTTATTTTCTAACATTATTTTACACCCTCCTCATATTTTTATCAATTATTGTTACTACTGCATAGTGTTACTACTACTAAAGATTAAATACGTTATTACTGTGTATTATAAAAACTTTTCTCTGAATTTTTATGAAAAAAAATTTTCTATTTGATAGAAATACAATTTTAAAATAAGGCCAAAATTTAGAGTTCTTTTGCCATTTTTAAAATTTAAAAATTATTGTTTTTCAGTAGAAAGTTATCTTGAAAATTTTTTTCTTTTGAATAGAAATATTTTTAAGAAATGATTTAATCTAGATAAAAATATTTTTTCTATTAAATAGAAATGTCTAAGAATAAAAATCTGAGATTTGATTCTTCTTTTGGTAGATTTATTGAAAAAAAATGAAATTAATGCTCATTTCGTGGCAATGTTTATAGCCATATTTGGTCCACTTGCATTTTTATTAATTGGATTTAGTTTCACGTCCCCACCACCAGGAGCATATATTTACTGGTTTATTTGTCTTTCGATTTATATCGCAATCCTTATCCCATTTACTTATAAGATTCCTTTGACTCTAGTTAGATTGATAATTCTAGGCATAACAGTAGAAGACTTCTCAAGTCGTGTCTGGCGATCATTGCTTCTTGACTACAAATTCTTGCCGTTCTGCAATTGGTATACTCAACATTTTCCGTTTATAGGAATTTTGGGTGAACCAACGCCTTTTATTTTAATTCCGAGATGGTACATCGTAGCACTGTCTATATATATAATAGTCACTATGATTCAATTTAGAAAATTATTAATGAGAAAAAAATGGAAAAAAAGTGTATCATATATATCATTGATAATACTTTTCGTCATATTGGTATTTCTATCAACATCTAATCCGAAACCAGAATCTGACAAAAAACTCTGGATATTAGGCAGCAATCTTGGTACTTGGGGAGTTAAAGATCCTGGTGAATTAGATGAGCCATTTGTTTTAAATCCTGTACAAAGACAATTGGCTAAAGGAGTTATAGGAACTCTTAGATTCAATCCAAATTGTGACGGTGATAGATGCGAGAATGGTTTATTACCAGAAGACATGCTACTAGATTTACTAAATAAAATAGACGAAGTAAATGCTGAACCATTCTGTGTCCTGTCTATGACTAATGATTCTGTAGCAAGACATACTGTTGAATTATTCAAAGGAGAGGTTATTTATTATGAATTTGGGAATGAGCCTGATTTTGTACTAGGACCAGCAGAGAATTACGCTCGCAGATGGAATTTAATAGTGCCTCAACTCAAGAGAATAGATCCGAGCATTAAGATAGGGGGTCCTGTTGTTGGATTTACTGGTGGAGCAGGTAAGGAATACATAAAAAAATTTCTAGAATTAGCAGATCCGAAGCCTGATTTTGTGAGTTGGCATATGTATGCTGGAAGAATCGATAACTCTAATGCAGAAATAATAAATACAGCCTCCAAATGGGGTGACTATATAGATGAAGTAGAAAATGAAATTATAATACCTACTCTTGGTCACAAGTTGCCAATAGTAATATCCGAATGGAATTGGAATCCATTACCAGATTACGATAAGGATTTCAGAGATGAAAATAAGCAGTTTATTTCAAATTTTACTTCTACTGTATTAGAAGAATTCAAAAATAATAGCAATTTACTCATGGCTCATCAATATTGCTATGGAGCTCATTGTGCAAATGGCCATTTAGCAATGCTGGGTGGCGAATGGGCTTATTCAGATCCTAAACCGCAATATGATGTATTCCTAAATTATGCGAAAATACTCTGCCCAGAATGCCAAAGAACATAAAACAAAGGAATTTAAGTTTTATTTATTATCTCTACTACGGTAACATGTATAGGAATTTATACAGACCTTTGATAATTATTGATGCGTCCTTGATTTTACTAATAATTTTAAATTTTATATCTAACTCTCTGATAAAAGGTATTTTGACAATACTAATAGCATTTTTCCTTCCAGGATATTACTTTATTGATATCATATTCGAAAAAAAACCAGAAGTTCCTGAAACTCTTGTATTAAGTATCGGAGGGAGTATAGCCGTATTCATTTTAATTGCTATGTATGTAAATTTTGCTGGTATAAAAATAAGTTTAGAAAACATTCTAAATCCTATTATGGTATTTATTTTAATCCTCGGTGTATTCGATCTAATAAAAAATTTGCGGGTTAAACGATGAATGATAAAATCTTTTATTCGAGTTTAATACTCACTTTAATAGCCCTATCTCTTATGATTTATTTATCCTATACTCAGCCATCAAAAGAAGAATTTGTGGAAGTTTATTGGCAAATATTCAAATCTGAAGATTTAATTGCAACAAATCAAGTTAATTGCAGTGTAGTAAATTGCAGCCAATCTGGTTTTTATAAGGGAAATATCGATTTGAATGGAAAGAATTTTGGAATAATTACTACTGATTTGGACAAATTATTAGAATACAAATATACTTGCATAGATTTCAATAGTAATGACACTTATTGCGAGAGAACGGAAGGACCTTTTAAAAACCTTGATTCTTTTTTAATTAGTAATGATGGATATAACATTCTAGAAGTAACAGATAAAAACGTTTTTGTTGCTCATTATCCTAAAAATGTAACCCAACAAAACTTTACAATTGGTTTTGTTACGAAATCGTATTATGCTAAAACTATGGACTTTAAAGCAACTTTACTAGTAGATTCGACACAAAAGGAAAGTAAAACAATTGCCTTAAACTCAAATGAGGAGATAGTTTCGAATTTTAATGTAATATTGCCAACGAAAGGATTGCATAAAGTACAAGTTATAATATCTCCATTAGAACAGAAAAGCGAGAATGAAATCGGATTCTTTGTTAATAGGATTTAATTTTACTTATAGACTGCTGCATTATTGCTAGAATAAATTTTGTCTAACATTTTATCATTAGCTATTTTTTCTATTCCAGCAACCACATCTTCTTGTCTCATATTTTTACTTGCAGAAGTTGCCATAACATCCTCCCTCGAAACTGCAGAAACTGTAAAGCCAGAGTGCGAATAATAAGGATTTATTTCGGTCTGTATGATTTCTTGCTCATTAATGCAGCTATCAGAGAATTTATACGCAAAGCAATCAGCATTTACTTTCTCTAATGATAGACTTTCAAAACCCTCGTTACCATATTTTGCAATAAAATAGATGGGTGATATTACTAAAAGTATTATCAAAATAATTGCTTTTGAAATTCTTGATTCATTAATAAAATATGCCCCAACAGCAGCAAGGGGTAAGGATGAAATCAAAACAAATCTTTCATAAAATTCCCCCTTTATGCTTAAACCAACAAAAATTGTGAAGAGTAACATAGAAAACACCCAAGCTATAAATACAGATGATTCAGCTTTATAATTCCGTTTACGAAGAAGATAAATGCCCATAATTCCGATAAACAACGAAAAAATTGTAATTCCTACTCTACTAGATAAAAATATCATTCTACTAAGAGAAGTTGTGGCAAATCTTTCTGTTGCACCTGAATATCCACCTGAAATTAAAGCATCGAAAAAGCGTTCTATGTAGATCACGTAGAGTGAAGGATAAATCGATTTGTAGTAGTTATAGATTGTGTATCCTGTGAATGCTAGAACAAGAAATAGAAAAACAGAAAAAAATTCCAAACTCCTGGTTTTTTTGCAAAGAAGTAACACAGAACCTAGAATTAGAATCATAAATATTGGTGTTAAAGGATGAGAAAACACGATTACAGGAACTAGTAAAAATAAGAAAAACAAATAAGGCATCTTATCTTTCTTCGATGCACCTAGGAACTTTATCAGAACCAACATGAAAACCAAATATAGATTCAAAACTAGAAATTGGGGGGATAGGTGATTATCTTCTACCGTCCAATTGAAGAATAGATATAAGGCAGATGCTAAAAAAGATACCTTAGCGTTGAAAAAACGTTTAAATATCAAATAAATTGCCACAACACCTATTATGTAAAAAATTGGTACGAAAAATCTCAAAATAAAATAAGATGGAAATTCTTGAAAAACTGCACCGAATAATAGGAATGACCCTGGATGTTCTTCATAAGAATTCAGATAATTAACAACTCTTCCGGTTTCAAACATCTTTTGTGCTAAATAAGAGTGTGACCATGCATCAGTAAACCTGGCTAAATATTCATAAAAGAATGGAGTACCAATAAGATAGATGACCAATAACAATAAAGTCAAGCAAACAAATCTTTGGTCGAGTTTATCAAAATTGATGAATTGAAATGTAATTAAAATTAATAGAATTAGATAGCCAATCCAAAATATTGGGCTCATTTTTAATATCAATCCTAAAGAATCATTATAATTAAAAAATACCTGCCCTTGTATTACCAAATTAATCAGAAAAACGAATAAAGAAGAAAAATATAAGATTAAAAAATCTCTTTCTAATCTGTTGGACATGAAGAATTGAAAGGACCTGAAATATTTATATTTGACAATAATTCGATTAACTCAAATAATTAACAGAATAATGTCTAAATATGTATCTTATCAAAAAAATAAATGGAAGGTCTAAATTGTTATTTTTTGAATTGTTCCAAAAAAAGGCCTTAATAAAGGATTTAACATCCAAACCAATTGACAATTCTAAAATTTCCATTTTCTTTACGATGGATCTAGAATATTCACCAAAGTATACTAAAAACGATTCTTATGAGGGTTTTATAGATTATCAGGAAATTTTAGAAAAGAATAAAATACCATCGACATTTTTTGTTTGTGGAGATTTTGCATTAGATCATAAGAAAGAGATAATAGACCTTTTAAAAGACGGGAATGAAATAGGATCCCACAGCTATGGGCATGTCAACCTTGGTCCTGATATCTGGTGGAAGAAAAAATTTATCCCATCATTAGATGTTGAAACGAGAAAAAAATCTGTAATGAAAAATCATGAAATATTATCAAAAATACTAAAAATACGTCCAGTCAGTTTTAGAGCCCCATACTTATCGATAGATAATACAACACTAAACATTCTCAGTAAAGCTGGGTACGAAATTGATAGTTCCATTAACAATCCTCTACTAGGCATACCGTCAATTCCATATAATCCTTCAAAAGATAATAGCCTGAAAATTGGAAACAGCAATATAATTGAATTTCCTATTACTTGTTCTCTCTCAAGAAATCTGAAACTTAAACCTCTAAATTTAGATTATGAACGCATAACTTTTTTCAATCCCAGTGATTTATCAAAAAACATTGAAATAATAGAAGATGCCAAAAAATTCTCACCCCATATAGTTATACTAACCCATCCTTGGGAATTTTCTGACAATTTTAAACCAGATGTAGATGGGAGACTAAGATTATTATCTAGATTCATATCTATTCTCAAAAGAAAATTCGATGTTAACTTCTTGAAAATTGAAGATATAAGATCATCCTAAAAGTTTTACATACTCAGAAAAACTCTTTTCAGAGCTATATAATTTTTTTGCATTTAGATATGCTTTTTCTTCAATAAATTTTAATTTTGCATAGTTTTTCAGAACAAAGTATATCTTCTTTGCCAATTCATCTGAGTTATTCGGTTCAACAAGAAAACCATTTTCACCATCTTTAATTCTTTCTTCTAATGCCCCTGTTTTACTACAAATCGTAATTTTCTTAGATAAATGAGCTTCTAATAAAGCTATTGAAAATGTTTCAGGAACTGTAGAAGGAATAACAACAACATCAGCAATACTATAATATTTGAATATATAATGGTGCTGAACATGCCCTAAAAACTCAACATATTGATCTAGACCAAGTTCATGTGTAAGTTTCTTCATCTCATTTAATGCCCTTCCAACACCTATAACGATTAATTTCCAGTTTTTATCGTATTTTAGAAGTTTTTTAACACTTCTTATAAGTACCTCAATTCCCTTTTCTTCCATGACTTTTCCGACGTATAAAATAATTTTTTTATTATTTTTTTTATTATTTTTTCCTTCCACTTCTTTGAAATCATTCAAAAAGCAATGAATAACTTTTGCTTTTCTTTTGTCAACACCATATTTCAAATGCATGTTTTTAGAATAAAATGAAGGGAATACAATTTTATTGGCCAATGAATTAGTCATATTTAGTTTAATAGAAAGAATACTACTTGTAATTAAATTGGAAATAGAACCAATTGTAATTTTGAGTGGTTTTAATTTTTTGGGTAACTTATGATAGCGTAATAGGCATTCCCCACATCTATCTCTTCTGATACCAAAACAGAATGGCATCATAGATGAATAAGAACAGATTAACTCATGTGCATGCATCGTAACAACTATATTTCTCAGAAGAAGTTTAGATGCAATCAATGGAGCAAGAGAAATTTGATGATAATTTATTATATGTACAGAATGGATTCGATGTTTTACTATTAGATATATTGTAAAAAAGAATATTAACGGGTTGAAAATTTCAAGTGTCACGTATTTTAAAGCATCAAAAAAACTCACAAAACCTCTTCTATCGCTTTGAAATTTACCAATTCTGTATACTTTTACTCCATCTTCATCGTATGCTTCATAGTTTTTTTTATCGCCCATAGATAATACAGAAACGTTATATCCTCTTTCATTGAGCATGTGTGCAAGTACATACTGTTGTGCTTCTCCTCCCCCTATATGATGTGGTGGGTATAGACCTACCATAAGAATGCTTTTTTTCATAAATGTGCAACTCTTGCGACAGATTTGAGGATATTTTTCCAAATATATATTGCAGCTAACCTAGGTTCAGACAAAGCAACTTCTAAGCTTCTTCGATTAAGAATCGTTTGTATATCATTTATTTTCATTCCTCCAAATTCTTTATTTGCTGCCTGAGTAAAACACTTAATTTCATCTTCTGTCAAGCTTTCATTTCTCATAACGGCTTCTTCCACTACAAACTTTTCCCAATTTTTATCTGTAATCCAGCCTTCTTTCTCAGCAATTTCGTAAAGTTTAGTGCCAGGAAATGGGGTAGCTGAATTGAAAAAATAATCGTTTGCTTTTAATTCTCTAGCAAATTCTAAAGTTCTCTGAATAGTTTCTTTCGTTTCTCCTGGCAGGCCAATTATAAAGAATGCTCTGGTGCCCAAACCAATTTCACGCGCATAATTAAAAACTTCTCTTACTCTATCTAAGCTTAACCCAACCTTTGCAATATTTTTTGATAAATTCTGGTCCCCAGATTCGATTCCCATATGAACGCCAACGCATCCGGCATCTTTCATTTTAACCATGAGATTTTTCGATAAACAATCAGCTCTTGTTTCACATCTCCACTCAAAATCTAAACCTTCCTTGGATATTCCATTGCAAATTTCTTCTGCACGTTTCATGTCAAGCGTGAATATTTGATCCCTGAACAAAATGCTCTCAATTTTGTATTTTTCTTTAAGTAATTTTAATTCAGATAAAACATTCTCAGCACTCCTACCCCGCCAAACACTGTTAGAATCCAAAGAATATGGACAATAGATACATTTGAATGAACAACCTCTACTACTCTGAAAAGTTGTAAAAGGCATTTCTGGCAAATACCAATATGAATATTTTTTCATAGGTAACAAATGATAAGCAGGAAATGGTAATTCGTCTAGATTCGTTATTAATTCACGGCTAGGATTTTTTATTATTTTATCGTTATTTTTAAAACTAATTCCCTTTATTTTATCCAATGAAATTTCATTTGCCAATTCCAAAATCGTGTATTCAACTTCACCATTTATTACAACATCGATTTTCTTAGAAAAAACATTTTCAGGATAATGATTAATGTATGGTCCTATCACTCCGATAAAAGCATTTGTAGAATTTTTCAATTGATGGGCGAAATCTAAATCATCTGATGCCGAAATTCCACTTGTGTTAACAATTATTAAATCAGGGCTTTTCTTTGATATTTTTTTTATTGCTTTTGACTTTTTTAAGCCGAACGCAGGACAATCCAATATTTCAACTTCAAACCCATTCTTTTCAAGAAGAGATGCTGAATAAGCTAAATCCAATGGGGGTAATAAGTCATATTTGAATGATCTGACGCCAAATCTACCCATATGATCCCTAAGAATTCTCATGCCAGGTGGGTCTGATGGTTGAACTAAGATTATTTTATCCATTTACACATCCTCGTAAACCTTTAAAGTCTGTTCTGTTATATCGTTCCAGTCAAAACATTTAAGGTCAAAATTTTCGCTTAGATGCTTACCATTGTGCAAGAAGTCCATTAAAGCATTTTCCATATCAGTTATGTTACTGATTAAGTACCCATATTTTGAAAATAGATCAGACATTGGTATGGAACGATTAACTATAACGGGTTTATTACATGCCAATGCTTCTAAGATTGTTATTCCAAAGGCCTCATACTCGCTGGGCATCAGAAATATATCACAAGAACAATATTCCTTCAACAACTCATCAAAAGTAAGGCTTTGCTTGAAAGTTACAAATTTGTCTATCTTCAATTTTTTACAAAATTTTAGCAATTGTTTTTCGAATGGACCTTTACCGACTATAGTTAAAGAAATTTTTTGATCATAATTCCTTTCAATTATCCTTTTTAATGCGATTAGGATCCAGTGTACTCTCTTGTATTTTTCTAACCTACCCACGTACAACATTTTAAAATTTTTTGTTTTTTTAATCTCTGGTAATTTTCTAAATTTTTCGATATCTATGCCATTTGGAATAACTGACATCTTTTGTTGTTCGATTTGAAATCTGTTATTAAGTATTTCCTTTTCACGTTCAGAGATGCATATAATTTTATCAGACTTAAGAAAAGTACGTTTCTGACATGAATCATAAAATTTTCTTAAAAAGTTTCTGTACATAGTACCTGCATTTGGATGAAAATGAGGTGTAAAAATTATTTTTTTTATTCGGGATTTTTTAGCTGCCTCAATTGCTAATATCGATGGAAATGCCTGAAAGCAATGGGCATGCAGGATGTCACATGATTCTTTCTTTAATGAAGAAAATAACCCATAAGAAAAGAAATATGCTTCACTTGGGGCAAATGATCTAAATCTTTTAATGGTAATTCCATCTACCTTTTCATTTTTAGGCAATTCCCCTGAAGGATCAGTGGTATAGACAACAACTTTGTGCTTTTTAGCTAACCTTTTCGATATCTCATAAACATGTTTCTCTACGCCGCCAATGTAGGGTAAAAACCTTGGACAAACTTGTATTATTTTCACTTCATCACCTTTCATATCTTCTTGTTCCATGAATCTTTTCCCATTTGTGAGAATTACTTTTGAAGAAGTAACCGATAATGCCATTGAAACATGAATATTGCGTGTGTAAAAATGTAAAAATGAAAGACCTGACTTGGGAAATTAATAATCCAATTAAAAGAAGGACTAATAAACCCGCAAGAATATTCAACGGTAAAAATACGGATGAAATTATCATAGTGAGGATAAAAATTGGAGAAATTACATGCATAAAAAATTCAACCGGAAATATCAGAAAACCAAACAAACTATAATCTGGATTAAAGAAAAATGTTGAAAAAAATCGAAACATTACCTGAACTACTCCCTGAGCTCTTCTTTGTTTTAACTTTGTCCTTTCTGAAATTTTTACTGGTGTATATTCCCAAAATATAGCTTCATTTACGAGAATTGTTTTAAATTTATTTTTACGAACTCTGAAAGCTAATTCAGTATCATCCGCAACACTATCTTCGAATATATTTTCTATTGCATCCCCCCTGAAAGCAGAAAATGGGCCATGGAATATTGTGGTAGAATCTAGGATTGATTCTGCATTTCTTATCAAATGATAAAAATCTCTATATTTTTTTTCAATTTTTGTAGCTGAATTTTCATTTGGATTAATCAAAACCAATTTTCCAGTTAAAGCACCAACTTTAGGATCGGAAAAATATGGCATTGATTTTAAAAGAATATCCTTCTTCAACCTAGAATCAGCATCAGTTATGACGATTATATCTCCATTACAAAATTTGAAAGCTTTATTTAATGCAATAGCTTTACCGTTTCTTTCTTTTTCTTCTATCAATTTAACTCTTTTGAATTTCTTAACAATTTTTTTAGTAAGATCTGTAGAACCTGAATCTATGACTATTATTTCTAGCTTATTCCTTGGATAATTTAAAGCTAAAGTATTTTCTAACTTACCTAATATAGTTTTCTCTTCATTCCAAGTAGGAATAACAAGACTAACCTTTGGCCTAAATTTTATGTCTTTTTTTACTTTCAATTTCCCTGTTTTAGTTACGTATAAGCAGAGAGAGTAATAGCTAATATAAACTACAGCTAGTAAAGACGTAGATATCCAAAATATAGTCTCCGGAATACTCATCCCTATCTATTACCATAAATTAGTAGTAAAAAATAAAAGATTATAAGGAAGAAAAATAGAAAACATTTTTCTATCATTAATGGCAAAAATTTTCATTCTATAGTAATACTATTACCACATAATAATTAATGTGTATATAAATCTTTTAAAAATGAAAATAAAGAACGGTCATATGAGAATATGTGTAGTTCTACCAACTCTTAATGAGGAAACTGCAGTAGCAAAAATTATAAATGATGTTCCAAACCCACTTGTTAACAAAATTGTAGTAATAGATGGACATTCTTTGGATAAAACTGTTGAAGTCGTAAAGCAGTGCCATAAACCAGCTTGTGGAATAGATTTGATATATCAAGAAGGCAAGGGAAAAGGAATGGCATTTCAATCATTCTTAAATTCTTTTGATTTGGATAGTCAGGATGTGTACGTTATGCTAGATGCCGATTGCACTTATGACCCAAAAGAAATCAGAAATATGATTGCACCGATAGTAAACGACAGGGCAGATGTAGTTATAGGAAATCGGTTTGGGTCAGAAGATGCAAAAAAAGTGATGCCATTTGCTACATATTTTGGAAATAAATTGCTGACCTTAATTTCTAAAGTACTTTATCTTAAGGATCCAAAAGATGTGTGCACAGGTTATTGGGCGTTTTCAAGGGATTTTCTTAAAAATATAAGAATAAAGGCAAAAAATTTTGACTTAGAAGCAAACCTTTTTTCTGAAGCTGTTAAAGGCAATTTTAGAATTAAATCAGTGCCTATAAGCTATAGAGAAAGAGTGGGAAAAAATAAATTAAGAAAATATCATGCATTTACGATTGTGAGCAGGTTGACAAAAGAAATTTGTAGCTAACTAGAAAAATTCAATATAAGTAGAATTTTGTGGTTCTGGCAAATCTCTAACAATGAAATCTCCTAGATTGTTATCAGAATCCCATCCATTGCCAAATGTATCATTTAAGTATCCTGGTTTTCTCTCCAAACTTTTACCTTCATCTACTTCAATGGTTTGATTTCCCTCATAATTTATTGCATTTCCCCATCCAACCTTATCTATAGTGACTCCAAGATTATCTTT